>Ga0222662_1001458_pt1 | contig 11261 bp, 9 predicted proteins | sample AntAcemetagen600_FD_179821 | JGI IMG/M metagenome (GOLD analysis project Ga0222662, IMG submission 179821) | Saline water microbial communities from Ace Lake, Antarctica - #600 | ecosystem: Environmental > Aquatic > Non-marine Saline and Alkaline > Saline | place: Antarctica: Ace Lake | collected...
CGAGTTTTTCCAAACCAACTGGAAAAAGATAATGCGCCTCGATGACTTCCAAGCCCTTGTTCATCAGCGTGGCACTATCGACAGATATTTTTGCGCCCATCGACCATTGAGGGTGCGCCACTGCTTTAGCGGGGGTGGCGGCACGCATCTCGTCCATCGTTGAATTGAGAAACGGCCCACCGGAAGCGGTAAGGATTATCTTATCGACGCTGCCATAGCGGTCTTTGTCGAGGACTTGAAAAATAGCATTGTGCTCGGAGTCAACGGGCAACAAGGTAGCGCCCGCCGCGGTTACTTCATCGAGAAAAACCTGACCAGCAGAAACAAGGCACTCTTTATTAGCCAGCGCTACATGCGCCCCTTGCCTCACCGCCTCCAGTGTAGGTGCCAAACCGGCAGTACCGACAATGGCAGCCATGACCCATTCAGCAGGACGCGCCGCTGCCTCAAGCAATGCCTGGCGACCGGCCGCCGCCTCAATTCCCGTGCCCTGAAGAGCTGCACGCAGATCGAGAAGTTTTCTTTCATCGCCTATGACTGCAAGATCTGCATCAAATTGCTTTGCTTGTGCTGCCAGGGTTGCGACATTTGTCTGGGCCGTCAGCGCAACGACCTTATAGGCCCCTGGCGTACGCCCGATGAGATCAAGCGTGTTGCACCCTATTGATCCTGTAGATCCTAATATTGTTACCCGCCGAGGAGATGTTGTGGCAGCAGCCACAGGAACTACGGCCATACCAAAACTCCACGGACGCCGTTACCACTGATGAGGGCAATCAAAGCAGCACCAACGGCCGCAAACATCAGCCCATCCACCCTGTCCAAAATTCCGCCGTGGCCAGGGATCAACGCCCCGGAATCCTTAACCCCTGCGCGTCGCTTTAAGGCGGACTCGATTACATCTCCACCTTGAGACAAAAGAGCCAGCAAACCGCTTATCAACGCCAACGGCCAAATCACTGTATCGAGCCAGGTAGCAACCAATGCGCCAGCAAGGATGGCGCCAGCAACGCCGCCCCCCAGTCCCGCCCAGGTTTTGTTTGGCGACCAGTTAGGCGCCATTTTTGGCCCACCAATTGTCTTGCCGGCAAAGTACGCAAATACGTCCGTTGACCACACAAGCGCCAACAGCCACACAAGAGCCACAAGGCCGTATTCAAGGTCGCTGCGTAGCCATGCAAAAGCGATCACTGGAAATCCGATATAGGCGGCACCGAACAACAACCTCATAATTGATGTTTCGCGCCATAACGCCACACAGATGCCCCCGCCAACAGATGCCAATGCAAACGCAATCCCTGCATCTGACGCGCCCAACGCTCCAAACCCCAATAACCCCAACAAACTCAAGCTAATGACAAGAGCATCGACGGATGCCGACCCATCTGGAGCAACCAAGCCCGCCCATTCCCGAGCCATCAAAGGTCCTGCCACAGCAAGCAGAACGACAAATGGCCAGCCACCAGCCCATACAAGCCCCAAGACAATGGGAGCAAGGACGACAGCTGATGCAACTCTCATTCCTAGCGAGGACTTACTTTTGGGCTGTTCGGACGGCACATTGACATCGTCACTCATCATCCTTCACCAAACCGGCGATCCCGCGCTTGAAAATCAAGCACCGCGCTTTCCAATGTCGCCTTGTCAAAATCTGGCCACAACACATCGGTGAATACGAATTCTGAATAGGCACTTTGCCATAGCAAGAAATTGGACAGTCGCTTTTCGCCGCTTGTGCGGATCACAAGGTCCGGGTTCGGAATACCCGCTGTATCCAGATGGTTTGCGATAGTCTCTGGTGTAATGTCTTCCGGGCTCAATTCGTTGGCTGCCACTTTTCTTGCGATACGCTGCACCGCCGTTGCAATCTCCGATTGACCGCCATAATTGAACGCTATCGTCAGATGTAGTTCCTTGTTGTTCGCCGTCAGGCTTTCTGCTTCTTCAATCAAAGAAACAATGTCCGGGTCCAGATGCGTACGTTCGCCAATGATCTTTACCTGGACACCATTTTGATGGAGCTCGGCGAGATCACGACGGATAAACAAACGCAACAGGCCCATAAGGTCCGAGACTTCCTCGGCCCCCCGGTTCCAGTTCTCAGATGAAAATCCAAACAACGTAAGATAACTAATACCTAGCTCACCGGCAGCGCGCACAATATTGCGAACTGCATCGACGCCTGCACGATGACCCAGTTTTTTGGGCATATGGCGTTTGGCCGCCCATCGACGATTGCCGTCCATGATGATTGCAACATGCCGTGGCGGTGTTGCCTGCAAAGGCACCTTGTTATGCGTCGATGTCATCATCTGGTTCCGATTTCGCGCCTGCCAGACGCCCGCAACGAGTTAAACCTGCATGATTTCTGCTTGTTTGTTTTCAAGCAGCTTATCAACTTCCGCGACGAATTTGTCGGTCACTTGCTGAACTTTTTCAGAAGAAGCTTTGTGCTCGTCCTTACTCATTTTCCCGTCTTTTTCGAGGCGTTTGAGTTCATCCATGCCGTCGCGGCGTACATTACGCACGGCGATTTTGCCTTCTTCGGCATATTTCGCAGCGACTTTGGTCAGTTCTTGGCGACGCTCTTCATTCAATTCCGGGATAGGAATGCGAATAAGCTGTCCGTCTGGTGACGGGTTAAGGCCAAGACCTGCTGTGCGGATCGCTTTTTCTGTCGGTCCTACGAGAGCTTTGTCCCAAACTTGAACTGTGATCATCCGGCTTTCAGGAACGCCAATTGTGCCCACTTGATCCAATGGCATCATTGCGCCGTAGGCGTCAACTTGAACGGGCTCCAAAATACTCGCTGATGCGCGACCTGTGCGTAGACCACCAAATTCACTTTTAAGCGCGGTGATTGCACCGGTCATACGCCGTTCGATATCTGCGAAGTCGAGTTCCTGTTCAGCCATCAGTCTATTCCTCTATTAAGGCTATCGCTCGGTTTTATTTTAAGAACCGTTGTCGACCCGTGTGAATTTCCCAGCGCCTTTTAGTACTTCAACAAAGCCACCTGGATTGTGAATTGAAAAGACGAGAATTGGAATGTTGTTTTCTCTCGCAAGAGAAACAGCCGCTGCATCCATAACCTTTAAATCGCGGGTCAACACATCTGTATAAGTAAGGTTTTCATAACGTTCTGCAGTCGGATCAGTTTTGGGATCAGCAGTGTAAACACCGTCTACCTGTGTGCCTTTCAAAAGCGCGTCACATCCCATTTCCGAAGCGCGAAGTGCGGCTGCCGTATCTGTTGTGAAAAATGGGTTTCCTGTTCCCGCTGCAAAAATGACAACCCGACCCTGCTCCATGTGGCGCACCGCGCGCCGACGAATATATGGTTCACATACACTCATCATGGGAATGGCCGATTGAACACGCGTTGGAACTTCCATGCGTTCCAATGCATTTTGCATTGCAATCGCATTCATGACAGTCGCGAGCATGCCCATGTAATCAGCGCTCGCCCGTTCCATTCCCTCGGCCGCGCCTGACAGCCCGCGGAAAATATTCCCGCCTCCAATGACCAAACACACTTCAACACCAGTTGACACAGCCTGTTTCACTTCATCTGCTATGCGATCTACGGTACCAACATCTATGCCATAGGACTGATCGCCCATTAGGGCCTCACCAGAGACTTTTAGTAGGACGCGCTTATATTTCTGATCCATCGACATGATCTGTCCTGTTTCCCCATATTCCAGTTGCCTGGCACCATACATCAGCCTGAATACATCAGCCTTGATACATAAGCTTGGGCGAATGTGACCGATTGCTCACTAAATTCGCCCCAGATATTCGCCCAGATACAAGAGAGGCGCGAAGGGAAGCACGCAAATTCGCGAATCTTAGCCCTACGCGCCTGACCATAACGCTAGAGATAGGCGGTGGCGACCATCGGCCGCCAACCTATCCCTGATTTTTGTCGCAGGTTAGCTTTTTACGGCTGCTGCCACTTCTGCCGCGAAATCAGATTCTTCTTTTTCAATGCCTTGGCCTAGTTCCATACGGACAAAACCAACAACCTTGATTGGAGCACCGACATCTCCCTCAGCATTCTTTACAGCTTTTTCGACCGTGTTTTCGCCATCAATTACAAAGGTTTGCGAAAGAAGAACAACTTCTTGATAGAACTTACGAATTCGACCTTCAATCATTTTTTCGATGATGTTTTCAGGCTTGCCAGACTCGCGTGCCTCTGCTGCAAGAACGTTTTTCTCACGCTCTACAATCGCCTGGTCTAATTCCTCGACGTTTGTCGCAAGTGGGCTCGTTGCAGCGACATGCATCGCAATCTGCTTTGCAAGAGCGGCCAGCTTTTCTACGTCACCTTCAGATTCAAGGCCAACGAGAACGCCAATCTTGCCCATGCCAGGAACAACCTGATTATGGACGTAAGAAACGACGACACCTTTGTTGACACTGATTGTGTCCATACGACGAACGTTCATGTTTTCGCCGATGGTGCCAACGGCTGCGGTTACATAATCCGCAACTGATTTGTCGGAACCTGGAAAAGTACTTGAAAGCAGTTTGTCGAGGTCGCCTTCAACGCCATTTGCGAGTGACAGAACACCTCCAACAATGGCCTGAAAACCTTCGTTACGTGCAACAAAGTCTGTCTCAGAGTTCACTTCTACAACCGAACCACGCGTTCCTTCAGCAACAATGCCAACAAGACCTTCAGCCGCAACGCGACCAGACTTTTTAGCCGCTGACGCCAGACCCTTTGTCCGCAACCAATCAACCGCGGCTTCCATATCACCATCGGTTTCTTTAAGTGCAGCTTTGCAATCCATCATTCCTGCGCCGGAAGTTTCGCGCAGTGCTTTTACCAAGCTTGCTGTAATTTCAGCCATTGGTCTTCCTCATCTGAAATGTCGGACCGGCCACTTGAATAGTGCCGGTCCCCAGTTCGATACTTAGGTTATGTGACAAGTCCGTTAGGACGACCCTTATTCAGGTGCTGCGACAGCTTCTGCAGCAGGCGTTTCAGCCGCTGCAGGCTCTTCAACTGGCAGCTCTTCGATTATTGGTTCCACCTGTTCCCCAATGTCGATGCCTGACTCAGCCTGGCTCTGTGAAATTCCATCAATCACAGCGCGGGAAACAAGATCGCAATAGAATGCAATCGCCCGTGCAGCATCGTCGTTACCTGGAATTGGGAAGCTAATGTGATCTGGATCACAGTTAGAATCCAAAATTGCAATCACAGGGATGCCGAGCTTGCGGGCTTCTTTGACGGCGATTTCTTCTTTGTTCGTATCAATCACAAACATGGCGTCGGGTACGCCGCCCATGTCTTTGATACCACCGATAGACAGCTCGAGCTTATCGCGCTCACGTGTCAGGTTGAGGAGTTCTTTCTTTGTGAGGCCTTTTGCTTCACCAGCGAACAACTCTTCCAGCTCACGCAGGCGACGGATGGAATTGGAAATTGTTTTCCAGTTCGTCAACGTGCCACCGAGCCAACGGTGATTGATGTAATATTGCGCACACTGCTTTGCAGCATTGGCGATGGGCTCTGACGCCTGACGCTTTGTGCCAACGAACAAAATACGTCCGCCTGCAGCAACGACGTCACGGATCTGAACCAGGGCTTGATGAAGCAAAGGTACAGTCTGCGTTAGGTCCATAATGTGGATGCCGTTGCGATCGCCGAAGATGAAATTGTCCATCTTTGGGTTCCAACGATGAGTCTGGTGACCGAAGTGAACACCGGCCTCCAGTAGCTGACGCATAGTAAAATCTGGGAGTGCCATGACTTCCCGTCTCCTTATTTACCGGTTGAACCTCCGCGGGGGGAACCATCGGTTGATGGACCGGACCGAAGCTTTTCTATGTTGACCATCAGGCTTGCGCCGTCTGCTCGTGAAGAGCGCCGTATCCCCGCGTGTGGAATGAACGAACTTCTAGGGCGTGAGCCAGGAAAAGGCAAGCATTGATTGACCTTATGCCTTTTTTCGGGATCTAGGGACACGTGGCCCATTTCAGGCGTTCTGGCAGCCTAGATGTCTTGCACATCCACGACGCCAGGGACCGCCTGAATGGCCGATCGAATTGGTGGCGTTATGTGGAATTTCTGCTTTAACTCGATTTCCACCTCACGCCCGCCACCGGCCAAAAGCACAAGAGACACCACACCGCGCCCTTTGTCTGGCAGACGGGCCTTTACAGACGCGAGTGGTTCCGGGCTATCGAGAAATATTTTTAAGCCCTCCGCAGCGCTCGCAGCCACCTCATCAACAGACCTGACCGTTTGAACACGCAATTTCACATCGTCGCCTTCCCGATCAATTTCCACACCAAGTACAACCGACCGACCGGGCTCCAGCAAATCCCGGAATTCGTTCAAAGCCTCAGAAAAGACAACCGTCTCAAATCGCCCCGTTGGGTCCGACAAAGTGACAAAAGCAAAGGGGTTTCCTTGCTTTGAGCGCCTGTCTTGGCGTGCCGCTACAGTCCCGGCGATTTTCTCTGCTTGGGAGCTATTGGCCAACAGTTCTGCATAGGTGACAACCCCGGTCTGCTTCATCGCCTTGGCGTAATCATCCAGCGGGTGCCCTGAAATGTAAAAACCCACAGCGTTGAACTCTTCATTCAAACGCTCCATCGGTAGCCAGGGCTCCACCCTTGGCAGTGCTGGATTTTCCATCGCACTTTCCATCTCGCCCCCAAAAAGGCTGACCTGATTGCTTTCACGTTCATTTGTCGCCTGATTGGCCAAACTCATGATGAGGTCCAGAGAGGCGAGCACCTGCGCTCTATTTGGATTCAATGCATCCAATGCGCCTGCGCGCACAAGGTTTTCCAACTGACGCTTGTTGATCGCTTTGGGATTGAGGCGCGCGGCAAAATCATAAATGTCTTTAAATGGTCCATTCTTAGTCCGCTCTTCAATCATCTGGTCCATGGCTTGGCGACCAACATTCTTGATCGCTCCCAGGGCATAAAGGATGTCCCCATCCTTCACATCAAATGTAGAACTGGATTCCTGCACACTCGGCGGGCGAACCTTTATCTGAAGTCTATCGGCGTCCTGCTTGAAAATATGGAGCTTTTCAGTGTTGTTGAGATCCAAACTCATAGACGCAGCGAGGAATTCAACCGGGTAATTCGCCTTCAAATATGCCGTCTGATAGGCAACCAAAGCGTAACAGGCAGAGTGTGATTTGTTGAAACCGTAACCAGCAAATTTATCCACAATATCAAAGACATAATTGGCTTGCTTCGCAGATACGCCCTTGGCCTCGGCCCCTTCCACAAACCGGGCCCGCTGCGCGTCCATCTCCGCTTTGATCTTTTTACCCATGGCACGGCGCAGCAGATCAGCGTCTCCGAGAGAATAGCCTGCAAAGACCTGCGCTACCTGCATGACCTGTTCTTGATAGATGATCACACCATAAGTATCTGCCGTCACCGGATCGATGCTTTCGTGCAATACTTCTGGTTTGTCGCGCCCATGCTTACAGGCGAGGTATTTAGGAATATTTTCCATTGGGCCGGGGCGATACAGAGCCACCAGCGCAATAATATCTTCGATGGTTGAGGGAACAGCCTGGCGAATGAGGTCCCGCATACCGCCACTTTCAAGCTGGAAAATCCCGACGGTGTCGCCCTTTTGGAGCATTTTGTAGGACTTCTCGTCGTCCAGTGGCAATGTCGAAAGGTCAATTTTGATGCCGCGGCGCTCAATCAATTCGACCGCGCGTTGCAGCACTGTCAGTGTTTTCAGGCCCAAAAAGTCGAATTTGACAAGCCCTGCCGGCTCCACCCATTTCATGTTGAACTGGGTGACAGGCATATCCGATTTCGGATCACGATAGAGCGGCACAAGCTCATTAAGCGGTCGATCACCGATCACCACACCGGCTGCGTGGGTGGACGCGTGTCGATAAAGCCCCTCCAACCGCAAGCCTATCTCCAGGAGTTTAGCAACGGTTTCATCATCATCGCGGGCTTCTCTCAACCGCGCCTCGCCCTCAATGGCTTCTGCCAAAGTGGTGGGGCTTGCCGGGTTGTTGGGGATCATTTTGCAAAGCCGATCCACCTGACCGAACGGCATTTGCAATACGCGCCCCACATCGCGCAACACCGCCCGGGCCTGCAACTTTCCAAAGGTGATAATCTGAGCCACTTGATCGTGACCATAGCGATCTTGAACATAACGGATCACTTCATCCCGCCGGTCCTGACAGAAGTCGATGTCAAAGTCGGGCATAGACACACGTTCTGGGTTCAAAAACCGTTCAAACAGCAAGTTAAACCGCAGCGGATCGAGATCTGTGATGCTGAGGACCCAGGCAACAACCGACCCTGCCCCTGACCCACGCCCAGGCCCCACAGGAATATTGTGCTCTTTTGCCCAACCGATAAAATCCGCCACAATCAGGAAATAGCCGGGGAAATCCATCTTGATGATGACGTCGAGCTCGAAATCCAACCGGTCCCGATAGGCTTGTTCTTCTGCCACAGTTTCTGTCACCGCCAGACGAGCTGTCAGCCCTTCATGTGCGAGACGGCGCAACTCATCGGCTTCGCTCACCGTGCCATCACCACTGCCAAACCTCGGCAGAATTGGATCTCTTGTGTGAGGGCGATAGGCGCAGCGTTGGGCGATCTCAATGGTATTTTCAATTGCCTCCGGCAGATCATCGAAGAGCTCGACCATTTCTGACTGGCTTTTGAAATAATGCTCTGGCGTCAGGTGTCGGCGATCCGTTTCAATGACATAGGCGCCGCCTTCGATGCAGATCAGCGCATCATGTGCTTCGAACTCATCTTTCGTTGTGAAGTAGCACTCGTTTGTCGCGACCAATGGCAGAGCAAGTTCATAAGCGAACTCAATCAGCGGGCCTTCTGCTTTACTTTCATGTTCACTGCCATGCCTTTGAAGTTCCACATAAAAACGATCTGGATAAATCGAATTCAAGCGTTCCATAACCAGCTGCGCTTTCTCGCGCTGCCCGTCTACCAGGAGCTTGTTCACCGGGCCGTCTGGGCCACCGCTGAGGCAAATCAGGCCTTCCCCCCAAGCCTCAAGATCGGCAATCGATATATGGGGATCATCCGCCGCATCCGTTTCCAAGAAAGCCTTGGACGTGAGTTTCATGAGATTGGCGTAGCCAGTTTCATCTTTTACGAGAAGCGCTATCTTCCCATCCGGCTCTTTGCGTTCTTTACGCCCGAGAGGCCCGCCGGTGCCATCTCCCAAATCCATATCTACCGCGAGGGTGCAACCCGTAATCGGTTGAATGCCCTCTTTCGATAGCGTCTCAGAGGCTTCGAGCGCGCCGAACAGGTTTCCTGAATCCGTGATTGCTACAGCGGGCATATCGTAGCCCCTGACTATGCCTGGCAGAGATTTTAAGCGGATCGCTCCCTCCAGCAACGAATAGGCTGAATGAAGGCGCAGATGGACAAATTTAAGGTCTGGTTTCAGGTCCGGCAAAATGGGGGCTCACAAATTCAAATTGTTGTCTGACAACAGAGTGCCGCTCAAGGCACATCTGCACTTTCCATCTACTCACGAAAGAGCAGCCCCATTGTCGGATGCGCCCCCGCGCATGTCACCCGTCTTGGTCAGTGAAAATGATGGAAAGTTGTGGAAAAGACTTTTTAATTGACCTCAACCACCAAAAGCAGTTTGAGCAATTTGCCCCCACACAAGAACACTCCACCCCATCACTGCCACGCTCGCGAGTGCAGCAACGTCTTGAAGCCAACGAACCGCTTCATTTTCCTTGATCACCTGGCGCATGTCTTTCTCCCTTGGTTAATATGTTGATGTTCCTGTTTTGTTCTTTCTTTGTCAAGAATAAAACATAAGAAAAAACCGCAGAAAACGGCGTCTTAGGAAATTTCAGAGAGAATTATATTCGCCGGCCAGGGAAGATCCTTCGATCAGCTGCCCTTCATGAAGGAGCACGATCCTGTCCATCTTCGCAGCCAAATCGAGGTTATGCGTTGCGATCAATGCCGCAGCACCCTCGCTGCGCGTCACGTCCACCAACTCACTGAAGACCGCCCTGGCTGTCTTTGGGTCCAAATTGCCGGTCGGTTCATCGGCCAACAGGAGCTTTGGCTGGTTGGCCAGCGACCTGGCGATTGCCACACGTTGTTGCTCGCCGCCTGACAGCTCGGAAGGAAGATGGTTCAAGCGATCACCAAGCCCAAAACTCGAGAGCAATCTGGCCGCTTCCGCTTCGGCACTCTTTTTGGCGTTTCCAGCGATCATCTGCGGCAATACCACATTTTCCAGGGCTGTGAATTCAGCGAGCAAATTATGGGATTGATAAACAAATCCGACATCGCGTCGGCGCACACCGGTTCGGCCAGCATCTGGCAATGCGCCACTATCGACACCACCAATAATGATGCTCCCGCTGTCGGGTGCCTCTAACAACCCAGCAATATGCAACAAAGAGGATTTACCCGCTCCAGACGGGCCGACCAGAGCCACAATCTCGCTCGGCATCAAAACCAGCTCCAAATCATGAAAGACATGGAGCTCGGTCTCGCCTTGATGATAGGTCCGTGTGACCTGTCTCAGCTCTAGTACAGGAACATCACTCATACCTAAGGGCCTCCACCGGATCGAGCGAGGCCGCTCGCCATGCAGGATATAGCGTTGCGCCAAATGAGAGGATCAGCGACATGAGGACGACATAGCTCACCTCTGTCGGGTCCATTTCAGCTGGCATATGGGTCAGGAAATAGATTTCCGGGGAAAACAGTTCGGTCCCCGTCAAAGCAGAAAGGCCCTGGCGCAAAGTCTCGATGTTTGCACAGAAAACAGTCCCAAGAACAAATCCAGCCAACGTCCCCAGCACGCCAATACTGGCGCCAGCGATAAAAAAGATCCTCATGATTGAGCCACGCGATGCCCCCATGGTACGCAACACCGCAATGTCGCGCCCCTTATCCTTCACCAACATAATGAGACCGGAAATAATATTGAGAGCCGCCACGAGCAGGATCAATGTGAGGATCAGGAACATCACGTTGCGTTCAACCTGAAGCGCACTGAAAAAACTCTGATTGGTTTGTTGCCATGTCCACACCCGCAGCAAAGGGCCTGCCGATTGCGCCACTGGCATCACGTAATCGTTCACTTGATCGGGGTGATCCACCATGACTTCCAGGGCAGAAACAGCATCGCCAGTTCGGAAAAACTTCTGTGCCTCCGACAACCCCATGAACATCACTGAGCTGTCGTATTCCGACATACCAATTTCAAAAATCGCAACCACTGGATA
>Ga0222662_1001462_pt1 | contig 11244 bp, 10 predicted proteins | sample AntAcemetagen600_FD_179821 | JGI IMG/M metagenome (GOLD analysis project Ga0222662, IMG submission 179821) | Saline water microbial communities from Ace Lake, Antarctica - #600 | ecosystem: Environmental > Aquatic > Non-marine Saline and Alkaline > Saline | place: Antarctica: Ace Lake...
TCCTTGAACGGTTCTTTGCCAATCCGGCGGTAGGTATCGAGGAAGCGTTCGCCATCTGCGCGCACATCCAAATAAGTCTCTACGATGGTTTCAATTGCATCGGCAATTTTGTCTTCAGTGAAGGCCGGTCCGACGATTTCTCCCACAGACGGCGTTTCATCCGCTGATCCACCAAGGGATACCTGATAGAATTCTGTGCCTTTTTTATCAACGCCCAGAATGCCAATGTGTCCGGCATGATGGTGACCACAGGCATTAATGCAGCCTGAGATTTTGATCTTCAACTCACCAATATTGTGCTGGCGATCAAGATCCTCAAATCGTTCAGCAATCTCTTGTGAGATCGGAATAGAGCGGGCATTGGCTAGGGCACAATAATCGAGCCCGGGGCAAACAATGTGATCGGTGATGAGGGCAAGGTTCGCATCTCCGAGAGACGCCGCATTCAATTTTTGCCAAAGCGTGAAAAGGTCTTGCTTGCGCACATGCGGCAGGGTGAGGTTCTGTTCGTGCGTCACCCGGACTTCGTCAAAGCTGAACTCTGTCATGAGGTCGGCGACCACATCCATTTGATCGGCACTTGCATCACCAGCAACACCACCAATGGGCTTCAGGGAGATATTGGCAATCGCATAGCCCGGCGTTTTATGTGCCGCAACATTGGTGTGAACCCAATCGGAAAAGCGCTTGTTCTCAGCCTTTGCTTTTTCAAATGCGTCTGACGTGTCCGCGAGTGTTTCAAAGGCGGGTGCCTGAAAGTAAGCACGGATCCGTGCGATCTCAGCGGCAGGAAGGGCCAATCCAGGGTCATTTCTGGCAACGGCAAATTCTTCTTCAACCTGACGCTTCATTTCTTCAGCGCCAATGGCATGAACCAGAATTTTGATGCGCGCTTTGTAAAGATTGTCGCGGCGGCCATTCATATTGTAAACGCGCAAAATTGATTCAACATAAGCAATCAAATCATCAGCCGGAACAGCTGTGCCAATGAGAGGGGCGATCATGGGCGTCCGGCCCTGTCCACCACCAGCATAAATGTCGAAGGCGACTTTTCCGTCGACGCCTTTGACCAGCTCAATGCCAATGTCATGGAAGCGAATGGCTGCGCGGTCTTCTCGCATCCCCGTGACAGCAAATTTGAACTTTCGCGGCAAGTAAGTGAATTCCGGGTGGAAAGTTGACCATTGACGAATAATCTCGCTCCAGATGCGCGGATCATCAATCTCGCCAGCGGCAGCACCTGCATATTGGTCGGACGTCACGTTGCGAATGCAATTGCCACTTGTCTGAATGGCATGCATTTCGACGCTAGCCAGATCTTCCAGAATGGCAGGAACTTCATCCAGCTTTGGCCAATTGTATTGAATGTTCTGGCGGGTGGTGAAGTGGCCATAGCCCTTGTCGTATTTGCGTGCAATGTGGGCCAGCATGTGCATTTGTTTGCCTGACAGCGTGCCATAGGGAACGGCGACACGCAGCATATAGGCGTGCAATTGCAGATAGAGACCGTTCATCAGGCGCAATGGCTTGAATTGGTCTTCGGTCATCTCACCGGCCAAGCGTCGTTTTACTTGGCCGCTAAATTGGGCAACCCGTTCGCGCACAAGCGTGTGGTCAAATTCATCGTAGCGATACATCGCAAATACTCTCTAATTCGGTGCTCAGGCAGATACGGCTTGTTTGCCAAGGTCCAGACGGATTGTTGGTCCGGCCATCCGGATTTTTTCCCGCACACTCGCAGGAACCAGGGTGCCGTCATCATCCGCGACTTCAAACAGATAAGGCTCAACTACAAGCAGGGCCGCAACAGCAGGTTCTGCTTGGGCAAACAAGGCAGCACAGGCTTCTTTACCATCTGCTACATCTGCATCCGTCAATTTTTCTGACCAATCGCCCGAACTCGTGAAATAGACCACTTCGCCGTCGAGAAGACGGTTGGCGGTAACTGCCTGGGTGGTCGCGCGCTTATTAGTGTGTTGGGCCAAACCCAATCCTCCACAAGTCAATCATGTGATTCATGCCCAAGTGTTGATAGCACTTGGGAATAGGTCATTATTGGCCGCAAACATGGTTGTTTTTATATAATTCGTCAATAGGAGTGTGAAATATAAATAAAAACATTTTTATAATGTAAAATATAAATAATTGGCACTTTTCTGGCCTTTCACGTATCCCATTCACGAGGGACCGCGAATTTTTCCGATCACCTGAACAAGATATTGTAGATGCGGGTATGCCGGTAGCACGTCCGCTGGGCTGACCGCACTATCCCTGCTTCACAGCACTTTCGTGCCAGCGGCGCAAAGCCAGATGTCCCAGCAGGGTCAGGCTGAAAAAGATAACGACACCGAGTGCAGATAACAAAAGCAATGCGGCAAACATAGTGGGCACTTGCAATCGGTTGCCAGCTTCAATGATGCGCCAGGCAAGCCCGGTGCCTGCACCAGAGCCTGCAACAAACTCTGCCACCACAGCACCGATGAGTGCCAGACCACCTGAAATTTTCATGCCGCCAAGAATGTAGGGCAAAGCGGAGGGCAGCTGAAGCGACCAAAGCCTTTGCCAGCGGGTGGCCCCGTACAATGTAAAAAGGTCCATCAAGTTATGGTCAACAGAACGCAGGCCAAGGGTCGTGTTCGACAGGATGGGAAAGAAGGCGACGATCCACGCAAGGATGAGCAGGGCGGCATTCACATTGTCAAAGCCCACCCAGATAAGCACCAAGGGAGCGATGGCGACCACGGGTGTTACTTGCAGGATCACAGCGTAAGGAAAGAGAGCAAATTCAATAATTCGGCTTTGTGAAAACAGGATGGCAAGGGCCACGCCGCCAATCACTGCTAGCGCAAAGGCCAACAGTGTGATGCGCAAGGTGACCCACAAAGATCCCATCAGGCTGGCAAAGTTTTCAACGAGTGCCGCGATGATGCGGCTGGGTCTGGGAAGGACAAACTCCGGAATTTCAAAGAAAAGCACGGCAGCGTCCCAGAGAAAATAGACGCACAAACCCACAAAGACAGGCAAGGCAATTTGAGTGAGACGCGCACGGGTCATGATAATTCCCCGCGCAGGGCCGCCGAGACATGGCGGCAATGATCAAAATATTTCGGGGATTGGCGAAACGCAAGGCCGCGCGGGTAGGGCGCGTCGATATTTAAATCTGCAACGATGCGCCCGGGTTGGTCCGCGTCGTCACCATCTGTGCCCATCACTAAAACGCGTTCTGAGAGATAAACGCTCTCATAAACACTGTGGGTCACAAACACGACGGTCCATTCCATTTCACGCCAGAGTGTGAGCAAATCATCATCCAGCTTTTCGCGTGTGAATTCATCGAGGGCCGCAAAGGGCTCATCCATCAAAAGCACGGGGGGTTCGGTCGCCAAAGCACGTGCAATGGAAACACGCATGGCCATGCCACCTGAAAGTTCACGAGGTAATTTCTCGCGGTCCTCCAAGAGACCAACCCGCTCAAGTGCTGTGTCGATCTGCACACGCGCGACCTCACGTTCAATGCCCTGGAGTTTCAGAGGCAAATAGACATTTTCAAAAACAGACGCCCAGGGGAGCAACGTCGCATTTTGAAAAACAAAACCCAGATCGGCAGGGCGAGAACCACCAGAGTGCGGCCAATTAATCTGACCTTCTGTTGGCTCAAGGAGACCGGCCAGCAGACGCAACAAAGTGCTTTTCCCACACCCCGATGGACCGACGAGGGACACGAATGATCCTTGAGAAATTGTCAGATCAATATCTGAAACAGCTGGCAGGTCGGCACCATACCTCTTGGTAACACCGGAAAGGGTCACCAACGGGGAACTGGCCTCACTGTCTGGCACAGGGAGCGTCATTGGTTGTTGAGTTCCGCTTTCAAGTCGAGCCCATAGCCTTTGTTGACGAAGTCGAGTGTGTAAGCGGCGCGCCAATCCAGGTCTGTTTCATAGACACCGTTGGTTGACATGACATCGAAGAAAACCTTCCAACGCTCTTCCGTCATGGCCCCGATGCCGAGCGTCTCCGCATCGCCCGACATGGCAATGCCATAGTCGTTGAGCTTCACAATGGCTTGGGTAATGACATCGGCTGTCATGTCAGGATTGTCGGCCATGATGAGGGCATTAGCGGGGGAGGGATCACCGTAGAGGTAAGACACCCAGCCTTTGATCGTGGCGTTCACAAACGCCTGCACAATCTCTGGCTCTGCATCAATCATGGAATTGTTGGCGAGGATAAAAGTGGCGTATCCCGGATACCCATGGTCGGCGAGCAGGAAGACTTGCGGTTTGAACCCGGCTTCCTTCTCAATTGAATAGGGCTCAGAGGACAAATACCCCTGCTGGATCGCACGTTCATCCACCAGGAAAGGGGCGAGGTTAAACGTGTATTTGCGGATTTGATCGTCAGTAAAACCAAAGCGGGATCGCAACCACACCCAGAAGGCGCTGATCGTGGCGTCCGACACCATAATGGGCATGCCCTGCATATCTTCCAGGCTGTTTACGTCGTCGCGTGGATGCGTGATGAGAACTTGAGGGTCTTTTTGGAAAGATGCCATCACAGCCTTCGAGCCAGCATTTGCCGCAACAATGTTCAACGGAATGAAGCTATTGGAGCCCATGCCAAAATCGACACTGCCAACCGCCAATAACTGAGGCACATTGATGCCGGGGCCCCCTTGGCGGATTGTGACATCCAGGCCAGCGTCAGCGTAATATCCATTTGCCAGTGCCTGATAGAACCCACCATGCTCCGCCTGTGCCTTCCAGTCGGTAACGAAGGTAATCGGACGAAGGCCCATTTCCGCAACAGGCACCTGTTTTGGTGCATAAAGCGAAAAGACCAGCAGGGCCAGTGCCACTAAAATGACAGCGCCCCCAATCATTGCATTGCGGTTCATGATTTCCCCCGACCGAAAATATGAGGTCAGTTTAGCAGGGAAGGGACAGTTTCACACCCCCAGCACATTTTTCGAAAACCTGAAGACGTGTGACGGCGCCTTTGTGATCTCAGAATCGCAACCTGGATCGTGGAAGTAACTGGTCCAAGGAATGAAGAGCGCAAAATATTTCATTTTGTGAGCGAATACTCATTAGTATTGCGCAACAATTGTGCTTCGCCTTTGTTCGATGAAGAAAATGGTCATATGTCTAAGGATACTGATGAAATACCTCAACCAACTTGGTGGCAGTGGCATCAATTGAACTTTTGGATGTGGGCTTGTTTGGAGAATGGTCAGCGCTATCTCGATGCCCATACTGAGATGATGAGGGTTGTACGAAGTTTTCCTTCAGGTAATTCAACATCTCACACGGAGTGGCGTGAGGCTTATATTCTGGCGCAGAACAATTGCAATCTAGCCAAATACAATTTTGTTCTCTCAGTTGGAAAGACGATTAGAATTCTCACGCGCTCGAAAAAAATGTTTCCCGAAATTTGTTCTGTCTGCGATGAGGCTGTGCATCTGTTTCAAGAAGGGCCCGAGCTCAGAAATATGATTGAGCATGACGAAGAGTATTTCGAAGGAAACGGCAGAAAACAAAACGAATTCGTGAGGCAAAATGATGGCGGTAGTGCAGACGCATCTTCGGTAATTGTAACTTCAGAAGGACATTTTCTTGGCGGGCGGTTCATCGTTGAGAAGGCAATTGCCGAACTTGAAGTTATCTACGCGGTGGTCGCCAGTGTTCCTGAGCCGGAAGTAGAACTGCCACATATTTGATCGTCATTGTCAGGTTTCCCTACATTGCCTCGCAGGTTGCCTGACGTCGGACGGCATCCAATTCTGAAAACCGGTCTTCTGAGGCGATCAAAGTTCTAAAGAGCACAACGCCTGTGTCACTGGGGGCAATAACAATCGGCGCACCGCCGAGGCCTGAAACCTGATCGGCTGTTTTCACAAGCACGACTTCCACGGTGGCTTTGTCGAGCTGGCTGTCGTTCACAACAAAAAAGTTATTCGTATCATCGCCAAACATGGACAGCGAGAAATAGGTGTCGCTTGGAACCGGAGCAGAAATTCTCAACGCCTGCTTGGACACGTCATATGCACAAATGGTGTAGATCAGGTCGGGACTTGGGCGCACCACAGTGCGGCTATCACTGGTCGGGCGATCCGCGTGATTGGGCGTATTCAGGCCGACGTTTTCTTCAAGCCCTGCCGTGAGCCGGCTCATGACAAAACTAGGCCAAACGAGAATAGTGGTGAGGTGAACAATGCCGGCGAGGATCAGTGTGGCAGCGATGAGGTAAGGCCAGGACTTCATGAACATGACTCCTTGGCAATCGTGGGAAGGTCGATGCCGCCCAGGTTTGAATAGGTTGCTTCCGCTGGATTGTAGAGGCGAAGCGTCAAACTGAAATCCGCACCTGGATTGTCGTCGCTGCTGGGCGCAACGAAGCCGGTTGGGATGCCATTTTCACCACCACCGTCAGGGCTCACACTAATCGTAAAGCTATCGTCTGCGTTCCGTGAGACCGTATTCATGGCTTGGCTGTACCGGTTTTGTGGATTGGCAATGAGATAATGATCCGCACCATAGGCCGTGATGCTCCACCAGCGGGTGGCGAGAGGTTTGCCTTCCAGCCTGTATTGACAGGCGGTCGAGAGCGGCTCTCCCGTATCGTCCTGTGTTGCTGTGAAGTAGACAGTTTCACTTTTATTGAGCGCGAGTAGTCCGGCACGAGCCACGGCGGCCCGCGCGTAAGGGTCGGCCTGCTCGCTGCCAATGTTGGGATCTGTATGCCACGCGCCATTTTGTAAAGCGGTGCCGAGGCCAGAATTTATAGCCCAATAGGCAGACCCAAAGCCCATAAGCAATGCTGCGACGAGCACGCCGACGCATTTAAGCAGAAATGTCACGATAATCCCCCAAAGCCCCCTGGTAGCCTTAACGCCAAACAATCTACAGGCGATGTTTGGTGATTTTAGGGCGAACTGGCGCCCGACACCAGACCTCGCCGTTAGTTGGGTTAACGGCCTATATTTTCACCACCTCGACGGAAGGCAGGCCTTGGGCTGGTTTGCTGCCTGTGAGTCTCACGAAACAAATTTGAGAGCGATGCATAAAACTGACGGATCTCTGAGGAGCGTTCTGGCACCGGCGCATCTGCAGACTGACTGGGCCTGCGGACGGGTGCAGGCCGACCTCCTGCGAGATCGGTCATCGGACGCCCCTGGTGAACTGCCTTCATGAATGAAGCCCACGTTTGCGCGCTGATGCCGCCCCCTTCCGTATCTTCCATTGGTGAGGCATCATCATGGCCAAACCAAATTCCGGCAACTTGATCTGCCGTGTACCCGATAAACCAGGCATCCCGTGAACCCTGGCTGGTGCCTGTTTTGCCCGCGGCAGGTCGTCCGCCAATGGCGGCGTCATGACCCGTGCCGGTCAAGATGACTTGATAGAGCAGGTAATTCATCGACGTGGCAGCACCCGGTGCCACAACACGTGTTGCCAGCGATTGGTGCTCGTAAAGTATTTCTCCATTTGGCGTTTGAATTTGCGTGATGCCAAACGGCGTTGCTTTGAACCCCCCATTGGCGAACACCGCGTAAGCAGATGTAAGGTCCAGCAAGTTCACTTCTTCGGTGCCAAGGGCCAAAGAAGGGTGCGAAGCGAGCGGGGAGGTGATGCCCAAACGTTCTGCAACATCAATGACTTTGGAGCGCCCAACTTGTTCCGACAAGCGAACGGCGACCGTGTTGATTGAAAATTTCATCGCATCAAGGAGCGTCACGCGACTGCGGAACCGGCCACCATTATTGGGCGACCAGCCATCTACAAAAATTGGCCCCGCACTGACCCGGCTTTCTGGGGTGAGCCCATTTTCGATCGCGGCCAAATAGACGAATGGTTTGAACGCTGAGCCTGGTTGACGTTCTGCTTGCACTGTCCGGTTAAACTGGCTGGCCAGGTAGTTGCGTCCACCGACCATTGCTCTTACCGCGCCATCAACGTCGAGGGACACAAGCGCACCTTGGGTTGCCGGTTCCGTATTGGTTTCTTCCAAACTTGCTTCACGGTTGGTGATGGCATCGGCGATGGCGATTTCACCTGCAGCTTGCTGGCCAGGGTCCAGCGTTGTCCGTACAATCAACTGGCCGGTCACGTCGGGCAGCAATAGGGAGACTTCTTCGGAGATCCAATCCACGAAATATTGTGACCCCTCGCGCGGTGCTCTTTCAACAATGGTTGCCGGTGTCGCACGGGCAGCAAAAACCTGGCCTCCGGTCAAAAATTCATTGTCCACCAAACGGCGCAGGACGAGTTCTCCTCTCAACTGCGCACGCTGTAGATCATTCGTTGGTGCATATCGGGAAGGTGCTTTGATGAGTCCCGCCAGAAGCGCTGCCTCAGCAAGGGTTACCTCTCGCGCGGATTTGTCGAAATAATGCCGTGAGGCTGCTTCCACGCCATAGGAACCAGCACCCATATAGATGCGGTTCAGATAAAGCGTAAAAATTTCATCCTTGGTGTACTTATATTCCAGCCATATCGTGACAAGCGCTTCTTGCGCTTTGCGCCACAATGTGCGTTCAGGGCCCAGGTAAAGGTTTTTGGCTAGCTGCTGCGTAATGCTCGAGCCGCCTTGTGAGATGTAACCGGCCTTAATGTTCACCCACATGGCGCGGGCGATACCGTAAAAATCAAATCCGGGATGCTCGTAAAAACGATGGTCTTCGGTGCTCAAGACGGCCTGCTTGAGATAAGTTGGCAACTCGTTCAGGGGGACAATGGCGGCATATCGTCCGCCTCGATTGGCAATCTCATCACCTTCACGGTCGAGCACTGTTAAGGCCAGTGCGTCTGCGCCAAGAGGCCCAAGGAGTTGGCGTTCCATTTTCGGTAAAGTGTCGAGAACCAAAGTGCCAAATACGACCGACCCAACAAAAATAAACACACCTAACAGGCGCACCCATAGCGATCGCTTGCGTGTCCTTTTTTCGGGCACTTCGTGATCGGCGTGTCTATCTGTCACTCTGGTCTCACTTCTCTAAACGCGAATTTGTGCCGAATTGACACACCAAGGGCGTTGTCAAACGCCTCTTCACAGGTCTTTCGCAATCCTCGTGCCGCCCAATGTGTGCCGTGCCGCTTGTGCTGCCTTCCCGGAATTGGCATAGAGTGCGCTATGGATAAACATCCCCAGCCAAAGGGGGAGCGGAGTTGGTATGGAAGAGCAACCATTTTGGAAGACCAAACGTCTCGATGAGATGTCCCGGACGGAATGGGAATCCTTGTGCGATGGATGCGCCAAATGTTGCCTCATAAAACTTGAAGACGAAGATACTGAAGAACTGGAATATACAGACATTGTCTGCGATCTACTGGATTGTGAAAGCTGCCAATGTTCCGACTATCCCAACCGCGCGATAAAAATTCCCGATTGTGTCGAACTCACGCCAACAAACGTAAGCCAACTTTCCTGGATGCCATCATCATGTGCCTATCGATTGATTTCTGAAGGAAAAGACCTCGCTTGGTGGCACCCTTTAGTCAGCGGTGAAAAAGAAAGCGTCCACTTGGCTGGCGTTTCGGTTCGCGGTCGAGTGGTGCGGGAAGACGAGGTCGATATGACGGACTTGGAAGAGCGTATCGTTAGCTGGCCAGAACAATCGACGCCTGAATAGTTTTCGATAAAACTGAGAAAAGTAAAACGAGCGTCTTGACATCGGTGCGCTCGTCACCATCTGTTAGTCCATATCCACGCATGCATCCAGAGAGAACGGAATGACGGAAAGTGATCCGGCAGAAGCCTTAGCTGCGCCTCAGCCAGACTGGACGGAAATTTCAGGGGTTTTCAAAAGCGGCGAACCGCTCAAGAAAGTGGCAGAAAAAAATGGCGTAAGCATTCAAAAAATTTCCGCTTATGCACGGAAAGAAAAATGGCCACGCCGATCCTCGAAAAGTCGCAAACCTGAAACAGCACCACAAAACGCTGAAAAACTAATGAAACGATTGGCAGGGTTGGTTGAACGTCAGGTTGCCGAGATCGAGACTCGATTAACCGAGACAAGTGAGGCGCGGGACCATGAACGTGACGCACGCACGCTTTCAAATTTGACCCGGACGCTAGACAAACTCGTCGAGCTTAGGCGCGACGCAGAGGAAGAGGCTGAGATAAAAAAGCGGCATGCACGCGACTTGAAAATGTCAGAGGGAAAAGGAAGCAATGCCGATGCCATCAGAGCCGACCTTGCTCGCCGCCTCGCTCGCATCACAGCCCCCACATCTTGTTCGGACGTTTCTTGAGGGGCTTTCTGGACCAGAACTAAGTTTCCTGGCTCATGATTGGCAATTTTGGGCCCGTGCCTCTCAACTCCCTCCGCAAGGCGATTGGACGACCTGGCTTATTCTGGGAGGCCGGGGCGCTGGAAAAACACGCGCGGGCGCAGAGTGGGTGCGAGCAGCGGTCGAGCAAAAAAGAGCAGGCAACATTGCACTGGTCGGTGAAACCTATGCCGATGCCCGAGACGTGATGGTGGACGGGACGTCTGGTTTGCGCGCCTTGGGAGCACGTCATGTGCGCCCACGGTATGAAGCCACACGGCGTCGATTGTTGTGGCCAAACGGAGCGGTTGCTTCATTGTTTTCGGCGACTGACCCGGAAGGGTTGCGCGGTCCTCAGTTTGATGCTGCCTGGTGTGATGAAGCAGCAAAGTGGCCGGATGCAGAATCCGCCTGGGCAATGTTGCAATTTGGTTTGAGATTGGGAGAACAGCCACGGCAGGTCGTGACGACAACACCGCGTGCGGTCCCCTTGGTGAAAAAGCTACTGTCGGACAAAAGCGTCAATGTCACCCGCGCATCGACATACGACAATCGGTCGAATCTTGCAGATGCTTTTTTTTCGACGATCATCAAAACCTATGAAGGAACGCGGTTGGGCCGCCAGGAGTTGAACGGCGAACTGCTGGATGATGATCCGGACGCTTTGTGGTCACGTACGATGATCGAGAAAACCAGATGTCAGGCAGTCCCTGATCTGTGCCGCATTGTGGTTGGTGTCGACCCGCCCGCGACGTCAGGCGCGGGTGCCGATGAATGCGGCATTGTTGTGGCTGGTCGGACGGACGATGGGAATTTTTACATATTGGCGGATCGATCTCGTGGCCGAGCAAAACCGACAGAATGGGCGGCGCGTGTTGTCGCTGCATTTGATGAATTTGATGCCGATAGGGTGATCGCCGAAGTGAACCAGGGGGGCGAGATGGTGGCAAGTGTGTTGCAACAGGTCGCGCCA
>Ga0222662_1001466_pt1 | contig 11233 bp, 5 predicted proteins | sample AntAcemetagen600_FD_179821 | JGI IMG/M metagenome (GOLD analysis project Ga0222662, IMG submission 179821) | Saline water microbial communities from Ace Lake, Antarctica - #600 | ecosystem: Environmental > Aquatic > Non-marine Saline and Alkaline > Saline | place: Antarctica: Ace Lake | collected...
GCGGCTCAAGGCCAGGGCTTCTTCCACGAATACGATGATGCGCTTGATCCGAATCAGGGCTGTGCCGGCGACCCGGGCTACTCATGCGGCGTTCTGGCTGAGGGTGGGTTCAATTTCAGTTCCGCCGTGATGGATTACACCGCCGGTGTCTTGAGGCTGACGGCGGATCGTGCACCGGTGGGGCCCAACCTGGCCTTGTCGAATGCCGACCGTGGATTCCCGCAGAGCATCCTGTTTGAGTCCGGCGCGACCCTAAGGATGTATACACAATTGCGCGATGCGCCTGAGGCAAGCGTGACGCGTGTCGGCAACGAGGTCAGCTCGCTGCCTGATAACAATGTCCGATCCGGTGGGCAGTTCAACATGATGCTGGTGCCGATGACAGCCGAAGGCGGTTCGGAACCACCTTATGCCTTGCGTATGGGTATCGGTCTGATGCATCACGAGGATGCATTAGGCAACCCGCTGCCCGACCAGATAGCGTTGCAGATTCACCCGACGGTCGGCCATATCGAAGAGCCTTCAGGGTATGTGGGAACAAATGGTTTTGTTCATCTTGCGTATCTGGATTCCCCCGTGTCGTCGCTTGACGGGGCGAACATCGAACTGCTTCTGGATGAAACGAACGTCGATGTCCTGCTAAATGGTACGTCGCTGTTGGGCGGTGGGATTGCTCACGATTATGATCCGAGCTGGTTCTTTGACCCGACGCTGGCCGATGCGCCGCGCTTTGTGAGGCCCAAGCTCGAGCAGTGGATCGACCGCAACGCCACCGGGCCGATGGTGACCGAGGTGGAATACCTCGGGTTCGAGTTGCTGACCGCCGGTGGCCTGACAGGCGACCTGGACGGGGACGGCTTTGTAGGGATCAACGACCTGAACATCGTCCTGGGCAATTGGAATCAGAACGTACCCCCAGGCGATCCACTGGCCGATCCATCGGGTGACGGGTTCGTCGGTATCGATGACCTCAACGAGGTTCTGGGTAATTGGAACGCCGGCACGCCTCCCGTATCTGGTTCGGTACCCGAGCCCGGGAGCCTGGTTTGTCTGAGCGTCGGGGTGATGCTGCTTGGGCGTCGAGCTTAGCTGCCACATGTGATCAATTATTCAAATAAGCACCGGCCAGATTGGCGGGTGCTTTTTTCAATCCATCCGCCTCAACCGTCTTTTTTACCCGAGTCATGCGAAGCCGGAATAAGTCAGCCGATGTTATGCAGAAACGCACAGATTTATATATAGTCTAATGGTTCTGTGGCTACCGCTCTAAGCGGTGCTACACGCCGATATTGTATGGTACAGTCGATGGGTTACACGTCATGGCAGCCGAAAACAATGATCACCAAACGCTGATCGGGCAGGTCGAAGACCATCTGCGCAAACAGATCAACGACGGCGAGCTGGCGGTCGGCTCCAAACTTCCCTCAATGCGGCAGCTCAGCAACACGATGGGGTGCAGCCTGGGGATTGTTCAGATGGCGATCAATACACTCTCGGCGGAAGGGTACCTTCGGTCCTTGCCACGTCAGGGCGTCTTCGTCGCCGAACCGCCTAACCGTAAGCGCGACATCGCGCTGGTGCTGCCTTCGGTGTCGCTGGAGCCGATGGGCGGGATTATCCGCGGGGTGAGAAGGGGCTTGGCTGGCACGGACCTGCACCTGCTGATCCAGGCCTCCGACAACGATTTCGACGACCAGGTCCACCTGCTGGATCACCTGGACAAAGATTATCTGGCGGGTGTGATTATCTGTCCGCCGACGGCCAATGAGTACGTCAAGCCGCTTCAGAAGTTTGTGTCGCGTGGCATCCCGTGTGTGCAGGCGACGTTCCGATTAGATGGGCTGGATATGAACACGGTCTGCTGGGACGGGTTCGAGTCCGGTCGCATGGCCGCTCAACACGTCTTGGGCAAGAGGCACACGAAGATCGGGCTGGTCGGATTCAATTCTGACTCCCGCACGGCCAAGGATGTCTTGGACGGGCTGAACTCGGCGTTTAAGACCCAGGGGTTTTCGACCGAGTCGCTGCCGCACTGCCAGATCGATCAGCTCAAGCTCGATGCGGACACGCCTTGGATGAACTCCGAGCGGTCGTGTAACGAGTTTTTAGCGGTTAATAAAGACCTTACCGCTGTGATCGCCTCGGGGCACTACCTGGCACTGGGGGCCTATCGAGCCGCGAACACGCTTGGTATCTCTATCCCGGACCAGCTTTCCGTGTTGTCGATGGGATCGGATATCCAGGCGTTTACGCTGATCGATCCGCCGGTCACGATCGTCGACATCGGGCTCGAATCGGTCTGCGAGCGGGCGATGATGCGGCTGCGGCAGATTATTGAGGGCGACCGAGGCCCATCGACCACGATCCAGATCCCACCGCACCTGATCGAACGCGGCAGCGTTAAGGCGATCTAAGACCAACCCGGTATGTTCTCGTGCGCCGCGATCCGCCATCAGCCCCCGGCTTTGCCGGGGGATACCCCTGGAAAATCTAACACCAACGCACGGATTGATAGCGGAATCTGTACAAGCCTTAACCCTTCATACACCATGAATTGATAGTGACCATCCACGTCGCAGCGGCGCGTGGGGAGGTATCAGTCATGGCCTTAGTAGTTGCGTGTACTGATGGAATGAAAAAACGGGCAAGGTCCGACTTTTTCACTTTGCCAGCGGGAGCCTGACGGTGACGATGCCTTTGGCGCCGATCTCGATCGCAAGCCCGCCGTCGTCGTCGGCTTCGAGTGCTTGCTTGACCCGGCTCTCGAAGTCCACGATCGCGGCCTCTTTGATCTTGATCGAGGCGGACAAGCGTTTAGATACCCGCAGGGTGGTGACCGCATCTTTAGGCGTCAGGTTGTTGAGCCGAACCTCCAGGCCGTCATTGACCAGGCGGGTGCTGGTGATGACCGCGGAGCCGTCGACGCACAGCAGGTCTTGTGTCGGCGACAACGTCTTGTCTGCCGTAGTGCTCAATTCGGTATCGGCGATACGGTCGATCTGCACCGAGCGGATCGGCAGCGCGAGCCGTTGGCCTTCACGCCCAAGCTCGGCGGCGTCGGGTTCGGCGTCCAGCGGCTTGATGCGGAAGTCAAAGTGCATGTCACGCAACGCCTGCCCGCCGATCTCTCCATCGGTGAAGGGTGTGCGTCCAAACGCGCGGAAAAGCGTCGCCACAATCGGTCGGTCGGGCCGGTCCGGGATACCCGCTTCGTAGACCCCGTGGCTGATGACCGCCAGGCCGTGCTTCCCGTCCCAGGCGGCGACCCAGCTCTGGATGGCTTTGAGTTCCTGCGGGGCTTCACGGTAGTCGGCGGCATCCTCGGGCAATGCGATCTGCCGACGCACCGCGTCGAAAGGCGTGTCCGCGAGGTAGTCCTGAATCTGCATCGATGTCGGGAACACGACGCGGAGCCGATGGTCCCTGGCGGTATTCCTAACGAGGGTCTTCACGTCGGCCGAGTCGCTGTCGGCGTTTAGGCTGATGGTGTGCTCGACGATCAGATCGACATCGGTGGACGAGCGGGCAAAGGCCTGCTTGTCGAACTTTTTGGGTACGGGCAACCGCACTGAGATAGACATCACCGACTCAAGGGGTGTGTCTGCTTTGATGGAGATGGTTGCAGTCGCGCCATGTGAGCTGACGAGCTTGTCATTCTGTGGCGGGTGGTGGTCCCAGCCGTCGCCGCATTCGCCGTTGTCTTCAAGCGCCAGTAGGCCCGGGAATATTCGGCCTGTCCGTTTGTCGGTCAGGTTGATGGTGCCGTTGGGTTGGGCGTCGATCTTCAGGAAGTCGTTTTCCAAGGTGGTGGGTGTGGCGGCCAATCCCTTGATGGGGCTGTAGCCGCTGGCCGGGGCCTTGGCACCTTTGGATCGGACGCGCAGGGTCTGGTAGCCCATCGCGGGCAGGTCCAACCGAACTACGACGCGGACACGGTGCGCGGTCTCGGTGCGCAGGGCCCGCCGACCGGGCAGCCAGACGCGCATCTTGTCCATCTCGGTTTCAAGGCGGTGATACTCGATGACTCGACCGGCTTCGTCTGTCAGAGAGAAGTGCGGGATTTTGTTCAGCGACGACTCACGGGTCCGCTCGGCGGTCGGCCAGGATGAGGGGACGCGGATGGCCAACTCCACCGTCTGCTGCTCGATCGCCCAGGGGTTGGGATTAAAGACGACCAGGCGTTCCTCTAACTCATCCCATTCGCTCTGGACTGCGGCGGCGATGGATTTGGCGGAGCGTTCGGCGACGTTCTCAGCGATCTGTTCGATCTGCCGGAACCGGTACGCCATGTCTTCGTGCACCGTGTCGATGCTGCAACCGCAGATCGAATCGTGCGCGTGGTTCTGGATCAGCAGCTTCCAGGCGTGCTCCAGCAGGTCGTCCATCCGGCTCTGGCCCACCAGCAGGTGCGACCACGCCATCATAGGCTCCGCCCATCGGCACAAAAGTGTCTCGCACCGCGCATTGGCGCGCTTCAGCCAGACCCGGCTGGACCCGCAGCCGGTGATGACCCATTGGTCGTCCACACCCAGTGGGTATTTCGCCGGCTCTAAGAGTTCGCCTTCGATCACCTGCGTCACGCGGTCGGCCTGGCTTAATACATCTTTGGCGTAGTCGTCGAGTGTGCCGAGTTTGACGGTGCAGTCCAGGTCGCCGTTGGCCATGGCGGTTTGAAGCTGGCCCATCGCCCGCATGTCAGGCGAGCTGTGGTCCGCGCCGTCAAAGATCAATACGTGATCGGTCGCCGACTCGTCGAAGTCTTCCTGTAGAAGTTCGCCGAGATTGGTGTTGAAGGTTTTCTGGTCCGGTCCTTCGTTGTGGTCGGTGAAGCCACGTGCGTTCACGGCATAGCCCCAGTAGCCGTTCTTGCCGAACCGGTGGCTGATCAGCTCGGTGCCATCGGCGCCGCGCCAGCGCAGGTGGCGTTGTTCGTGTACGTTGGTGCCACGCCAGATGAAACCGAAGTGGATCCCGAATCCGGCGAATATCTGTGGCATCTGGCTGTTGTGGCCGAACAGGTCGCAGAGGAAGCCGGCGTCTGACGGCTTGCCGCCCAGGCCGCGCACCAGTTCGCGGCCGAGGCGGAGGTTGCGGATGATGGATTCGCCGGAGACGATCATCTCGTCGGGCAACGTGTACCAAGGCCCGGCAACAAGCTGCTTATTATTTAACAGTCGGACGACTTCATCGCGCTTGTCGGGGCGGGCCTCCAGATAATCTTCAAGCACCACGGCCTGGCCATCACAGTAAAACGGGCCCGGAAGTGATCCGTTATCTAGATTGGTCAGCACGCCGTCCAAGAGGTCAACCAGTTCCAGGCGGAAGCGTTGGAAGGTGTGATGCCACTCGCGGTCCCAGTGGCTGCTGAGCACGTAGTGGGCCGTCTTCTGTGCGGGCTGGCTGCGGGTTGCTTCTTTGGGGACGCCGACGACCACGGGGCCGCTTGGGAGCATCTGTGTGCTCGCTTTGGTGTCCTTGGTTTGGTTTTGGGTACTGGGTTTCAACCATCAACTCCTGGATCAGGCCAAGGCTCATGCGGCCGAGGCCCTGTCTCAATTCGCATCCGATGCGAAGCCTTATTTCGGCATCCCCGTCGGTTGCTAGACAGCCTGAATACTACTTTTGCCTCGTTCGATATCCACTCACGAAACAGAACGCCGCAACCCTCACTAAGCGGATGTAAGTCTGTGCTCATAAGCACTTTCCTTACTCGCACTCTTGTATCATACAGCATATCGCTTATAAGTCAATCCACTTGTGATAGAGATGAGTATTTTTCTTAGAACAGGGCAGCCTGTGGAAACATATGGTACTATAAACATCTATTTCAAAAGTAATTACGATTATATAAATAAGATTGATCGGTATTTTTTAAGTGCTCATACAGTGTTATACAGGACATAAAATGGCTGTATGGTGGCTCTGGTTGCTCAGGGCCAGGTGGTGTTACGAAGCGGCGGAATCTGGTGAGGTGATATCGCCTGACCGTCAGCGTTGTCATGCCATCGCCGCGGCCAATGCGGAGCCGTCCTGGACCCGATCGCCCAGGCCAGCGGGTTGAATGGTGGTGGCGTCGGCGGATGCGGGGATGACGTGTCGTTGATAGCCAGTCAGCACCGAATCCAGCCAGGGTTGGCCAAGGTACTGGGCCATGCTCCCGAGGGTCAGGACTTGCGGGTGAAAGAGGTCTGTCACGAGGGCGCAGGCCATGCCCGTCTTCTGGCCGTGCTCTTGGATGACGTTGATCGCGTCGGGGTCGCCCTCTGCGGCAAACCGGTTGATGTCTTTGGGTTTCACTGAGCCGGTTGGCCACTTGTCAGGGTAGCGCCACGCGGCGATGCGCGCGACTCCTTCACCGGCGCACCAGCCCTCTGCCGAGCCGGCGACGCCGAAGCCTACCGGGCCGTCGTCGGTCAGGCGGAGGTGCCCAAGCTCCGGTGGCTGCCCGTGGGTGCCGTAGTAAGGTTTGCCATCAATCACGATCCCCAAGCCAAACCCTGTTCCGCAGGTGAGGTAGGCGACTGTATCCGCGTGACGCCCCGCGCCCCATTTGGCTTCGGCCAAGGCACAGGCTGCGGCGTCGTGGTGGACCTGGACGGGCAGGTCTAACGCATCGTTTAAAAGGTCGCGCAACGGGATATTGTCCCACCCCGGCAGGTTAGGCGGGTTAAGGATGACCCCCCGGGCCGCATCCAACGGCCCGCCGATGCTCACGCCGACATGGGTTACTTGGGGGTGGGTGGATAGCAGGTGCCGCGCCTGCGTAATCAGGTCATTGATCATCGCGTCGGGGCCGCGCTTAGCAAGACTTGGCCAGGACTCCCGGTCAACGATTTCGCCTTCAGAATCACCCAGCAGGCAGGCGCACTTGGTTCCACCTACATCAAGGCCCAGTAGCATGCACATCCTCCTTGTCCGCATGTACGGGCGGATAGGCTTTTGGTCGATCAACGCGATTTCGATTATATCATGGTGGATAGTTATGGATATGGCTTCGTGAGGACCGCTTAGTTTTTACAGGAGAATACCGCGTGAAGAAGCGAGTGATGAGGTTATTTGTTGCGGCGGTCATAGCTTTATTGGGCATCTCGCCGGATGTTTTCAGCCAAGTGATTGAACAAACGATGCGCATCACCGTCCGCGATGAAACGCTTCACGACGTGTCGCCGCTGCTATTCGGACACTTCATCGAGCATGCTAACTGGCACGGGGAGACGGGGCCTGACCCGGCGCTGATTGAGGGGGATCGGCTGCATCCGCGTGTGATGGAATTAGTGGCGTCTTTGAAGCCAACGACATTGCGATTCCCCGGCGGAACGCTGGTGTGTAGCACCGATTGGCTTGATTACATCGACCATGCACCTGCCGGGCAGCACGATCGTTGGGGGTCGTCGGACGTTCAAGTGGGCTACACCTTCGACGACTTCCTGCGCGACTGCCAGGCGTGGGGCGCGGAGCCGGTGCTGGTGGTGAACTTCAAGCAGGCGCTGATGGAAACGGAATCTTTAGAAGACTGTGCAAAACACGCGGCGGCGTTGGTGGCGTATTGCAACTTATCTGTGGATGCTGATGCTCCGGAAGAATTACTCTTTTGGGCACGCCTGCGCGCCAGGAACGGACATCTCGAACCGTATGGCGTCAAGTATTTCCAGATCGGTAACGAGATATGGGCCTACGTCAAAGAGGCCAAAAAAACTCGCGGCGATGATTACCCACAATGGCATGCCCAGTGTTTAGATCAATACATCACGGAACTGAGAGCGGTGGACCCGGGCATCATCCTAATCAGTGACCCCATCGATTCCGCAACAAATGACGCGATCCGAAAGCGGGTCGGCGACCGCTTGGATTATATGACGGCACATGCCTATGGCCCGTGGGGTTTGGCCGAGATCAAACGCGGTGACGAGGTCGTCAATCCAAAAGAATTGTCAGAGGCCGATGTTTGGCGCGCGTTTGTCTCGGTTTGCGAGTTTGATCCTGATACCGGGATGAGTCTGTATCCATTGGCTTTCGATGTCGGCCCCAGCGGCTACCCGATCGCGGCGACCGAATGGAATTGGAACGGGTACTGGCGCTTGAAAGACGCCGATGTGGGGGCGGATTTCAAGCCTTTTGATTCATACTGGGCCAAAGGCATCGGTGCCGCAGGCTTCCTGCACGGGCTGATCCGCGCGGGTGATCGGATTCATATGGCGCATCAGTCGATGCTGATCGGGACGGGGTGGGGGATCACCTCGGTGCGTATTCCAAAGGACGGGCCGGGCGAGGCTTTTCTGGTCCCCTCGGGCGCGATCACCGGTTTCTACGCCCGGCATCACGGCGATCATCGACTTGATGTGGGCCTCGAATCAGTTCCGGTGTTTGCGCAGCCTTACTCGGTGGGCACGCTGCGTCCCCATGTTAAAGTGGCCGCGGTCGATACGCTGGTCACCGCCGATGAAGGGTATATTTACATCCACTTACTCGGCAGACGGTACGAAGATGACACGCCGATCCAGATCGACCTGACCGACTTAAAGATCGGTGAAGCGACTGCGGTGTTACACCTCCTGTCAGGTGAACTCGAGTCCGACCCGTCGATCAGGGTGGCGATGCAAGAAACATCGGATCAGGTCGAGGTGGTGGGCGGTGTCGTGAACATCACGCTGCCCCCGCGCGTCGTTGCCTGTTTGCAGGTTCCCCGATAGGGCATTTCCGGATCAATTGTGATGCGTGGGGTGCCACCTCATGACCCGAGGGGCAAGAGGTGAAGCTCAAGGCACGCTTTGCCGCTGCGCGGACAAAACGTGGCACCTGCCGCCGCGCGTAATCGCTTGTGTGCAAGTACCGCGTCAGGGCGAATCGACTCAATGACAGACCGTTCAAGAATCCAGGTAATCCTGCGCGGGATCGACCGATTCGGCTTCGATGAGTTTACGCATCATCGCCAGGCGCATCGTATCCAGTGCATCTTTGGCGGATGGGTTGTCGGTCAGGTTAGTTAGTTCGCCGGGATCGTTCGCCAGGTCGTAGAGTTCTTCTTCGCCATCGGCGCGCATGATATATTTCCAGCGGTCGCCGCGGAGCATCTTGGCGCGGAGGTTGATCTGTGGGTTTGCGACGAGCGCTGTTTGCTTGAGGTAATACGCTCGACAGGGCCGGGGACGCGCGTCCACCGGCGTCGCAAGCTCGAGCAGCTCCGGCTCCTGCCCGCCCTGGCAGAAGGCGTATTCCCGCAGTTTTTCGGCCTTTCCGTCTAAGACAGGCGTGTAGCTCTTGCCCTGGATACCGCCGGGTAGTTCAACACCCGCCAGCGCCAGTGCGGTCGGCAGCACGTCGATCGTCTCGATAAAACCCTCGACCGTTTGAGGCGTCACACGCCCGGGCGCGTGGATCAGCAGCGGGATGTGTACGAGGTTGTCGGTGAAGCAGGTGTCCCATTTTTCGGGCAGCTCGTAGTCGCCAGCGAAGTCGCCGTGGTCGGACCAGAAGATCACGATCGTGTCATCCGCTAATCCCGAGGCTTCCAAGTGATCGATGACACGCTTGACTTCATCATCGATAAAGCTGCACATGTCCAGATAGGTTGCGGCAAGCTCGCGCCAGTCGTCGGCGGTGACTTCATCTAAGCCGTAGGACGCGCGGAGCTGATCGTGCATCGCGTGCCGGGGTAGGTTGGGTCGAGGCAGTGGGGCGGGTACGGCATCCCGATCAGTCTTCCCGAAATACGGGGCGGGGACGCGGTACGGGCAGTGGGGGTGGTCCCAGTTCAGCCAGAGGAAGAAGGGTTGATCGTCTTTCTTGAAGTCGTCGATGCACGCTAACGCGGTGGTTGTCGCAAGGTGATCTGAGTGTTCCTCGACCGTGCAGTTTTCTTCCCCGACGTAGTAGGTGCCAATCGGCATCGGCGGCGGGTCGGGCGGGTCCAGGTTCGTATCTGCGCCTTTGGCTTTGCCTTTATCAACATCAAACGTCAAAGGCATCGTCTGCTCATCGACACAATGATTCTTGCCGACCAGCGCGGTTTGGTAGCCCGATTCTTTCAGCGTGCGGACCAGGTTGACTTCGTGCGACCGGACCGGCATCTCCAGGGTCCGGTGCCCGCCGACGTGGGGGTACTGCCCGGTGAGCAGCGAGCATCGGGAGGGGGTGCATTTGGGGTGGTTGGTGAAGCAACGATTGAACTTTACGGACCGCTTCGCCAGCCCATCCAGATAAGGGGTTGCGCCCGCCGGGTTGCCCATGCAGCCCAGAGCCGAGGCACGCATCTCGTCGGGGCAGAGCAGGATGATATTGGGTTTTTTCTGGCTTGGCATGGATTTTTAGTCTTTCTGCTTGGATTTTACCTCCCATTGAGCTATGCTGCTACCCATGTATAGTACAGAACAATCTGAAGGGTCTCAGGCCCGCCCGATCGAGTCATTCCGTGAGAAAGTCCTCGCCTGTTGGCTGGGAAAGGCGATCGGCGGGACGCTGGGGATGCCTTATGAAGGGCACGACGGGCCACACGACCTGACGTTTTACCAACCCGTGCCGACGGAAATGGTCGCGAATGACGACCTGGACTTGCAGGTGCTTTGGGCTTGTGTGCTCGATGAAATGGGTGATCAGCCCAAGGTGGATCGACACATCCTGGCCAAGGCCTGGCACGAGCGCGTCGATTTCCCGTGGGGTGAGTACGGCGTGTGCAAGCGCAACATTGCCCAAGGCCTAAAGCCTCCGCTCTCTGGCTCCTTTGATAACTGGTGGCACGACGGCATGGGTGCCGCGATCCGCAGCGAGATATGGGCGTGTCTGGCGGCAGGTGATCCGGATTTGGCGGGGCGGTATGCGTATGAAGATGCGTGCGTGGACCATGCCGGGGAAGGCATCTGGGCTGAGGTCTGGCTGGCACGTCTCCAGGCGTTGGCGTTTGTGGAAACCGACCGCGATCGCCTGCTCGATACCGCCCTGATCACCCTGCCGATCGAAAGCAAGGTCCGTCAGGCGGTCAACGATACCCGGCTGTGGTGGGCGCAGAACCCGGACTGGCGTGCCGTGCGCGAACAAATACTTCAACGCTACTACGATCCTAACTTCACGCATTGTGTGATGAACCAGGCCTTCACCGTGCTGGGTTGGCTGGCAGGCGAGGGGGACTTCGGCAAGACCATCTGCATCGCTACTAATTGTGGGCAAGACACCGACTGCACCGCCGCAACGGTCGGCTCGCTGCTGGGCATCCTCGACCCAGGCTGCATCCCCGACAGAT
>Ga0222662_1001468_pt1 | contig 11226 bp, 10 predicted proteins | sample AntAcemetagen600_FD_179821 | JGI IMG/M metagenome (GOLD analysis project Ga0222662, IMG submission 179821) | Saline water microbial communities from Ace Lake, Antarctica - #600 | ecosystem: Environmental > Aquatic > Non-marine Saline and Alkaline > Saline | place: Antarctica: Ace Lake...
TGAAAGACCCAACATGGCCATCGGTGGCATAACGCCAAAACAAAAACTGGCTATGGCCATGCCCATGGCAACTTAAAGCATTCTACTTTCTGAGACCCTTAAAAAAGGGGGCATTACCCCTTCGCGGGATCCGCACCTGACGCAATGGCAATAGCAAGACACAAAGGCAGAGCCACCATCGCAACCGTAACGCCAGCTAAAACATCCGCTACGAAAAATTTGTATGTATAAGATTGCAAGGTGGTTAGAATTTTTGGCTGTCTCATTTCGACCTGCATAGCGAAAGTGGAACCGAATTAGCGCATTATATGAATACAAGGCCTTCTTTCATATGTGAATAAATGCAACCATTGAGCCCATGTTCAAATTTCTTCTTCTGACGCTGGCCACCCTGCTCGGGTCTGTCAGCATTGCCGCCGCACAAACTTGCGAGATTGACCGCCCTATCATATTTGGGGGGCTTGATTGGGATTCCAATGCGTTTCACACAGAAGTTGCGCGGATCATTCTGGAAGAAGGCTATGGCTGTGAAACCGACGTAATACCGGGCTCAACACTGCCTCTCGTCACCGGCCTTGCGCGCGGCGACATTGATATTCTGATGGAGATTTGGCGCGACAATCTTGTTGAGCCATGGGAAGCAGCGCTGGCCCGCGGTGATGTGGTGGACCTGGGCATCAATTTTCCCGACGCTGTTCAAGGCTGGTATGTGCCGCGCTATCTCATAGAGGGCGACGTTGAGCGCGGCATCGAGGCATCTGCACCTGATCTAAAGAGTGTGTTTGACCTTCCGCGCTATGCCGCCCTTTTCAGCGATCCGGAACAAGCTGACAAGGGACGTTTCTACAACTGCATTCTGGGCTGGCAATGTGAATTGTTGAACGGCGCTAAACTTAAAGCCTATGGACTGACCGCTCACTTCACAGATTTTCGACCGGGCACGGGTGCGGCACTCTCAGCCGCGATTGCCTCTGCCTATACGCGGGGCAAACCCATTGTCACGTATTATTGGGGGCCGACATGGGTGCTTGGTTCCTACGACATGGTGATGTTGGAAGAACCCCCCTATTCAAAAGAAGCGTGGGAAGCCTTCAGCAATAATATGGAAGGATCACCGCCCACAGCATATCCGGCTGCCGAAGTTGCTGTCGGTGCCAACACTGTGTTTTCAGAAAACACGCCACAAATAACGGCCTTCCTGCGTGCCTATGAAACCAACAATCAGCTGGTGAGCAAAGCCCTCGCGTATCTGCAAACAAACCCGGAAGCGTCCTCACGGGACGCTGCACGTGCATTCCTGGACTTGCGCCCCGACATATGGCGCGCCTGGGTGCCAGAAGACATCGCGGCTCGGATCGGCGGCAGTGATGCCCTTGCCGCCCCATCCGCTTTTCCGGATCAATGGCGCTTTCCAATTGATGCTTGGTTGAATGAACGCATCACAGAATTTGTTGGCACTTATGGCGACGCGTTTGAGGCGCTCGGCAATCAAATATTGACCCTCATTCTCCTCGTCGAAGCAGGATTAGCGGCCTTGCCTTGGTGGCTGGTGGTTCTCGTTGCCGCTCTCGTGGGCTATCACGCAACGACCCATATCGCAGCACCCATTGGCTTTGCAGGCGCCTTTATGCTTGTCGGCGTACTCGGCCTCTGGGAACTGGCCATGCAAACGCTGGCGTTGACCTTCGTCTCTGTCGCCATTTCCCTGGTACTTGGCATTCCTCTTGGCGTGATGCTGGCCAAATATCCGATGGCGAGACGTTTCTCTTTGCCAGTGCTGGACGCCATGCAAACACTGCCAAGCTTCGTCTATCTGGTGCCTGCTCTGATGCTGTTTGGCTTGGGCAAAGTGCCCGCCGTATTTGCAACAGTGATTTATGCAACCCCACCCCTCATCCGGCTGACGGACCTCGGCATCCGTCTGGTCGCAGATCAATTCACGGAAGTGGCCGCTGATCTGGGCGCCAAAAAATGGCAACAGCTTTTGGATATCGAGCTACCTCTTGCATTGCCCAATGTGATGGCCGGGATCAACCAAACCATCATGATGGCGCTCTCCATGGTGGTGATTGCTTCGATGATCGGCGCCCGCGGACTTGGCGAACAGGTGTTGCTTGGCATTCAACGATTGGACGTTGGGCAGGGTTTCACGGCTGGTATTGCCATTGTTGCGCTCGCAGTGGTCTTTGACCGCATTACGCAGGCTTACGGCAAACGTGAAATCAAGCGACGGCCGCTGCTGCGCCCGGTTCTACAAAAACTGGCGCAGCTTCGAGCCAACCAAAGCTAGAACGTCTTTTCCATATGCCATGCTCGCGTCGGCATTGGGCCCTTGTGTGTGCCTAGCTCAGTGTCAAATGCACGTATGACTTTCCAACCATGTTTTTCATAAAACTTGCGGGCGCGATCATTTCCCGTCTGGCAATGTAGCCAGATCGTTTTATGTTCCTTCGCCTTCAAGATTGCCTCAACGGTTGCCAGCAACCTGAATGCCACTTGTGTGCCGAAATGGCTAGGCAAGACAAACAACTGCCCAATCCCGTCTGCTTGCCAACCTGAAAAACCGACTATCTGATTTTCTTTTTCAGCCACAATCATGCGAGCAAGATTGGACCCAACACGAGCCTCAAAGTAAGGCAAGTCGCGATATAAGGCTGCTTCAGGAGAAAGATGTGCGTGGCTGGCGTGCCAACTGTCATTCCACACACGGGCGAGGCTCGGCAGATCAGTGTCCACAGCCGCTCTGATATCAATATTTTCGGCCATGTGCTAATCCAAAAAAAAGAGGGGCGGAATAAACCGCCCCCCAAAACTAACAACTTTACATTTATGTGCCTAGAGGCCCAAAACAGCTTTCGCCATGATGTTGCGTTGCACTTCATTGGAACCTGCAAAAATCATAGTCTTGCGCGTGTTGAAATAACGCGGCCCAATGGTCTTGGCATAAGCTGGGCCAACATCAGGTTCATTGTTCTGAATGAGCGTATCCAGAACAAACGGTGCGGCATAACTGCCCACTGCTTCGAGTTTCAATTCAGTGCAAAGACCCTGGATTTCCGTACCACGGCATTTCAGCAATGAACTTTCAGGACCCACGTTCTTACCGGCAGAAAGGGCTGAGAAGATACGGAGCTCCGTAAATTCCATTGCCTTGATCTGGGTTTCCAAATCAGCAACTTTCGCCGCAAATTCTGGTGTCTCCAGAAGTGATTTGCCGTCAATGACGGTATCAGCAGCAACTTTACGAACACCTTCCAACGAGTGATAGAGGCCAGGTGAATAGGCATTGCCCCGCTCAAATTCGAGCAGGTACTTCGCATAGGTCCAGCCTTTGTTTTCTTCTCCGATACGGTTTTCAATTGGAATTTTCACATCATCAAAGAATACCTGGTTCACTTCCTGGTGTGGTGCAGGTGATGCGTCAAGGCAAATGATTGGCTCAACCTTTACGCCCGGTGTATCCATTGGCACAAGCACGAAGGAAATACCTTGCTGACGCTTGCCTTCATTGGACGTGCGAACGAGGCAGAAAATCCAGTCAGCATGCTGAGCAACAGAAGTCCAGATTTTGGACCCGTTCAGCACATAATGATCACCCTTGTTTTCGGCTTTCATTTGCAGTGACGCCAGGTCGGACCCAGAGCCTGGCTCAGAATAACCCTGGCACCACCAAACATTGGTTTCCAGGATATCAGGCAGGAATTTTTTCTTCTGCTCTTCGGTACCAAACTTCATAATGACGGGCGCCACCATGGTGATACCAAAGGCGATTGTGTGCGGCACATCTGCGCCACTCATCTCAACGTTGAAAATATACTTCTGCGTTGGCGTGAAGTCTGGGCCGCCATGTTCCGCAGGCCAGTTGGGCGCTGCCCAACCTTTTTTCGCCAGCGACTTCTGCCATTGAATTTGCAGATGCTTGTCAATGTAACCGTTTTTTGTATTCGCGATCTGGTCGCGCATTTCATCGGTATAGGCTTCGGCGATGAAGTCTTTTACTTCCTGACGGAAGGCTTCATCTGCCGGGCTGAACGCAAGATCCATAATACTCTCCTAAACAAATAAATTAGCTAATGATGTCTAGATATTGAATGTCAGGAGCGCCAGCGAGCGTTGCGCCGAGAGCTGGACCGGCTGCGCGGAAATGATCCGTCTTGCCGTGTGCATCCAGTGCCTCTTGAGACGCATATTGTTCCATGATGACGTATGTTTGCGCGTCAGCCTTTGAACGCGTTACATCATATTGGAGATTGCCTGGCTCGTTTGCCCGAACCTGCTCGCGCAACGTTTTGAAGGCTGCTTCGAAATCAGCTTCCTTGCCAACTTGAACTTTCAATGTCGCTACAACGCCAATCGCGCCCATGGTGTTTCTCCTCAAAGGTAGGGTTATGTCAATTTGTGGGGACTTTAGAGCTTTGAGCCCTAATCAGCAACGAAAAGCAGCGAGGAACGACCATTCAAAAATGTTCAATCCTCGCCAATTCCTCAGGAATTTGCTCGAATTCACTGACCCTTGTAGCTCGGCGGGCGTTTTGCAAAAAACGCGTCCAGGGCTTCCATGTGATCATCTGTGTGATGGGCCAACGCCTGCATATTCGCAGACATTTCCATCACGCTATCAAATGAATTTGTCATGCCTTCGCGCATCAGTCGTTTGGTCATTCGCAGCACATTTGGAGATTGAACTGAAATCCGCGTGGCAAGTTCATTGGCCCGTGCCATCAACTCATCATGAGGCACCACTTCGGAGACGAGCCCCCAATTGCATGCTTTTTGAGCATCGATTACATCGCCGGTGAAGAAAAGCTCTGACGCACGCGCCATGCCGATGATCTTTGGCAACAACCAGGCGCCACCATCGCCCGGCACCAGTCCAATTTTTAGGAACGTCACGCCAAACTTTGCTTTGTCTGAAGCAATGCGCGTATCGCACATGCAGGCGGCATCATTGCCAAGGCCAATGGCTGGTCCATTGACGGCCGCGATAACCGGCACTTGAATGCCCCATATAGACTTGACGATGCGGTGGATGCCATTGCGATACCGATCAGCAATTTGCACACCTGGGCCGCTAAAACCACCGCCCTTTTCACGCATGGCTTTGACATTGCCACCGGCTGAAAAAGCCGAGCCTGCACCCGTGAGGATGACACAGCGAACATCAATATCTTCATTGATCCTTGCCGCCGCTGCCGTGAAGTTATCAGCATCCTCCGCCTCACCTAACGGATTGCGGCTGTCGGGCCGATTGATCGTCAAAGTCACAATGTGACCTTCTTTTGCAAAAATAAGTGGTTCGCTCATTTGTTCCCTGCGTCCTCGCCCAAACGTTTAGACCATTAGAATTATGCTTTTAGTATAGGGGGTTAGCCCCTGCTTCGCATCTCAGTGAGCCCTAATTTTGTAGAGTTTTCCACTGTTTTCCCGCCTGTGATGCCAAAATCCAGACTTTTTTAACCAGGTTCCCGAAGTGCTTTTTAACACTTTTGCTCGACGCTGCCGCCTGAACAAGAAGGTGGACGCAAAATCGATGGGCGTCTGCTGGGGAAAAAACAGAAGGTCCGTTGGACACATGTTGAAACTGAGTGACATTTGGGCGCTCCTGGTTCCGACCGGGGATAAGCCTGACGCTGTGTACCAACAACAATTGTTTGAGCTTGGAGAGGCACACCGCGTTGCCTATAAGATCAATCTTCCAATGGTTTTCGTCATTGCGCCAGCATGTTCATTCTGGATTGACTGGAGCGCAGTATTCGGCTGGTTGGCCCTTGTTTCCACCTTTCAGTTTTTGAATGCACTTAACGCTCATCAATTTGTCAAATGTTCCAACCAAAACCCTCACCTGAGCGGTTCAGAATTGCGCAAATGGACGGCTCGCTTTGCCGTTTGCACTATTTTCTACAATAGTGCCTGGGCATCGTGCCTGTATCTGTTCTGGATACCCGGCGAGCTGGAAAACAATTTCTTTCTTTTGGCCATTGTTGCGGTTTCTTTAACGCCAACTATTCTTCTCAATCGACCGTCACTGACCAACTTTTTTGCCTCCACCACAGTCATCTCCACCTTCTTTTTGTCTTCAGTTTTCTGGCATTCCACTTCCATCAAGTGGCCGATTGCGGCGGCCTACATCATCTTCATGTTTGCCATGTTTGGCTATGCCCTCAGGCTCAACAAAAGTTCGCGCCGCGAAATCGTTCTTTCTCATGAGAAGAATGAGCTTATTGCAGCTCTTTCGAAATCAATGGAAGAATCCAATATCGCACGAGCACGCGCGGAAGATGCCAGCCGCTCCAAATCGCAATTCCTCGCCAATATGAGCCACGAGCTGCGTACGCCCCTTAATGCCATCATCGGCTTTTCTGAAGTCATGAACCGCGAAGTATTTGGGCCGCTGGAGAACGAACGGTATCGACAATATTCATCCGACATCCACGAAAGCGGACAGCATCTGCTCGCCCTCATCAACGACGTGTTGGATATCTCCAAAATCGAAGCAGGCCAATTCTCGATCAAAATTGAACAGGTCGACTTGCAGGCGACCGCAGACGAAGCAAAAAAACTGATTAAGCTGCGGGCATCCGTCAATGACATTTCGATAAGGTACAATTTCGCCGAAGAACTACCCGATCTAGAAGCTGACGCCCGCGCAATATGCCAGATTTGGCTGAACCTGCTCACTAATGCTGTGAAGTTTTCTCCGAAGGGAAGCGAGGTTTGCATGTTGGCAGACCACACCGCAGATGGCTCATTCTTCATCGGTGTCGATGACAATGGCCCCGGCATTCCCGAAGATGAGCTCGCGACTGTTCTAGAAACCTTTGGTCAAGGTACAGAGGGAAAATCGCGACCGGGGTCTGGCACAGGACTTGGCCTTGCCATTGTTAAAGGGTTGACGGAAGCCCACGGCGGCACATTTATTCTGGATAGTGAAGTTGGGAGTGGTACACGAGCGAAAGCCATTTTCCCTGCGCGGTGCGTTTCTCCAAACCAGCCTCGTTCGACATCACAGCGTCAACGTGCTGTCTCCTACCCATAAGCGCCTTCAAATTTTTGGCACGAAAAAGCCGCGATACTATTAAGTACCGCGGCTAATTTAGATCTATGAGATCGTCGCTTATGAAGCAGTCGAATAGCGCGCCAAGTGGTGATCCACATTGCCGAACTGTGTGTCGATCATGGTCAAGCGCTTAAAGTAGTGACCAACGTTAAGCTCATCGGTCATGCCCATGCCGCCGTGCAGCTGAACAGCTTGCTGACCAACATAACGACCGGCTTTGCCAATTTGAACTTTGGCGCCAGAAGCAGCTTTGCGACGCTCGCCATCTTCTTCGTCTAGCTTGAGAGCAACCATGTATGTCATGGAAACAGATTGCTCATACGCCATGAACATGTCGACCATGCGGTGCTGCAAAACCTGGAACGAACCGATCGGAACACCGAACTGTTTGCGTGTCTTACAATATTCAACGGTTGCTTCGTTAAGCTCTTTCATGCCGCCAATGGCTTCAGCACTCAGGGCTGCGATAGCCTGGTCCGTTACCAGTTCGATGAGCGGCAATGCTTTGCCAATTTCACCGATCACGGCATCTGCACCAACAGCCACATTTTCCAATGTCACTTCCGATGCCCGACGTCCGTCAACAGTTGGGTAATCGCGTGTTGAAACACCGGCTGCGTTTTTGTCGACGATGAAGAGTGACACGCCGTCTGCATCACGCTGTCCACCGCTTGTGCGAGCAGAGACGATGAGCTTGTCTGCCCAAGGTGCGCCCAAAACCACGCACTTATAGCCATTGATGACATATCCGTCGCCATCCGCTTTCGCGGTTGTCGTCAGGTCAGCAAGGTTGTAGCGGCCCTGTGGTTCTGCGTAAGCAAATGTCCATACCGTTTCGCCACCGATGATGCCCGGAATGTGGGCTTCCTGTTGCGCGGCTGTGCCAGCTTGGCGAAGGAAACCGCCCGCGATCACAACCGTTTCGAGGAAAGGTTCGATAACCAGGTTACGGCCAAACTCTTCCATCACGATCATGGTTTCGATTGAGCCGCCACCAAGGCCGCCCTGCTCTTCAGAGAAAGGTACTGCGAGCAGACCTAGTTCTGCAAACTGTTGCCAAGTTTCACGGCTCCAGCCTTCTGTGCTGGCTGAAATTTTGCGACGTGTGTCGAAATCATATTTGTCTCGTAGAAAGCTCTGCACCGTGTTGCGGAGCAGTGTCTGTTCTTCACTAAATGAAAAGTCCATGGAGGTCCCTTCCCTGCAATTTTTTGATGCTCATAACCACTTTAGCTGTAGTCAAACGCATATGTTGGTTTCTGTGTTAGAGGCCCAGCACCATTTTGGCAATAATGTTGTGCTGAATTTCGTTGGAACCGCCATAGATGGCAGTTTTGCGCATGTTGAAATAGTTCTGCGCGGCGCCGATCCCATATTCTGGGCCCGGCGTAAAGGCGTTATCCCCTGCGTCTTTTCCGTGCGGCGCCTGCACGAATGCATAGGATCCCACGGCTTCAAGGGCTAACTCCGTAATTCGCTGTTGAATTTCCGTCCCTTTAATTTTCAAAATTGAACTCTCCGGTCCAGGTCCTTGACCACGGCTTTCTGCGGCCAGCGTGCGAAGTTCTGTCACTTCAAGTGCGGTTAGGTCTATTTCCACTTCGGAAATTTTGCGTGAGAATTCACCGTCCTTGATCAAGGGCTCACCGTTGATGAGCTCGCTTGCGGAAATCTTGCGAAGGCGTTCAATGGCCTTCTTAGAGCGTGCAACACCCGCAATGCCTGAGCGTTCGTTACCCAGCAGGAACTTTGCGTAGGTCCAGCCTTTGTTTTCTTCGCCGATCATGTTTTCGACTGGTACGCGAACATCATCCAAATAGACTTCGTTCACTTCGTGTGCGCCGTCCATTGTGATGATCGGGCGGACTTCGATGCCAGGTGTCTTCATGTCGATCAGGAAGAACGAAATGCCCTGCTGAATTTTTGCATCCGGGTCTGTGCGCGCGAGACAGAAAATCCAATCGGCAAACTGCGCGAGGGTCGTCCAGGTTTTTTGACCATTGATCACATAGTGATCTCCATCGCGCACTGCCTTTGTCTTCAAGCTGGCAAGGTCTGAACCAGCGCCTGGCTCTGAATATCCCTGACACCACCAGTCTTCACCATTGTAGATGCCGGGCAGAAAGCGCTTCTTTTGTTCTTCATTGCCGTAGGTGTAAATCACAGGGCCGACCATGGAGAGGCCAAAAGGCAACAAAGGGGTTGTCTCGGCGCGTGCACACTCTTCGTTCCAAATGTAACGTTGTGTAATTGTCCAGCCAGATCCACCATGTTCGGCAGGCCAATGCGGCGCGACCCAGCCTTTTTTGGCCAGAACTTTGTGCCAAGCCAACATATTCTCGCGCGTCATGTCACCCCGTGACCGGGTGTTGGCAATGTCGTGTGGATAGCTCTCTTCGATGAACGCACGCGCTTCGGCGCGGAATGCCAGATCAGCTGGCGAAAAACTCATATCCATAGGAAATCCTCCTTTTGCACTCTCGCAAATTCCATTCGGGGGTGGTTGAGCGCATGGTTTTGCGGGGATTTTACTGACAAAGTGTCACTACGCAAGGGCTGGCTTGTGTTCATCCTTGCACAGCTACTGCGGCAGTCCGGCACAGGTCGATGGCAAGCACCGCCCCCAGGCCATTCCCGCCAACCAATTTCTGGTCAGAAACCGGCGAAAACCCCGTTTCAACTAACAGTCGATCCAGCCCTACATCGTTTTGACGATCAGCGACCCTGCAATGCGCGACGCTCGACGGGTTCAAGGCTTGAAGGACTGCTGCGGACGCGACGGAAACAATACCATCAAGCAATACTGGAATGTTTTGATACCGCGCCGCTAAAATGGCTCCAGCGATGGCTGCAAATTCCCGCCCGCCAACGCGCCGCAAAACTTCCAATGGATCACGCATCTCGCCGCCTAAGCGAGCGACAGCGGCGTCAACTGCGGAAATCTGCTTCTGGCGCAACGTCGCGTTTGCTTCCTCAGGAAGCCAATTTGTCGCATCACCCCCAAATAATGCACAGGCGAGAGCAGCCGCGACGATTCGATTGCCAACGCCAATATCGCTGACACATAAGAGATCGGCACCACCGGCAATCGCTTCCATGCCAAATGCCATGGTGGCCGCGCAAGCCGCTTCATCGAAAGCATCTTCTACCGTGATGTCGGGTGTCGGCAAATCGAGTGCTAGATCAAATACTTTCAGGCCCACATTGCTTTGCAGCGCCGCTCGCGACACCGCTGCCCCGCCAGCTGCGATCAGCTCAACCCGCGCCTGTGTTTCCGATGCCGGGTCTACCGTCACGTCTTGAGCAATGATGCCATGGTTTGCCGCAAAAATACCGATCAATGGTTGGGTAATGGCGGGATCGGCCCGCCCCTGCCAGGCGGCAAGCCATTCTCCAAGTTCCTGCAATCCACCCAGGCCTGGTTCGCAGGTCTCCGAGATTGTGTCAGCTGCCTTTATGTCCGGCAAGGGAGGCCCGTCCACCAGTCGGCGAATGTCGTCAAACGGGAGACCTTTTGCTGCGTCCACCATATGCACTCTCCTGACAAAATAAGACAAATGAAGCTAAGGTCAGGGTTTATAAGGGACGTGCCCTCACTCAACAAGCGGTTGAACGATCCCTTCGCCATAGCCAAATACTTCAATCGTGGGTAATGTCGCAAACTTTCTAACCAAGGTACTGCCCATGAGTACGGATCCCATTCAAAGCCCCTGCAAACGCCTGTGCGCGGTGGATGGACGCTTGGGGTTTTGTCGAGGGTGCGGCAGAACGTTGAAAGAGATCGGTGGCTGGAGCCAATATTCCCACAGCGAACGTGATGTGATCATGGGCGAACTGTCGGCACGCTTTGCGGACAAAGGCCTTGCCGTCCCCGAATAGACTCTCATTTGGATTGCCTTAGCCTGCGTCAAGCTCGCCACGGTTGCCGAGCGGATCGGTTTTCAAAACCTTGCCTTCCAGCGCCCCTAGCCAATCAAGGCTTTGGCGGAGGCGGACAATCTCACCAATTACAATGATGGCCGGTCCTTTGAATTCTGTTCGTTCAAGGTCTGCTACTGCGCTGGCCAAAGTCGTTTCCAGCACTTCCTGGTCCGGCAGACTGGCGTTTCGGACGAAGGCCACTGGCTCATCCTTGGCACGCCCATTTTCAAGCATCAGTCTGGCGATTT
>Ga0222662_1001474_pt1 | contig 11191 bp, 13 predicted proteins | sample AntAcemetagen600_FD_179821 | JGI IMG/M metagenome (GOLD analysis project Ga0222662, IMG submission 179821) | Saline water microbial communities from Ace Lake, Antarctica - #600 | ecosystem: Environmental > Aquatic > Non-marine Saline and Alkaline > Saline | place: Antarctica: Ace Lake...
TTCTCCAATATCCGGCTGCGCGACCAGTAAAAGTCGATCCCTTCCTCGAAAATGACATAGATCGAGGAGAAACCGAAGTATGAGAAGCTGCGGATACTCTTGACGCCCGGGATCCCCTGCAACGCTACCGTCAACGGGTACGTCACCTGGTCTTCAATATCTTGTGGGCTGCGGCCCATCCATTCGGTGAAGACGATCTGCTGATTCTCACCCAGGTCGGGGATCGCATCCACAGGCACGGGATTCCGCGGTAACGTACTGATATCCCAGTCAAACGGTGCGACTAGTACGCCGCAAGACAGCGTCAGCGCAGCAACTAGAAACACGACCAGCTTCTGCTCAAGACAAAAGCGGATCAGATGGCCTAGTAGGCCGACAGATTGAGTTCTGTCGGGCTCAGTCATGGATATGTTCACCCTGACTTGAGGACGGTGCTTCGATGGGCGCGGTGCTTTCGGTTGACATCGAGAGCTTCTGTTCGATCGCCCCACACTTGAGCATACTTTCCCCGAAGTATGGGTTGGCGATCATCGGTTCGATGGTGAGCCAGGAAGCCCCCTTGAAGTCAAACGCCATCGGGCAGTGCGCCCGGTGTATGTCGCCTAGGCCTTCAATGTGTGACGATTCTAACGACGCGATCAGTAAGTTGGATAGCGGTTCAAGAGCCGAGCGTATCACTTCAATGTTCTGAGATTCAGATGCGTCATCCATTATCTGAGTTAAGTGGTCTTTCTGTTCCTCCCATCGCCCAGCGATGGTGTGAGGCATCTCGGCAGCCGCAGCAGATTCGAGTGCGGCTTTTACGGCTTGCAAACTTTCTTGTGAAGCCCGCAGGTTGTCACTTGAAAGGAATTTCGTCAAGCGAAAATAAGCGGTGTAGACCTTGCGTAGGCTCTCCGCTGCGGGGCCGTGAATATGTTCCTTTTCGATCTCGGGTGCTGGGGGATCTGTGATTGTGTCATCCGTGTGTGCGGGGTTCATCATGCTCTGCTTAGCTTGGATCTGAAGTGCGCTGTCGATCTGGAAGTTTCCTCTAGTGACCACGCGTTCACCTTCTTGTAGCCCCGAGGTCACGATTACGAACCCGTTGCCGCTGGGCCCCAACGTTACGACACGTCCCTCGAATCGGGGTCCGTCTTGCTGCTGGGTCTGTACATAGACCACGCCGCGCCGACCGGTACGCAAAACCGCTGTGTCGGGCACGACCAGTGGGGCCGCGGTCTCGTCAGACGCCACGAGGTATCCAAGGTCCTCGGCCCGAACCAAGTCCATGCCACACACGGGGCACGGGCCCGGTTCATCACGGATTACCTCCGGGTGCATCGGTGAAATCCACTTGTCTGCCAGATCCGGTGCGACGATTCGGCCTGCTTCGGCAATCTCAGACTTCACCTCCGCGCGTATGAACATGCCAGGCTTTAGAAGGCCTTGCGAGTTGTCTACATTCACACGGACTCGCACCGTCCGCTTGCGGGTGTCCAGCATCGGATCAATAAAAACGATCTTGCCCTCGAAACGGTCGCCACCCAATCCTTGCACGGTGAAAGTGACTCCCTGCCCGTAGCGTAGCCAAGGAAGATCCGATTCATACGCTTCGAGCATGACCCAGACCCGCGATAGGTCGGCGATGGTGTAGATCCGGTCACCCTCTTTGACATAGCTGCCGGGTTTGGCGTGCTTCTCAATCACGACACCGCTGGTAGTCGCATAGAGTGTGATATGGTCACCCGCTCCTTCGCCGGCTTCCATCGCTTCAATCTGATTGGTTTTCAACCCGAGAAGGCGTAGTCGGTCACGTGCAGATTCAAGGACCCGCTGTGCACCTTCCAAGGCCGCATCGGCGCTGATATCGCCCAGTCGATCAAGTGACTGCCGCGCTAATGCCAATTCCTGTTTCGCGACGAGAAGATCGGGGCTGTAAATATCGGCCAGGTGATCACCCGCTTGGACGGGAATCCCGGTGTAATCGACATACATTCGATCCAGACGACCATCCACATAGGCCGTGATGTAAGCCAGTCGTGTCTCGTCATAAGCAACCGTCCCAACCATATTGACGTGATGCTCGATCCGCCTGCGGATCACGGGCGTGGTCTGCACGTCGATCAGTGCTGCTGCTTCTGGTGATAATTCCATCTCGTTGGGTTTCAATCCTGCTGTCCCCGCGCCTCCGGGTGAAATCACTGGGATCAGATTCATATTACAAATGGGGCACTTGTCGTCCGGGTTCGGCATCCGGACTTCGGGGTGCATAGAGCATGTGTATTCCATCGCCACTTCACCCGGTTCCATCGATTTCTCTTGTGCCTGATGATTTGATTCACCCCCGGCACCTCTAAACGCAAATCCCAACAGGAAAGCCATCAGCACCACGAGTGCTACCATGACACTTCCACCGCGGTTGCGTAGCCATTTCAACGCGTCGAGCACTTTATCTCTACCTGTACCGGCCATCAGGAGTCTCCCGACTGATTATGTTCAGATTCAGACTCGATCGAGTTCTCCGCCACAATGCCACCCACCGCCTGCTCCAGGTCCGCCAACGCTTTTTGCAGGTCGGCGATCAGGCGGGCTTCTTCGAGTTGATCGCCCAGGAGTACCTGCCAATCGTCCAGCATTTGTATGAAGTCCACGTCGCCGGTCCGGTAAGACGACAAAGCTACTTCGATCGTCTGGCGAGCATCGGGCATCATCCGTTCCTGAAGACGGCGAAGCGACTGCTCACTTGACTCGATCCTCGCAAGGGCCACTTCAACCTCATAGACGACCCGATCCTGCGCAGCATGGACCTCCGCCAACGCCTCGCCCATCCCACGCATCGCCTCACGCTCCGATGCGTCGTAGCGCCCGGACCCGAAAGGGATAGTCACACCCACGGTTCCCGCGATCTGATCATCCCCATTTGCGCCGGGTGCCAACCCCCCGGCACGGACTTCGCCGTACTGAAATCCCACGACAAAATCGGGTTTACGTTCCTGACGCGCAAGCTCCAGTCTTTGCCGATACGTCTGGACCCGTGCCTGTGCTTCCGCCACACCCGGGTTGTTCTGTGTAGCCAATCGTCGTAACGCCTCCGAATCAAAAGCACTATCCGTCCATTCGTTAATCTCGGTCCTAGGCCATGCTGCTGGTGCACGACGGCTTGTGATCCTGCCCAACATCGCGGATGCGGTTTGCTGTCGCCGTATCCATTCAGATATGCGGTTCTCTAACGCCGCTACCTCGCGCGATATTCGCAGCAGGTCCGCCTGCCCCGCCTTGCCGACCCGCACGCGAGCCTGGACTGCTGATTCAATCTGTATCAGTAGCAAACGGCTCTGCTCCAACACTTCAATCTCTCGTGAAGCGCCGTCGTAGGACCAGTATGCACGCCTGACATCGCCCACGACCCTATCGATGACACCTTGCAGCGCGTGCAGCGAGGCTACCACCTCTTGACGGGCAACCTCCCCCCGCGCGTCGAGTGTCCCGGGGTAAGGCAACGACTGTTGAACGCCTACGATGTAATCAACCTGACCCGCTGCAGTTTGTGCAAGCTCTCCGAAGGTGAAGGTGGCCATCGGATCGGGCAACGCCGTAGCTTGCGGCTCACGTTCACGCAGGCGTTCGACCCGCTGCCGAGCCGCACGGACTTCGGGGTTGTCTCGGAACGCGGTGGCGGTGTACCAACTCAGGCCCGCCTCATGTGGCAGGTCATCGGTGTCCCCGGATTCTTCCCAGGTATTGGCTGCCACCCACGGGTCTGATCGGCTTAGTGATTCGACACGCTCGGCAAGGTCTGTGTCGGACCAATCGTCAAACGGGTCCGGCCCAGCGCAACCAGATAGTGAAACCAATAAGATGGTCAATGCACAAACACCAGGATATTTAGAACGGTGCTTCATGTATTAGTGCTGGTGGCTTCCATGCGAACTGTCCGCTTCGGGGGCCTGGGATTCACCCGTCGCGGCCGCGTCGAGTATTGCAAGGTATCCCTCGGGGTCATCAAGCAGTTTTGACTTGCACATCTGGCAGCACAGCATCACCGTACGACCTTCAACCTCAACCTCAACCTCAACCTCGATCGCGTCACCCATCGACCCGAGTTTCTCACCTGAAACAACGCAGTAATCGATGGGGTAGTCCGTTGTTTCCTCAGTGACAGCCTCAGAAACCGTCTTCGCTGGCGTGTCGGATTGTGTACTTGCCGAAGGTCCCGTTTCCTCCGAACACCCGATAAAACCAGCGATTAACGCCGCACACAACACTTTAATTGCCCTATCCAGTAACATATATGCCTCCTTTCAACCTCCTGAACGCTCAAACCAGTATCCGTGGTTCCCTAAACTCACAATTTTGGAAATAATCAGATAGCCGCCCGCTGATGGAACCAACCCGCTTCGGTCGAACGTTTAGTAAGGTGAACGGATACATGGATGACTACCGAACCAACGACCCACGAGCCGACGCCTTGGCGCGTTTCAAGGCCGAGGCCTGGCCGTTGCTGCCGTCGCTGTTGCGTGTCGCTGTCATCCTGACACAAGACCAGCACAAGGCCGAGGACCTGGCTCAGGAAACCATGATGCGGGCATACCGACACATACAGTCATTTACCCCCGGCACGAACATGAAGGCCTGGCTCATGACCATCCTTCGGCGGGTCCATATTGACACGTACCGCAAAGATTCGCGTGCTATTGACGCCGGATCGTTGGATGGGATGGCACACGAGCCTGCCGCGCCTCAGGACGCTGTGATACACGAGGATTCATGCTGGTCGGCCCCCGATGAGTTGCTGGGGCGATTCGACGACACTGAGATTGAAAAGGCATTGCGAGCCATGCCGGATGCGATGCGATGGGTCCTACTGCTTGTCGATGTCGAGCAGATGTCGATCACCGAAGCCGCCGAATCGTTAGACGTCGCCCCGGGCACGATCAAGTCACGGGCGAGCCGTGCGCGTGCCCGACTCCGTGAATTGTTGCTACCTGTCGCTAGCCAAAAGGGGTGGGTAACGAATTGCGCGGGAGAATAAACTTATGAGCACCAAACCCAACAATCCGGATGCTCTCGACGACGCGACCTCGCGCCGCCTGGCTCAACTTGGTCAGCGCAGCGTTGATACGTCCAGTCTCGAAAGCAAACTCGAAGCAGCGATGGCGGACACTTCCCCAACAGAGATGCCGCACACCAAATTGCCCGGCCCAGCACGCGCATACCCAATCCGTCATTGGCTCCGACCGGTCACAGGCATCGCCGCGGCGCTGGCTTTGGCGGTCACTCTTTTTATCGCGCTGAGTACCAGCACCCCCCAAGCCTCAGCCGCCGTGCTTGAGCTGTCTCAACTCCATCGGGACTTGGTCGCCGGCAAGATCGAACTGAAATCCGTCGCATCATCCACCGAAGCCAATCAGTGGATCGCGACACAACGAGCCACCGCTCCCAGCCTGCCCGACCATATCTCAGGTGCACGCGTCCAGTCTTGCTGCCTTGCAGATGTGCAAGGCAAGCTCGTGGCTGTCGCTGTGCTAGAAGACGGGGAAGAAACAGTCACGCTCGTTGTCGCCCAAGCCCCGAACTTTGCCCACGAGATGGGCACTCGCATCCAGATCGATGGCAAGATATTTTTCGGCCACGAACTCAATGGCATCCGTATGATGATGGCCAATCAAGATGATCGCTGGCTCTGCGTCATGGGTGATCGATCCTATGAGGAGCTCGCCAATGTTGCTTCGAAGATTCAATTCTGAGTCTTCTGTCTGAGGCTTCTGTTGGATATCTGCTTGATGCGCCCCTTGACATAGTGGTTAACATATCTCGAATGGGTAGTCGGTTGATCCCCGGCGAAGCGGCCCGGCTTGCGCGACGGTTCCAAGTCCCCTTGCGTAGCCGGGTCCGGCCCTACCTAGGACTTGGATATGCCGAAGAAAACACTATCGCCTGAAATACCCATCGATCTAGCGTTGACCATACTCTGGATTCGAGATGTCGCAGACGGCTTATGCGGTCATGCTGTGGACATTGGAGGTCTGAGAACATGGGTTGTGTTGTTGAAGAAGTCACAGCGAAAGACGAAATCTGTACGGCATGAGTTTGAGAAGCGTAAGCAAGAATTGCAGGATTTCCCAGAACAGATCGCGGATAGTATTAGCAGGGTAAGGGAGTCGGCCTCTGGTATTGGCGCGCTCTTGACAGCGTCCGGATATGAAATGCGGGTCTTTGACTGTTTGACAAAAATCGAGAACCAACTTAACCGTTACTACTATCCGTGTCTGATATGGGAGACTTTCACAGACAACAATCTTCAAGAGGATATCTACTGGCTCCAGCAACAGGCGGAAGAGTTGGAGGGTCTGGCCAAGGATTTAGCGCGTGTGGGCGTGCAAGTATTGGGTACGGATGGACAGACACCGGATGATGGGACCCCTCGTGCTGATGTTGGAGGTGAGAGGTGGTCCGAAGCAACGCAACTTAAGATAATCGCAGTTCGCCTCGGCCTATCAAGGGAATCACGCCAAGCTGCGGTCAAAAGACGTCTAAAGACGCTCAATTCCGAGTTGAAAAAGATAGGGCGACAAGCGTTTCGAGTACGTATTGATGGCATGGATGATGTATATCAAGATAAGTTCATGCCATCTGGATGATTTAGAAAATCGGAGATCAACGTTATAAGTGGGGCGCGCAGGTTATAAGTGGGGCGCGCGACTACCAAAGCCCTTCCATTCCATGAATCGATTGATACGGTCGGGGGCATGGAAGCGAAACTACTGACTCCTGACGAGCTAGACCGGCTGCTCCGGTATCCGCCCGGGAAAAGTGAGCGGCTTGCCCGGCGCGGCAAGTTGCCGCATGTGCTGCTGCCTGGTGGCGACGTGCGATTTGATTCCGAAGTAGTGAGAGGGTTATTGGCGGGTAGCGCCTGTGCCGGAGAAGGCGGGGTGGACAATGCCCGCTGACCCCATACTCGACAATACCCCCAACCCGGACGCCCCGCCCCGTCTGGCGCTGCGTCCAACTGAATGCGCAAAAGCATTGGGCATCAGTGAGCGCAAGCTCTGGGAGATCACCGCAGATAAGAGCAGCGGTATCCCACACCTCAGCTTTGGCCGTTCAATCCGCTATCCCGTGCAAGAACTCCGCATTTGGTTAGGAGAGCAGGCGCTTAAGCGGCTGAAGGAGGGTGGGCAATGAGACACCAACCCGAGCGCCTGGAACTAATGGACGGCCCCTACGGAGGATCTCGCCTGATGGTCCTGAAAGGCACAGACTCGCTTGTGCTTCGCTACCGGCGGCGCTGGTGGTGTATCCGGTGTGATAAACAGGCGTATTTCGGCCGGGAGGCGAGCCGATGAGCGGCGGCAAGACGGTCCAATTTGGGAAGATACCCAGCAAGGTCATGCAGTCCGGCGTGCTGAAGACCCTCATAAAAGACCCTGCCGCGCTAGTCGTCTACATGGCGATCGCTTCCCGTGTCGGTGGCAATACCTGGTCGTCATTCCCATCAGCAGAACAGATAGCCAAGGACATAGGAGTCAGCGAACGAACGGTGCAGCGTGCCATCCCGAGGCTTGTAGACGCTGGACTCATCACCGTGAAATCCGGCGGCGGACGGGGCCATTCCAACGCCTACACCCTGACAACCGACCTCGATAAACTACGACACCCATGCGTGTCACCCTTTACGGGGGGCGAAACTACGACAAATCCCGACCTAAAGGGTGACAGATCAGAGCGTAAACTACGACAGATTCCGCCCGAAACTACGACCCCCCCCAGGTGGCGGACTAACAGAAGAACAGAATGAACAACTACAACAGGGGGCCGTGGTGGAGTTGCTTCGCTCTTTCGGATTGAGGGGAGCGGATACGCTTGCTAGCCTTCCCGCCGTATCCATTGGCCTGGTGAACCGCGTAACCGATGAGGTCGGCAAGGCCAACCCTGGCAAGCTGTTCAACTCCATCAAAGATGCGGCGGCGAAGGTCGTGAACGAAGACGAGCAGCGCAAACAACGTGAAGCGCAACGGGCCGAACAGGCCCAGCAGAGAGAACGCGAAAAGGTAGAGCTTGCGGAGCAGCGGCAGCGAGAGCAGGCGGACCACGACCGCATAGCCGGTCTTGACGACGATCGACTGACCGAACTTCGAGACCGGCACACCCAGACCCTGCCGAAGTTTCTACAGCACCGCGATCGCGTGCCATCCCTGGATGACTTGCGCAGGGAGGACGGCGGCCTATCCGTCAGGAGCTATTGGAAGGCAATCGCCAAGATGGTCGAAGACAATTCAAGGCAAGATCAACCTGTAATCGGTGAAGAAGACATAACACCTTTGGTCGGTGGGGTAAATCAACCAGCTTGTCGAAATCATCCATTGACATATGGCAAAGACGGATTACAATTATGACGATGTCTCAGATACTAGATTCAATCAAGGCCGCGATTCAAGCGAGCGACGAGTCACTCAACCACATCGCACATGAGACGGGCGTTTCTGTGTCGGCCTTGTCTCGACTGATGAGCGGCGAGCGAGGGTTGAGCGTTGAATCGGTTGAGGCGGTGGCCGAGTATCTTGGTTTGGAGATCAGCATCAGACCCAAACGTCTACGGAAGGGCAGGTGAGTTATGGCAAAATGCAAACAAGGTCGGCCCCGGACGCGAGGCAACGGACAAGGCACGCTCTACCGGCGTGGTGGGCGTGGTGTCTGGCTGATGAGTTGGTACGACAACAACAACAAACGCCACTCAGCTACCAGTGGCACGACTGACAAGCGGGCGGCAGAACGCATACTAGCCAAGCGAATCGAGGGCGTCGCGCTGCGGCGTGGTGGGGTGATCGACGCCCAGAAGGATCGCTACTCGGTCGAGAGTCGCAAGCCCCTGAACCAGCACATCACCGACTACATCGGGCATTGCAGACACGTTGGGCAGGCACCTCGCCACGTCGATCAGAAGCAGAAGCACCTTGATCGGCTCTGTGACTTGATCGATGCCAGTCGGTTAAACGACCTGACCGCAGACGGAATCGAGCGGTATATGCGGAAGCTGCGGGACGATGGCCTTAGTGCCAGAACTGCCAATTTCGCCCGTCAGATCGCGGTGGCCTTTGCGTCCTGGTGCGCCAAGACGGGGCGAATGGAATCCAACCCCCTTAGTGTGGTCCCGAAACTGGACGAACAACGCGACCGGAGGCGGGTACGGCGTCCCCTAAACGATGACGAGTTGGCAAGGCTGTTGGAAGTTGCCGACAGCCGGGGCCGCAAGGCGTGGTACTTAACTGCTGTGCTGGCAGGGTTACGCAAAGGCGACCTGCAACGCCTTCGGTGGTGCGATGTGAACTTCGACCATCAGACCATTACGATTAGCCACGGCAAGGCCAAGCGAACGGATGTGATCCCGATGCATGACCAGCTTGCCGAAGAGTTGCGCCGACGTCGGGACGAAGCGTTGGCCACGCCCAGGGCAAAGGTGTTCCCGACGACCGTTACCGACGCGACGCGCCTTAAAGATTTCCTTCGTGCAGGGCTGGCGTGTGAGGTTGTTGTGATGGGTGAGGACGGTAAACCCGTGATGATCGGCAAGGGCAAGCGAGAACGCCCGAGGACGCGTATCGTAGCCGAGGACTCCGAGGGTAGGGTGATCGACCTCCACGCAATGAGGACGACGCTAGGGACGAACCTGGCCCGCTCAGGCGTTGCTCCACAACTGGCACAGCGAATCATGCGCCACAGTGACTACAAGACCACACTCAAGCACTACACGGTGCTTGGACTTACCGACACGGCCAAAGCGATCGGGGAACTGCCCGACATTGGCATGCCTAGTGACGAATCCAGCAAAGCGACTGGCACGCACGACCACACACCCGACAACAGCACACAACAGTACAGACAACAGTGCGCACGCGATAAGGTGCGAGACGGTGCAACACCATGCGACGACCACGACAAGCAGCGCACTTCACGTCCCGGCGATAAATCTATTGTTGGTGGGACTCTATGCGACGCTATGCAAGGCAGTGCGTCGGCAGACAAGAAAGCGGGTGAAGGGACTCGAACCCTCAACATTCAGCTTGGAAGGCTGACACTCTACCATTGAGTTACACCCGCGGGGTGGGTTGCTGACGCTTGTATTCTAAAAACTTGTGAGCCTTGGATCAACTGCTTGCTCTCGCCCTCCGTAGCAAAACCCGGGATGGGAAGATATTTACAATCGATGCTCTTGTGCCGGTCCCTGATCCTCTAAACGATGGGGAACGGCCTGCCTACCCAGTTTACCTGGCGCTGGCCTGGTTCCGAGTAGCGGGGATCGCTCACAAGCACGGCCGTGGTGGCTACTCTGTCAAGCACGCGGATCTGACAGAAAAGTCTATGGCACAGCACGGGAACGTGTTATCATCTGAAGACATATGAAGCCGAGGGAGTAGCTTATGGATTGGCATTTCAGAGAGAGAATAAACGGCGGCGAGTTCAGTGATCCGATCAGTGGCGAGTTCTTTGCCGACGGCAGCACAGACAATCCGGCCACGGCTCTCGTCGCGGAAGCATTGCAGAATGCCCTGGATGCCGGTCGTGATATCGATCGGGATGGCCAACCCGTGCGCGTGCGGATTTCACTTCGGCGTGGCGATCATGCGTTATCAGGTGCAGATGCACGGCGGTGGTTCAACAATGTTTGGAATCACATTGAGGCTACGGGCTCGGGTATCACAGATATACCCGATACAAATCAGCCTTGCGATCTACTGATCGTTGAAGACTTCGGCACGTGTGGCCTGACGGGTGATATCAACAGCGACAAGATAACCAGCGAAGGAAATAATTTTCTCGACTTCTTGCGCAGCGACGGTCGGACGCATAAGTCGGCGGGCGACCGTGGAAGCTGGGGTGTCGGTAAGATCGTCTTTCCGCGATCAAGCCGGGTCAACGGCTTTATCGCATACACCGTGAGGGAAGACGATGATAATCGACTTGCGATGGGCAAGGTCATCCTGAAACACCGCCAGCTTGGAGATAAGCAGTACCAGCCACCCTGCTACTTCGGTAAGTCGTGGGACGCTGATGGCCCGCCTCTGCCTGTCGATGACGCCGGAGATATTGCGGCTTTGCGAGAAGCGTTTGGGTTTACGCGTGACGGAGAGCCGGGGCTGTCGATAGCGGTGCCGTGGGTTGATCCGGCTATAGAGTTCGGCCTGCTTCTGAAAGCGGTTGTTGAGAA
>Ga0222662_1001475_pt1 | contig 11190 bp, 9 predicted proteins | sample AntAcemetagen600_FD_179821 | JGI IMG/M metagenome (GOLD analysis project Ga0222662, IMG submission 179821) | Saline water microbial communities from Ace Lake, Antarctica - #600 | ecosystem: Environmental > Aquatic > Non-marine Saline and Alkaline > Saline | place: Antarctica: Ace Lake | collected...
GTATGCGCTCTATGCACGGCATGTTTGTCCATGATTTTCCAAATGCAATTGTGTTTGGAACGGCGCAGGCTGGCTTCACCGCCAACTATCCCCATCTACTGGACGAACAGGCACGTCACCTCGCGTTTTTAATGACAGAAATGAAAAAACGCGACGCTCACCTGGTGGAAGTCACCGTGGAAGCCGAACAGGAGTGGGTTGATACCATCATTGAAAAGGCGGCTCTCAACGAAAAATTCCTCGAGAGCTGCACGCCCGGATACTATAATAATGAGGGGAAACCAAAAGACCGTACGGCCCAGAACTCCAGCTACGGCGGCGGGTCTGATGAGTATTTCGTGATATTGAACAAGTGGCGCGAGACAGGCGAGCTTCCCGGCCTGCTACTCTCTTAAACACAAGATTGGGTCAATCTGCTTACCTCCTGCAAATGGGTTGGCCCACACTATCTCTATCTTTTTTGGGAGTAATTCCCCAACACCCTTCCTAATCCCGTCCTGGGTTCTAGATGATGCCTAAACAGGTTAGCACTGTGCTTCCAATAGCAATCTAGATCGCTCACACGCCCAGATTGACTTCCAACTCCGAAATGGCATTTACAAAATTGTTGGGGGCTTGCACCGTGTGGCCTGTCCATTTGATATTTGGAAACCGCTCCAGAATTTTTGTATAGGCGACTTCTAGCTGCATGTTGGCAACGCGCTGCCCCAAACAGACATGAGGTCCTGCGCCAAACGACAGGTGATCGCTTGCGTTCGGGCGTTCAATATCAAACTGATCCGGGTTTTCAAAAACGGAAGGGTCCCGGTTAGCCGCGCCGTAGTACATGATGACTTTCTCGCCGGCTGCAATTTTCTGATCGGCGATCTGTGCGTCTTTTGTCAGTGTACGGCGCATGTGAATGACCGGTGCCACCATGCGAATGGCTTCCGGCACCATGCGCGAAATCTTAGAGGGGTCATCCAGAAGCATCTGCTTTTGGTCTGGAAACTCGCTCAGCAGTTTCATCGTGCCAGACAGGGAGTTGCGCGTCGTGTCGTTGCCCGCAAAAATAATCAGCAACCAGGCACCGTCGAGGAATTCCTGGGATAGTTTTTCGCCTTCAATTTCAGCCTGCGCAATAGCCGTTAACAGATCAGCGCGTGGGTTTTTGCGCCGGTCGTTGAGTACTTTTTCTCCGTACCGAAACATCTGACGCACGTTCCACAGGAACTTGGCAAAGAAAAGTGGGCTGATGCGGCGACCCTGTGCCTGTTCTGCCAGCATGTGTCCGGCGAGTTCCAAATAATGCATCCAGCGTACAATTTTGGGGCGATCTTTTTCATCGACGCCCAGCATCTCGCACAGTGTAAATAACGGAAGCTGCTCAGAAAAAGTTTTGACCATATCAACAACAGGGCCCTTGCGTTCCATATCGTCCAAAAGGCTGTCTACCTTCAGCTCAACTTTCTTGCGCAGTTCCGCAATATAGTCCGGCGTGAAAAAGGCACGGTGCTGCATGCGCAAGGGCACATGATAGGGACGGTCTAAGCTGATCAAGGTATTGAGGGCGGCCCCGGCCAGCCGCTCAATCGCTTTTGGCGGATCCATGGTTGCCATGTTGATGCCGCCGCGCTGAGACGAGAAAGTATCGGGGTCCAGCTCAATCCGCCTGATATCTTCGTACCGCGAGACAGCCCAATAGCCCGCGGCCTTTTGAACAGGTGTCCAAGCGACTGGCGCTTGCTCGCGCAGTTTTTTGTAATAGTCAAAGGGCTGCCCGCCGGTAAAAGCAACATTGTCCGATAAATCAAACCCTGCTGGCGTTATGTAGGCAGGATCGTGTGCGGGCGCCATGTCTGGCACATCTCTCAAAGCTGTTTTGCTGACAGGCTGCAACATATCTTGGTCCCTTCGACACGATCTGGAATGCAGAACCTACAACGCTCTACGGTAAGGTCAACATGAAGAAAAAGGACACTGCCTTGACGCAGCGTCCCCTTTTACATTTCAGAAATAAAAACCGGCAGAGCGCCACGCGTTAGAAGCGCTTGAGGATCGCAATGCCAAAACCATTGTCAAAACTTGGCGTAATGATCATGTCTTCGTTGAAGGTATCCGTGGTCAGATAGACGAATGTCTCTGAGATCACAGCACTCGCCAACACATCTTCCCAGTGGTGCTTATCAGCAGCAACGCGCCCATAAGCGGTGACGCCTGCGGCTAGATAAGGAATGGCAGATCCGCGCCAGCAGTCCCAGGTCAGCTGATAACAACCATAGCGTTGTTGTGTGTAAGCCGCCGCAAACCAGGCCTTCGCCACATGGCCTGAAGGAAATGAATTTTGGCCATCACCCGGCCTGTAGTTCGGACGCTTCGCGTCGATCTCACTTTTAAGGAACTCAGTCGTTCCCAGCGTGAGAGCGCCTGCAACAGTCAGTTGGATCAAACCTTCAAAATCTTCATTATAGGCGGTCTCACCCAGCGCAAAGGCCAGCGGCACATATTGCGCATAGTCTGAAACATCAGACCAAGTTTGACTTCCTGCTTGAGCCGATCCAATTGTCACCGTCCCAATGGTCAGCGCCCCAAATAATATAGAACCTATTAGGCTCCCTATACGCTCCATATTGCGCATATCACTTCCCCAGTCTCAAAACCCAGTCTCAAAAAACGTCCCTCAGCCATGATACGTCGCTGGACCAGAGAAAGCGAGACTGGGAAAGCGCGACAGGGAGCCGTAAGAATTTTTGTCAATGAAATAGGGACCTAAATGCAAAAACGGGGAGCCACAAAGTGACCCCCCGCGAATAGATAATCAGCAAATTGGCTTCAAAGAAGCTTTAATTCAACTGCCGATGTCTTGCCATTACGGCCCGTTTCAAGCTCATACGAAATCTTCTGATTTTCATCGATTGCTGATAGTCCTGCCTGTTCCACTGCTGAAACATGCACAAACACGTCGTTGCCGCCATCATCCGGCTGAATGAACCCATAACCCTTAGTTGGGTTGAACCATTTGACTGTACCAGTCGCCATGTCTTTCTCCTATACGGCGGTCTCACACCGATCTTCATTCTTTGTCACACGAACCCCGTGCGCGAGGTATCAAATAGTCATTGGAGAAAGCAGCATGGCCAATGTCCAAGAGTGGCCGGGAGCCGTTCTTACGCCCCAAAGCAAATTCGATAAGAATAAAATGGTGCCTCTTTTCGACCTTGGCAAGTCTTGAGTCCCAAGGTTTTGTCAAAAATGTGAAAAGCAGCCCCACAAAATGCCAGGAATTCTATCCATGCCTAACGATTCCGCCGCTTTGCGGCATCGGCCATCTGATCTTCATAAAGCGTCGAAATGACATCCGTAAAGACATCACGCCCCCCCGCAAAATAGGGCGCAATGTGGCTAAGTACGTGAAACACACCGCCGTGGATAATATCTGGACCGGATGCATCGGGATGCCGAACCGCCTCGAAATTCAACCAATAGGTCAACAGCATGGTGAGGCGTGTACTGACTTGTTCAACTTCCTCCCCACGCATGTCGAGCACGGCATGTTCGCTCAGGTTCGACAACATGGAAGATGAGGTTTTTTGTTTGCGCTCTAGAAGATCCTGAAACCGCGCATTGATCTGCGGATAACGCGTCAACAGATCGGTCAGGTTGCGATAGAAGAAGCGGAAATCAAATATCTCTTCAAACACAATATAAAAATAGAGCCAATTGTCTTCTGCGCGCAGAGGCCTGTCGACGGGCGCGCTCAACACGATACGCATTTCCTCTTCAAAGGCATCATAAAGTGCTGCGATCAACGCATCCTTGCCTTTGAAATGATAATAGAGATTACCCGGTGAAATATTGACTTGATTGGCAATATCCACTGTGGAGACATTGGTCTCGCCCTCTTCATTGAAGAGCTCAAGACTTGCCTGAAGAATGCGGTCCCGGGTTTTCATCACCGGCCTCTACCCTCAAGCCCGCTTCGCTGTTTTTTTGGCAGGCGTTTTCTTTTTCTTTGCTACTGCCGTCTTTTTGGTTGTTGTCGTTTTCTTTTTTGCCGAAGCTTTTTTTGCGGTCACCTTCTTTGTGGAGGCTTTACGCTTTGCTGCACCGTCTTGCGCAGCGATCAATGTGTCGACCTTTTTATGTAGGGCCGCAAGATCTGACCGCAGCTCTTCGAACTTCTCATCAGCGCTCCGGTTTACCGGTGCCAAGCCCAACATGTCACGCATGCGCGCAAGTCGGTCTTCCAAAGACAAAGACATGTCCGTACCCCGCCTTAGTTTTTCCGCCCCTGCCTCTGCACCCATTTTTCCAAGACTGCCAAGCTCACCCAATCTTTGTTCAAGGTCATTTCCACGTGACACCAGCTCATCAAAGAGCTTGCTGGTTTCCTCGCTTACACGGGCCACGCGTTGGGTCACTTTTTCCTGGGTCTCGTCAAACGCCTGCCCATAGGCACCGACCCCTGCCAGCCAGATTTGACGTGCAAGATCACCCGCCCGATCAACCGGTGTTTTTGGTCTTTGGGACTTCGTCCGGTTTGATGATTTTTCTGACATGTTTTCCCATCTCAAATATTGAACTGGCCCAAACACTGAACGGGCGCGTGTGACCGCGCGGCGATTTTCACCATTGATTAGACACTCAAGGGGAACTTTGGTCTAAAAAGAGGGTGGGGTCCAAAAGAAAATGTGCCCCAGACGCACGAACGGCGCTGCAGTAAACTGCAACGCCGCTCGGCATACACTCGCAAAGCTAAATTACGCAGCCTTGCGGGCCGGGGTCTGACGTGGCTTTGCAGCCGCTGTCTTCTTTGCAGCTGATGTTTTGCGGCTCAGCGCATTAACCTTTTTCGTTAGGCCTTCAACTTCAGCTTCGAGTTCGCGAACGCGTGTTGATTTGAACTGTGGGAACTCAGGCATCTCAGGCATTTCTGGGAACTTTGGTAGATCAGGAAGCGCATCGCGCAATTTCTGCAAACGTTCTTCAACTGTGCCTGTTGTGTCGATACGCACGTCTTTAAGCGCTTTACGTGTTTCTATTTCAACAGTTGTGCCGCGATCAACCAATTCATCAAAGAATTTGTTGGCTTCTGTGCGCGCTGTTTCTGCACGATCAACGGTCTCATCATAGATGCGGCCATAGAAGCCGAGGCTTGCAAGCCATAGGTCACGTGCCAATGGCAATTTTGCTTCTGTCTTCGTCTTCTTTGTCGCTTTGCGTGTCTTGGTAGCCATGATCTTTATCTCCTAAAACTGATCCAGGGGAGCGCCGCGCCATGTTGTGCTTTTAGGGAGGAAGCTGACTGGTACTGCTTGGCGAGGTCCCTTGTTGCCTCATGGTTTAGGACCGATTGTCTAGAAAGCGCATACTAATTCCCCAAATTCGCAAAAAAAGGCGCTATTTCAGTAAGTTAGCTGGCATTTGGCGGATGGATTGGCGTACCCTGCGAGCCTCAGATGGCGCTCACGGACGCCCCATCTGGTTTTTTTTGGCGATAAGGCTCTCGAAAAGAGCCTTGGGAGGGCTTTGGTTTGACCAACGCATTTGATGAACAGATCACTCATGAGCAGCCAGGGGGTCATATGACCGTCACTGGCGACACGCCCACGAGCAAACGTGGGCTGTGGGGTTGGTTTGCCTATGATTGGGCCCTCAACCCCTATTTCATTCTGATCAATATCTTCGTCTTTGCGCCATACTTCTCAGGCTCTGTTGTTGGTGACGATATTCGCGGACAAGCAATCTGGGGATATGTGCAGGCAACCGCTGGCATCTCGATCGCTCTGCTGAGCCCGTTTTTTGGGTCGCTTGCAGATGCAGCAGGCCCGCGCAAACCAGGCATTTTCTTTTTCACCCTGCTGGCCGTGATCGGCATGTCTATTCTTTGGTTTGCCGCGCCAGGCGACCCGAACGCCATCGTGATCGTTATCATTGGCGTGGTGATTGCTGCGACCAGCCTGGAATTTGCCATCGTCTATCACAATGCCATGTTGCCAGCATTGGTCTCCAAAAAGCGGTTGGGCACGCTCTCGGCCGTGGGATATGCCATCGGGTCCACCGGGGCCATTGTGTCATTTGTTGTTTGGCTGATGATGTTCGGTCTGCCAGATGTACCTTGGTTTGGCATTGATAAGGCAGCAGAAGAGCACAACCGTGTTGTCGGGCCTTTGTCTGCCCTGTGGCTCCTGGTGTTTGCGTTGCCGTTTTTCTTCTTCACACCAGATCAACCCCGCACGGGCCTCAACCGAATGGATGCCGCCAAAAAGGGCGTCGCCATGGTGGTGGGCACTTTGAAAAAACTGCCTCACTATCGCAACATCGCAATCTATCTGATTGCGCGCATGGTTTATTACGATGGCCAGGCGGCAGTTTTCATTTTCACGGGCGTCTATGCGAAGGGTGTCTTTGATTGGCCCACCACGCAAATCGGCTTTTACGGTCTCATCATCATCGTGGCCCAAGTCCCCTTCACATTGCTTGGTGGTTTTGTTGATGACTATCTGGGCTCGCGCCGAACGATCATCGCTTCGGTAACCTGTTTTGCCATTGGGCTTTTGTTTCTTGTTGGCACAACAACCGACACAGCTGCGTTTTTTGTTGCCGTCAGCATGGACCCAATGGCCGCGACCACCCCTATTGGTCAGGCTTTGAATGCAATGGGGTTTGATACCAGTGCTGAACGCTGGTTCTTGTTCCTGGCAACCGCAACAGGTGTCTTTGCTGGCCCGTCACTTTCGTCCAGCCGTACAATGCTCGCGCGCATTGCCCCCCCCAGCATGATGGCAGAATTTTATGGCCTCTATGCCTTCTGTGGGAAAGCCACTAGCTTCATGGCCCCACTTACCGTGGCGATTGTGACCCAAGTCACCAACAGCCAAAGAGTTGGTCTGGCCAGTGTGCTGGTCTTCCTTATTGCAGGGCTTCTCATGATGATCTTTGTGCGTGAGGAACAATCGATCGCCCACACGCACTAGATTATCGCCCTTCTTACCCGAAAACCGCTACACACTTTTCGGGAAGGGCTTGCTTCTATCGCCCTTCTTACCCGAAAATCGCTACACACTTTTCGGGAAGGGCTTTCAGGCCGCGGGCAAGATTTTTGCCCGCTCCAGATCCTCACCCAGCGTTCTTGCAGCCAGATAAAAATGGATGGCGCCCCAGAGGCCGAGCGGCGTCATGATCAATAGCGCGTAGCGCAATGACTCAACACCATAGGTTGGCTCCAGCAGATCACTTGCAATGCCCACAGCCTGTGGACCCAACCCTAAGCCAATGATGTTCAAGATGAACAAAAGAAGCGCCGAGGCGGCTGCCCGCATTTTCAGCGGTGCCAGACCTTGTGTCATCGCCAAGCTGGGTCCGAGGTAAAGAGAGCCAGCGGCTGCTGGAATAATAAACAAGCCCAGCGCAAGCGAAAGGTCATCCACCAGATAAACACTGAAGCCGAACGGGAACGCTGCGATACCTGCAAGGGCCACGACCCACATGTACCAGCGCACATCTCTCTGCCCGAGTTTATCGGCAAGATAACCCGCACCATATGTCCCCAAGCCCCCGGCAATCCCGATGATGAGAGCTAGAGCGAGCCCTATATCCGCCCGTTCCATCCCGTGACTTCTTTCAAGAAACGCCGGCAGCCAGGCAACCGCGCCGTAGCCGACAAATGAAACCAGCGTCGCACCGGCTGCAATGTGCCGGAATGATGGTTGGGCCCACAAAAACTTGAGTACTTCAAAGATCGTTGGGGCGGTGCTTGTATCTTCCTCTTCCACACGGCCTTCAGAATGGCCCCGCGGCGGTTCTTTCAATGTCATGCGCACCAAAACGGCAAGGGCCAAGCCCGGCAACCCAACCACCAAAAATGCCATGCGCCAGCCATACCATTGGGCGATGTACCCGCCGATGAGGAACCCGGCGAAAATGCCAAAATTGACCCCGAGCGAAAAGACGGCCAATGCCGTCGCCCGCGTCTTGGGCTCATACATATCTGCAATCATGGAATGTGAGGGCGGGCTTGATCCGGCTTCCCCCACACCTACAAGCACGCGCGCCAACATCAGCTGCCAAAAGCTTCCGACGAACGCACAAGCCGCTGTCATGCCGGAAAAAATTGTCATTGCCGCAGTGATAACATTGCGGCGATTGGTCCGGTCGGCCAGCATCGCGATGGGCAGCCCAAGTGTTGCGTAGAAAATGCCGAAGGTTGTGAAGAGGAGCCCGAGTTGTGTGTCGGTCAGGGAGAGGTCAATTTTGATCGGCTCCAGCAGGATCGCAAGGATCTGCCGGTCGACATAATTCACCGTGTAAACCGCTGTCAAAAGGCCCAGCGCATAACGCCGGTAAGTTGGCGTGATGAAACTCGCGCCCGTTGTTTTGCTTGATGCCGCACTGTCGGCCATTCAAAATCCCCTCCCAAGGTGCAAAGAGGGTCCAGCCTCTTCTTTGCCACACTCTATCAGCAGCCGCGCCTGTGAGAAAGGTAACAAAAAGGGCCCCACGATAACGTGCAGCCCTTTTCGGTTTCAATTTGACGTTACATTACCATTCAATGCGCTCAATGCCGTCAAACGAAATTTCAGATCCATCCGCGAAGAGAATCGAGCCGCTGGAGTCATCCGACAGGTCGAAAGAACCAGTATCACTGCTCTCAACGCTGCCGCTGTCTAATTGCAGTGTCCAGTCCATGGTCGTTTCCGTGCCACCCGCACCATTGTCTTGTAACTGGATCGTGTCTGTCCAGCTACTGCCGGAGCCACCTTGGATCGTATCGCTATCACCATTTCCGGTTTCAAAGATAAACAGGTCGGATCCGTCTTCACCTTTCATTAGATCATCGCCCGAACCGCCGAACAAAATATCTTCACCTTCTCCGCCCTTCAGCTCGTCGTCGCCAGAACCGCCGACCAGAATGTCGTCTCCGTCTTTGCCTTCAAGTTTATCATTACCAGACCCTCCATAAAGCGTGTCGTTGCCGTCTTCACCTTTCAACTTATCATTGCCACCGCGGCCATAGAGCACATCATCGCCGTCGCCGCCTTTCAGCTCACCGGCAACATCGTTATCAACAAGAATGTCATCGCCATCCTTGCCTTCCATTTTGTGTCCACCTTCTCCGCCGGTGTACAACATGACATCATCGCCACTGCCGCCTTCGAAGCTTCCTTCACCACCGGTCATTGTCGGCGTGACGCTTGGCATTGCGTCGCCTGGGTCGGAAATATCATTGAGAACTGTCTCAGTGCCATTCGCGACAAGCTTTACATCGTCCAACGTGTAAATTTCAGAGGTGTCGGTCGTTTTGGACTCAAATTCAATGACCAACGTTGATCCGGTGCCAATATTGTTGAAGTTGTAATAGTTGCCACTATCGCCAACGCCCGAGTCTCCGTTTTGCACCATGAGCTCAGTCCGCACACCGTCAATGACAGCATAGGCTTTGAATGTATCCTGCCACTCACCGCTCTCTTCCATTCCGCCCGCTTCTGAAAGAGAAAAACTCAAATCGAGGTCGGATTGTCCGGATATATCAATAGCTTCACTTTGCCATGTGACTTTCGACGAGCTGTCCCAGCCGTCATTAGTCGTGCGGCCAAACTCATAGGCACCGTCGGCAACACCATGATTACCAGTAATGTCTGCACCCGCATCGCTTGCGCTCCATGCGGTGTCGCCATTGTCCACAGTTATGCCATCAGAAAGACCCGCAAAGTCCTCGCTCCACAAAACCTGTGAGGCTTCAGCGACATCGCTGACATTTACTTCGATCTGCATGGTTTCTGAACTTGTTGATCCGTTGGAGCTTTCGGTACCTGTCGCTATTACGTTCAGGTTGAAAGAACCATGGAAGTCCGTCGGCGGCGTTACTTCAATTGACGACAGGTCCCATCCGGTGACATCAGCACTTGTATCACCGGAAGTGGCGGTGAAGCTGTTGACCCCGTCGCTCAATGTCGCCCCTTCCGGAATGGAAGTGATGGCAAGTGAGAGACTTTCTGATCCGTCAGTGTCGTTTAGTGATGCGGAAATGTCTGGTAACCCAATTGCCGTTTCTTCAGCACCTGAGACCACCGTTCCATCGGTTGTTTCTGTCAGCTTGATATTGTCGAGACGCATGCCGCGTCCATAATCAATATCTGTTCCCGCTTCACGGAACTGTAGCTTGCTGACATCTCCGTCTCCCGTCATCGTATAACTATACGACGTCCAGACATTGTCGCTGTTGCTTGTTCCATCAAGAGAGATTGTATCAACGACCTCACCGTCCCACAGAACTTCAATCGTATTGTTTGCTGCATCATAACCTGGACGAGGGGAGAGATCGAACGTCAACTCATAAGAAGCACCGTCGACTGTATCCACGTTCTGATATACATCAGCAGCATCATCATAATGGTCCTCTGGGTCAGTATTCAGCTCTACATATTTGTCGCCATCGGATGCGGAATGATCATCATCCTCTTCGCTCCACACTTCGATCGCGTCACTGTCGGTAGACCATCCGTCATTAGTAGCGACGAACCCGTCAGCATTACCTTCAAAACTGGAGTCGATGATGGTTGTTGTAACTGTACCGAAATCCAAACTCAGATTTGGCGTGTCAGCAACGGCAGTAATGTCGATTGTCGCGGTCGCGCTGTCGGTTGTTGTTCCGTCCGACACAGTAAAGGAGAACGCCACATCATCGGCGCTCAAATTTGAAGAGGGCGCAAAGGTCCACGTCCCATCTCCATTATCTGTCAATGAGCCATTAGCCGGGTCCACAGACAGAGAGGTTACGTTCAGTCCATCTCCGTCAACATCTGAGCTATTTGCAATCAGATCAGCATTGCTTATTACGATAGAACTATCTTCATTTGTTGCACCAAGATCCACAGAACCAACTGATGGACCTTCGTTCACATCACCAACAGCAATGGAGAAAGTCTCGGAGAAGGTCGCCCCTGAGGCATCCGTCGTTGTGACCTGCACATCCACAGAGTCTGCCGCTTCGTGATTGAGGCTGACACCGTCTTTGAGCTTGAGCTCGCCCGCAACGACCTCGAACCGTGCATCATCCACCGCATAGGTGTGGCTGTCGCCTGCATCTACGTCTGTGGTGCTGAGCGTACCAACGGTCGCCCCAGCTGCGTTCTCGTCCACAGAACTGTTGCTGAGCGCAATGTCCGATGGGCCTTCGTTCACATCACCGACAGCAATGGAGAAAGTCTC
>Ga0222662_1001476_pt1 | contig 11190 bp, 10 predicted proteins | sample AntAcemetagen600_FD_179821 | JGI IMG/M metagenome (GOLD analysis project Ga0222662, IMG submission 179821) | Saline water microbial communities from Ace Lake, Antarctica - #600 | ecosystem: Environmental > Aquatic > Non-marine Saline and Alkaline > Saline | place: Antarctica: Ace Lake...
CAAATTTGACCGGATTTTCAGCCATGTCTTCAAAGGTCTCGACTCTTTGGAAGAAGGCGATATCGCCCAAATTCCTGAAGACTGGCTCAAATCACTGACAGAAAAGTTTCTGACCGAAGAAGAAAAAGCACAGATTGAAGCGCTTGGTGGTTGGGAAAAAATCATGGAAGAGCTGCAAAAGCGGCTCGATGAGCAAGAAGAGCGCCACGAAGGCGGCAATAAGTGGATTGGCACAGGTGGCACCTCGCCATTTGGCGCCGATGGCTTCAACCCCGAAGGGGTCCGTATCGGCCAAAAAGAAGGTCGCCACGGCAAAGCCGTTAAAGTCTGGGACAAGCGTGAATATAAAAACCTGGACGACAGCGTGGAGCTTGGAACACGCAATATCAAAATGGCTCTGCGTCGCTTGCGCCGTTTTGCGCGTGAAGGACATGCCGACGAGCTGGATTTGCCTGGCACCATCAGCTCGACCGCACGTCAAGGTTATCTGGACATCAAAATGGTGCCTGAGCGCAAAAACAAGATCAACGTTCTGATCTTTTTTGATGTTGGTGGCTCAATGGATAGCCACATTAAACTCTGTGAAGAGCTTTTCTCCGCCGCGCGGACAGAGTTCAAAAACATGGAGTATTTCTACTTCCATAACTGTCTCTATGAGTATGTATGGAAAGACAATCACCGCCGCCATCAGGAACGGATGGAAACCTGGGACGTGCTTCACAAGTACCCATCCGACTACAAAGTGATCTTTGTGGGTGACGCCACCATGTCACCGTATGAAATCACCTATGCCGGTGGTTCTGTGGAGCATTGGAACGAAGAGCCAGGCGGCGTCTGGATGGAGCGTGTTCAACAAGTCTATGAAAGTGCCATCTGGCTGAACCCGGTTGCAGAACGTCACTGGGAATACACACCGTCCATTCAGGTGCTGGAACAAATCTTCCAGGATCGCATGTACCCTCTCACTCTTGAGGGGCTGGATGCGGCAATGAAGGAACTATCACGCGCGCGGTAAGAAAATCGAGCCGGATAGTAAAAGCTGACGAAAAGGCCTCCACTGGGGGCCTTTTTGGCATTTTGGACGTAGTTCCAGCTCATGCCACTCGCAAAAAAGTGAGACCGCAAACCTTCCATTTTGCGCCTGCCTTTCTTATCTCTCTTTCTCAACGAGGAAAATGCATATGCAACTACATGCCGATCTCACAAAACGGGCCGTGGTCGATAGCAGCGCCCTAGAGTGGATACCCTCTCCCCTGCCGGGCGTGGAACGACGCATGCTGGAGAGAGACGGGGACGAAGTTGCGCGCGCCACAACCATTGTTCGATATGCGCCCAACAGCTATTTCGACGGGCATGTGCACGATCTGGGCGAAGAATATGTTGTGCTCAACGGCACATTTTCCGATGAGCATGGAGATTTTGGTGCGGGTTTCTATGTTCGCAATCCCCCCGGTTCCAGACATCGTCCACACTCCAAGGACGGCTGCACCATCCTTGTGAAACTGCGTCAAATGGACCGGGATGATCGAACACAAGTGAACGTCGATACGAATGTCGGAAAATATGAAGAGACCGGTGTGCCGGGTCTCACGATGCTGAGTGTTCATGAAGACGAACGGGAAACCGTTGGCTTCTTCCGCTTTGCACCCGGCACAAGGGTGCCCTTACATGAGCATATAGGTGGCGAAGAATTTTATGTGATCGAAGGTTCTTTATCAGACGCGAAAGGCACCTACAAAAAAGGTACCTGGGTGCGCCAACCCCACGGCTCCTCACATGAGCTCACCAGCGAAGAAGGCGGTCTTCTCTATTCCAAGTCAGGGCATTTGCCGCGTTGACACCTACCGTCCATCACGAGCAATTCGTCCATCGATCAAATGAACATTACGATCCGCCGCACCGGCAAAGTCCAAGTCATGCGTGACCGCTATGATTGTTGTGCCTTGCTCTTTTGCGAGCCTCACAAAAATATCTTTCACAATGTCTGAGTTCTTAGTGTCCAAATTGCCTGTTGGCTCGTCTGCAAGAATGATCGTTGGCTCATTTCCCAATGCGCGGGCAATCGCCACACGTTGCCTTTGACCGCCAGACAATTGATCTGGCATTTTTGAGTGCTGATCATCGATCTCGAGATTGGCCAGAAGCTGCATTGCCCGCGTCTTGATGTCTGCTTCTTTCAATTGCGCTAATCGTTTCATTGGGATCATGACATTTTCCAGAACTGAGAATTCTGGTAACAAAAAATGAAACTGAAACACGAAGCCTAAATGTTCGAGCCGAAAACGGGCCAATGCATCAGCATCCAACACACTCGTGTCTTGCCCATCGACAATGACGCGCCCTTCCGTTGGCCCATCCAGCAAGCCCAACAAATAGAGCAAAGATGATTTTCCAGAACCAGACGGGCCAGTGATGCTGACAAACTCGGCGGCGTCTGCGCTGAAATTAATGTCCTGCACCAAAGTGACAGGGACAGTTTCTTGCAGAATGCGCGTAACATTCTCCGTCGCCAAAACCGTTCGCGGTGAACTGCTCATGCTGCCCCCCGGATGATGTCAACCGGTCGAACCTGGCTCGCACGGTAGGCGGGGATCCATGCCGCGATGACAGATGCCGTCACCGCAAATCCTGCCCCAATCAAATATTGATAAAACCCTCGATCAAGCGGCAATCCTTCTTCTTCATAAAATCCCTCAAGTTCAAATTTTATGGAACCCAATGTTTCCACCAGCAAAAACCCTGTCGCCCAGCCGAAGAACATTCCGATCAATCCGAGCACCACACCCTGCAACAAGAATATTTGCCGGATATCATAAGCACGAAAACCGATGGACATGAGAATGGCGATATCACGGCGCTTTTCCATGACAACAGTGGAAATAATATTGAAGATGCCAAATGAGGCCACGACCATGATGGCGCCAACAATCGTGTAAAGGATCACATTTCTCATGAACAGAAGAGAAAGAAAGTCCTCATTGGCTTCCTGCCAAGACTCAGATCGATAGCCCCACCGTTCTTCCAAATCTGCTGCAACAAGCAAGGCGTCATTAGGGTCAGGCACTCGAACCCGAATTTGGTCCGCGATATTGGGTTTGCCCATCAGCACTTGAACATCTTTCAATAGCATATAGACACGGCCCTCATCCAACAGAGCATTGCCCGCGCGAAAGATGCCAACAACCTTCATGCGCATCACGCGTCCTGTGGGTGCCACAACGGATGCCAAGTCACCTAGCTGCAGGTGCAACCGCGTCGACAGGCCTGTTCCGATGACCAGCCCATCTGACGTGGTTTCCAGCGCCTCAAGGCTGCCTTGCGTCATGTCGTCTTCAATTGTCGTGAGTTGCATTTCTTTTTGTGGATCAACGCCCAAAACAGAAATGCTCTGGTCTTTTCCCCCATAGCGAACAATCGCTTGCCCGCTGAGAACAGGTGAGGCGATGTACCCCGGCAGGGTTTCGATCTCGACAACACGTGCTTTGAAATTTTTAATTCCACGAAGGCGTTCTCGAGGCTTCTCCCCTTTCAGCGCAACCGCACCCCCTGTAAAAACTCGAAAAAGAGGCTGAATGGAGGGTGTTCGAAACTCATCCTTGATCGTCACGTGAGGCTGGCTATCCACGAGTTTACTAACCAGATCTTGTTCTGACCCTTGCATCATCGCGGAAGTTGCAATGAAAAAGCCAACCCCCAAAGCAACACCTAAGACAGAAACAATGGTTTGCCGTTTACGATGGGTAAGATGCGCAAGCGCGATCTGAATATTGACCCACCTGATCATTGTACGGCTAAGTCCCCATAACGTGTGCGAATTGCATCGCCCTCCTCCAGGTCTCGTGGGGGAGAAACCACAACCCAATCTTCAGACGTTAGACCTTCACGAATTTCCGTCAGTTCAGCCCCTTGCGCACCAAGCACGACATCGCGATGAGACACAGTGCCGTTGCCCGACACGGTCCAAACAGCATCGCTGCGAACAGCTGAGGTGGGGACAAGAAGCGCATCTTCAACTTCCCGCACAATGATATTTATTTCTGTCGTCATGCCAGAGAGCAAAGGTGTATCGGCGGGCAGACCAATGTGCACTCTATATGTCCGTGCGATGGGATCGCCAAACGGCGTAATATTTTGAACCTTACCTTCCAGCGCTTGCTCTGAAAAAGCATCCGCGCGGATCAGCGCCCTCTGCTCAACACCAACACGTGGAATGTCTTCTTCATCTACTTCCGCCTCAACCCACAGGCTTTTGGGGTCACCGACAACAAAAAGCACCTTGCCTGCTGAAACAAGATAGCCAACGTCCAATTGCTGTTCGGTACGCATCACATCGCCACTAATAGCAGCGCGAAGAAAATGCTCCTGCAATCGTACATTAGCGGCTTCAAGTGCAGCCTCCGCAGAGCGGAAATTGCTCTCAGCCTGATCCCGTGCTGCGGCACTTGTGTTTCCAGAACGAAACAGGCGCCTGTATCTGTCAACTTCGGCTTTGGAAAACGCCAATCGGGCCTCTAGTTCACGGACAGCAGCGCTCGCTTCCCGGTGATCGAGAATGGCCAGCACCTCGCCTTCAACAACGGTATTTCCTTCTTGCGCCAAAACCTGAGCTATGCGCCCGGAAATTTTGGCACCCACGCGGGCGACCTGAACGGGCTCAACTGTGCCCGTGGCGTATATGGCTTCTACCGCTGGCCCACGAACCGGCTGAACAACAGCCAAGCGGTCACCGCCAAAAAAAGAAAAATAGGAAAAAGCAACGAGGGCAATAATTGCCAATGCCCCTCCGATATACCAACCGCGTTTTTCCACTGTGGCCTCTTTATTCTATTTCCCGCGAACCGTAACCAATCCACGACGACAACAATACCCTAAATGAACAAGTTTTGCGGGATATCGGTCAGCGTAGCGCAAATTGATTTGCGCGCGTTAGTGGTGGCGAACCCAGAGAAAAACTGTATTCTTCGCAAAAGAAAGAGAGCATATGACCAAGTTTATACAGTCTTTGCGTGGCGGCGGTTGGCGCCGCGCTGACATCTTGCTCATGTTGATGGCAATTGCTGTGCCCTTGTCGTTCTCAACTTGGAATTCACTACTAAACAATTTCGCCATAGAGCGCGCGGCTTTCACGGGCGCTGAAATGGGCCTGCTTCAATCTCTACGAGAAATACCGGGCTTCCTGGCCTTCACGTTTGTTTTCGTCCTGTTGATCCTGAAGGAACAGAGCTTCGCGCTGATCTCTCTCGCACTTCTTGGCGTTGGCACAGCACTCACGGGTTTCTTCCCTTCTGCCATAGGTCTTTATTGCACCACGGTCCTTATGTCCGTTGGCTATCACTATTATGAGACAGCGCAACAATCCCTCGCATTGCAATGGTTGCCAAAAGGCGAAACCGCAGTCGTTCTAGGTAAGCTCATCGCCATAGGCGGGTTTGCAAGCCTGTTAGCCTACGGTTTGATCTTCCTCATGTGGGAAATACTCGGCCTTGATTACAAATGGGTCTATCTAGCTGGCGGCGCTGTAAGCACACTCATTGCCTTTGTCGCCTGGGTCCTCTTTCCAGCCTTTGAGGCGCCCGTCGCACAGCGCAAAACCCTCGTATTGCGGTCGCGCTATTGGCTTTACTACGCCCTCACTTTCATGGGCGGTGCCAGACGACAGATTTTTGTTGTTTTTGCTGGCTTCATGATGGTGGAGAAGTTTGGCTATTCAGTCACCGCCATCACCATGTTGTTTCTCATCAACCAGGCTTTCAATATGGTGCTGGCACCAAAGATTGGTGGTCTCATTGCGCGCTTTGGCGAGCGTCGTGCGTTGACGTTTGAATATATTGGCCTGATTGGCGTATTCGGAACCTATGCCTTTGTTGAAAATGCAACACTGGCCGCCGTGCTCTATGTTATTGACCATGCCTTCTTCGCCCTTGCCATAGCGATGAAAACCTATTTCCAAAAGATTGCCGATCCCGCAGATATTGCACCGACAGCCGGTGTTGCCTTTTCCATCAATCACATCGCCGCTGTCGTTATTCCAGCGGCGTTTGGCCTGATCTGGCTGATCAACCCAAGCCTCGTGTTCCTGTTGGGGGCTGGCATGGCCTGCATTTCACTTGCTCTCGCACGGCTCATTCCGACACATCCGGAAGAAGGTAAGGAACTGCGTTGGCACAAGGCCGTGTTTGGTGCACAACCGGCAGACTAAAAATCTTTGACCAAGTCCAAGGATGGCGTCGCCTGTGACAAGCAAGCGGCACCATTGCTATCTAACGCAAGGCAAAAAGGACCAAACACCCAATCGGCGCCATGTTTGAATGACCATGAGGCCCGTCGCAAAGACCTGTGTCCCGACAGTGGCAACGGCCGCGCCTTCCAATCCCCAAATCGGGATCAGAAGGAAGTTGAGTCCAATATTTGCGCAGGCTGCAAAGATCAAAATGACCGCACTTGAGTTTTGTTCCTCAGTCATCGTCATCAAATATTTGATCGGCCCAGCGGCGGATTGAAAGATGAGCCCGCAAGCAAGTATCTGCAAAACAAACAACCCATCAGCAAAGCCATCGCCAAATAACACTAATATCCGATCACCGGATATCATCAATAAAATCGACAAGATGAATGTCGGCCAAAAACTCCAATGTATGAACTTGAACACCAGGTTCTTGAGTTTCGACATATCACCGCGTTCAAAAACTTGTGCTAATAACCGCGCACTCACACCAGACACGGCAAAGGGAAAGAACCAAACCAAGGCGATGATTTTTACGGCTGCAAAATAGACGGCGACTTTTTCTGGTGACACATACAGATCAAGAACCAGCAGATCCATATAGGACACAAGTAATAGATAAGCATCTGTCATCACCATAGGCACTGCCACAGAAATCCAGTGCCCGGCATGCCAACGACGATGGTTTTTTCCCTCCAGCCCACGACCTCGGTGCCAAATCCAGTGCCATTGCAAGGCCACAACAAACAACAGACTGATACCAAGAGAGGCAACAACCAATGTCGCATCAATATCCAATCCAGATATGAACGCCAGAGAAACCAAAGCGAAAAGAACGACTGGGCGTAACAAAAACCCTGGCACAAAGGCGCGCATATTATCGCCCAGCCCGCGCAGCACGCCTTGTCCCAATTCGCTCAACCCATACAGAGGCACGAGCGTCATCGCCAACAGCATAGATGAGGTAGTGGCAGCCGCTATGTTTTCTTCCGACAAAAAAAAGACCGTACCGATGGCAATAAACGATGTCACAATGCCAACTTTTGTTACAAATTGCGCTGAGAATACGATCACCTGCCACGCGCGCTCCGGGCGCTCTCGTTCCATATAACGACTGACAAAGCGCGTCATGGCAACGCCAAAGCCTGCTTGCGACAAGGTGCCGAGCACCATGATCCAAGTCCAGGCGATGGCGTAAATGCCGAAGGTTCCCGCACCCGCCCACCGCGCTATCGCAATCTGAGTGAGAAATGCAAAAACAGCACCACCACCACGAACCAAAAACAAAAGAATCGTGTCACGTTTATCCGGATTGAGGTCTGAAAAAGCTTTGAGAGCGTCCCATCTGGATCGGGTGTTTCTTTTCTGAGAGACATCAAATGCAGTGTCTATGTCAGTCATTCCCCAGCCCTCGCCAAAAAACCACTAACCCCTGAAAACCAATTTGGTTAAGGCGGACGTGCCGAGACATGACCGAAAATGAGACATAAGTCTCTCGGTCCATCTCAATCATGTCGAAAACACAGATATAACTGTCGCGTTGCAGCACACTGCCCTCACTTTCACCCCATCTAAGAGATAAGAGAGCAATTACGGGGCCAAAACAGGCAGATACAGAGGGGAGGGAGCTTTAACAGAACCTACGGAACCCGCACACAAACTAGCCTTCAACGAAACCCGGCCACTGCCCCATATAGCCGACAAAACGGTCGCTCAACCCCTGTTCGTTGAGGTAGGCAGCTGTCACTGGAATTGTGACTGGCACGAATTCTGAATCATTGGCAAGTTGGTTTGGAAAATCATGCGTCAAAATGGCCGCACGCCCCAGAAGGACGAAATCGCAGCCCTCATCCAAACAGCGTTGCGCATCTTGAGGTCGCTGAATTTTTCCCGCAACCCCCAGACGCACATTGCCGCGCTCAAGCTCTGTGAAATAGGACATCAGGGATTTTCCCTTAAACGCCTCATCACTTGGCTCTTTAAAGACATTCCAGAGCGACATATCGAGATAGTCGATCTTGTCTTCGCGCATCAGGCGTCCAGCAACCTCGACAATCTCGTCCAACTTCACATCAAAACGTTCCGGCGAAAGCCGCACACCCAATTGAAAGTCTGGCCGGCAGCGCACCCGAATGCCTTCGATGATATCAAAAAGAGGACGCACACGGTTTTCGAGTGAGCCTCCATATTTGTCACTGCGCAAGTTCACACCTGGGCTCAAAAACTGACACAGGATGTAGCCATGCGCTCCGTGCAGCTCGACACCATCAAATCCAGCTTTCTCGGCTCGCACGGCACCTGAAATAAAATCCTCAATCAGTTGATCAACTTCGACTGTTGTCATGGCACGCGCATCAAATTCTTCATTATCAGACGGACAATGAGGTTTCTCGCCAATTAGGTCTTTGGGCGAGCGCATGCCCGCATGATGAAGCTGGACAGACGAGACACTGCCTTCCGCTTTGATCGCCTTGGCAAGGCGTGTCAGACCTTCCAAATGATCATCAGAAAAAACACCAAGCTGACCAGGAAACCCCTGCCCCACGGCTTGCACATGTGCAGCACAGGTCATAGTGAGAGCAAAGCCACCTTTCGCGCGCATGGTCAGCCAATGAAATTCTTCATCAGAAAGACGTCCATCATCATAGCTCTGGGTGTTTGTAAGAGGCGCCAGCATGAAGCGGTTCTTCATGTCCGGTCCCCGCGTAAAACTAAGCGGTGCGAACAGATTCGTCATTTGTCATCCATCAAATTAGAGAAGTCATTCAGGCTTCTTGCGCCGTACCCCAATAATTGAAGCCGGCAAATTGTGGCGTGTTGGGCAGGTACATGGTTTCCAAATCCTTAATCTTGAAGCCACCCTCTTCCAACAATGTTGGAATTTTGCGGTTCACGTGACAGCCACCGGCAATGCGTTTCCAGAAAGGATCGATCCGGTTTTGCCACTTTTGCACCTCAGGGTCAGGCGCAAAGCCATGCTCAAGAAAAATCAGATTGCCACCAGGGCGAAGCACGCGCCGCATGCCTTCCAGCGCCGTGCGCGTATCGGGTATGGTGCAAAGCGCATAGGTCACGAGAACAGTATCGACCGAATTTGCCTCCAATGGAATTTCCTCACCCGGCAAGCCAATGAACTCGACGTCAAACCCAAGGCCTTCTGCGCGCGCACCGGCAATCTTCCAACTTTCCTCCGAAGGGTCGAGACCTATCACACGCTCAACCCGAGAGGCGTCATAATGTTCAAGGTTAAGGCCTGTCCCGATACCAATTTCCAGCACCCGGCCTTCCGCCATTGGCACAACTTTTTTGCGTTGATATGCAATCGGTGACGCACCACAGGCAAACTTGCTGTTGATCAAGCGCGGCACTATGTGTTTTTCATAAAAGCCCATCTGTATTCCTCCCAATTTTGTTGGACAGAGTATAAGCCCAAATGGGGGTGCTAGCGCCAGTCAGAAACACCAAACCGCAGAAGCCTGTCTCCAGCAATGGGGCCAATCAACCGCCCACGCCCGCGCAGGGAAAGAATTCCCGCGCGCACCATGCTCGCTTCGCGCAAAGGCAACAGGCAGCGCACGCCTTTCGACAAAGCCTCCCAAATCGCTTCCGGCGGCGGAATGGTTTGACTTCGGGCCGTCGCTGGCATTTCAACAGCATCTGCAACAAAAACAGAACTCAGTGCTGCTTCCGCCGCAGATCGCGCATAAATAGCAACGGCGTCAGCATCTCCATCCGCACTGTGAGGAACACGGGACCCCGCCACCGCTATGCCACCCTTTACAATGCCCGGCCGGATGGCACGAATGACCTCCAGCCACAATGACCCTCGGTATCCTGCGGGTACGTTGAGCACGCTATCCATCTCAAGGAAAAAGGCACCGCACTCACCGCTTACCACATAGGCGGCGTCCAAATTCACCGCCGCCTTCATGGCATCGATAGCTTGATCCGCAAAAGCACCGGCAAGGGCATATCGTGCAGCCTCAGCTGAGTGATCGGCATGGCCGGCATGGGCCGCCGTCCGCGCAGCTTCCATCGCAACACGTGCTGCTAGACTGCGCGGCAATACATCCAAAGACCCACTCGAAATGAGATCGAGATCAGGTTCCGTGTCCGCATATAGGGTTTTCAGACAAGAGACCCCTGCATCCAAAGCATGTTGCATATCGGTTGGGGCCACGGCTGACGCACCAAGGAGAAAACCTGTGCCCCCGACATTTTCAACATGAATACGCACACTTGTCTCCCGCCTACAATCACGTTTAGTGGATCAATCCAGGCGCCGTCCAATTGCCATCCCCGTCAGCATCAACGTAAATCGGGTTACTAAACGCATAGGGACGAAGACGCGGATAAACGGCTTGATAGTCCGCGCCCGCCTCGCCATAAACTTCCACCACGACAAAACTGTCTTTTTCAAACACCATGCGAAGACCCAAAGGTTGCCCTGCTTTGATTGCCATTGATTGCACGAGCTTGCCATTAACGGTGAGATCCAACTGAGAAACATCGACCCATGGGGCAGCCGTCACCTGAACGGTCAACTCGCCCACCGATCCGGTAAACGTTTCACCAAGGCCAGCACCTTCTAATGTGACATTCAACATCGGCCCGGTGGTACCAAAGGTTCGCCCATTGTGAATAGAGGTAACCACAGCCTCAGGATCGAATGCCCCCAGCGTATCGTCGGGAACAGCAACCATGTTTCTAGGCATCCCCACCTGTTCCCACGGCGTGTGGGAATCGCTGTTTGCAGTTCCAGTGAGCCGAAACCCTTGTGCAATCAACGAAAGCCAATCGCGCCGTAACGCAGTTTCCGCTTCCTTCGTGTAGCCATTCAAAATCTCCATGGCATCGAAATCGATATCGCGCGTTCCCGTAACATCATCCGCTTCAATCAGCCGAGCATTGCTGCCCTCCCCAATTGGCGTCCCTGCATTATAGGATTGCCCCACGCCCATATGATA
>Ga0222662_1001479_pt1 | contig 11182 bp, 10 predicted proteins | sample AntAcemetagen600_FD_179821 | JGI IMG/M metagenome (GOLD analysis project Ga0222662, IMG submission 179821) | Saline water microbial communities from Ace Lake, Antarctica - #600 | ecosystem: Environmental > Aquatic > Non-marine Saline and Alkaline > Saline | place: Antarctica: Ace Lake...
ACGTGCACACCATCGCATGCAGTGTGATTTTGCCTTCTATGCAGGGGCGACCACTGAGAATGCGGATATTCTGGGTGACCTGGAGCGCGAAGAAGGATGCTGCGGCGTCAAAATTTTCATGGGCTCCTCAACAGGCAATCTTTTAGTGCCTGATGATGATCATGTGCGCGGCATCTTGCGGGCGATCAACCGTCGTTGCGCTGTCCATTCAGAAGATGAATTTCGTCTGCGCGAACGCCGCGAACTGGCTGAATTTGGCAATGTGGAAACGCACCCCGTTTGGCGCGACACGCAGACCGCTGTGCTTTGTACGGAACGTCTTTTGCGCATTGCCCGTGAAGAGGGAAAACGCATTCACGTCCTTCACGTCTCAACGGCAGATGAGATGGAATTGCTCGCCAAGCACAAAGATGTGGCGACCGTTGAGGCAACGCCCCAACATCTGACACTTGCCGCACCAGCTTGTTACCAGGACCTTGGCACCAAGGCGCAGCAAAACCCGCCAATCCGTACTGCCGAGCATCGCGCGGGCATCTGGCGGGGCTTGGAATTGGGCATTGTTGATATTCTTGCCACTGACCATGCGCCGCACACGCTGGAAGAAAAAGCTCAGAGCTACCCCAAATCACCGTCTGGCATGCCGGGCGTACAGACCTTCGTCCCCGTAATGCTCGATCATGTGAACGCCGGGCGCCTGTCGCTGGAACGGTTTGTGGACCTCACTTCTCACGGCCCAAACCGGGTGTTTGGACTGGCACGCAAGGGGCGGCTGGCCGTTGGGTATGACGCCGACCTCACGATTGTAGATATGAAGAAGACCCGGACGATTGAAAATAGCTGGATCGCTTCTGTCTGCGAATGGACGCCGTACCACGGCAAAACTGTCACTGGCTGGCCCATCGGCACCATTGTCCGCGGACGAAAAGTCATGTGGGATGACGACATCACAGGGGCTGCTCAGGGTGAGCCCATCGGTTTCACGGAAGTTCTCCCGAGAGCTTAGTCAGCAAAATCCACAATTCGGCTCAAATAGGCGTCTTTTTCAGATCGTTCCTCTGCGACGGCTTGACCGAGGCCCGGTTTTGGGGTGGGTTGTGCTCAACAAAATTCAAATTCAGCGTCTGTCCACCCGAATGGATCAAATTCGGAGAAATTCAGGCCACAGGGAAGATTAGGAACACCCAATGAGCGACACATTCCACGCGATCCAATTGAGTAAAACCGACGATGGGCAGACATCTGCAATCGTTGACCTGACAGAAAATGATCTGATGGATGGGGATGTCACTGTTGAAGTGTCCCATTCCACCATCAACTACAAAGACGGTTTGGCCATGACGGGGGCGGCGCCGGTTGTGCGCACTTGGCCACTCGTTCCCGGCATTGATTTTGTGGGCACGGTAACAAAGTCTGAGCATGGCAGTTGGAAAGCAGGCGACAAGGTCGTTTTGAACGGCTGGGGTGTGGGCGAAACGCACTTTGGCGGATATTCACAGCGCGCCCGCGTAAAGGGTGACTGGCTCGTAGCTTTGCCGGATGCCATTTCACCAGAACGGGCCATGGCAATCGGCACCGCGGGTTACACATCGATGCTGTGTGTGCTCGGTCTTGAACGCCAGGGCATTAAGCCAGGCGACGGTGACATCGTGGTGACAGGTGCTGCCGGTGGTGTGGGCTCAGTGGCCATCGCGCTGCTCGCAAAGCTTGGCTACAACGTCATTGCCTCAACGGGTCGTGCATCTGAAGAAGCCTATCTCAAAAATCTCGGGGCTTCTGAAATCATTGATCGCAACACATTGTCCGAACCCGGCCGTCCGATGGGCAAAGAGCGGTGGATCGGCGCGGTGGACGCTGTTGGTTCGCACACACTCGCCAACGTAATTGCGCAGACCAAATATGGTGGTGCGGTCACGGCTTGTGGTTTGGCCCAGGGCATGGACCTTCCAGCGTCTGTCGCGCCTTTCATTCTGCGCGGCGTACAACTGATTGGCATCGATTCTGTTATGGCACCGCTCGGCCGTCGTCAGGAGGCATGGAACCGCCTGGCACAAGATCTTGACCTTGCCAAACTGGATGCCATGAGTGAGACCATTGGCCTTGGCGATGTTGCCGAAGTCGCTCCCAAAATTCTCGCCGGCCAAGTGCGCGGCCGCGTCGTCGTTGACGTGAACGCTTAAACGCTCGAGCATTTTGATTAGGAGAGAGAAGACATGGATTTGCCAGCATTTCGGCATGTGAATTATGCAGAGCGTCGCGTCGATATTGATCGTCGCGACGATGGCAGCATTGTGCTGCGCAATCCGCATCCCATTGGCGAGGCAGCAGCAAATTTGATCGTGCCGTTGCGCAAGTGGGCAGTGGAAGCAGCGGATCGTGTGTGGCTTGGCATGCGCGGCAAGCCTGAAAAGGGTCAAACATACGGTGATTGGAAAACGATCACCTATGCCAAAGCCAATAAAAATGTTGACGCTCTCGCGCAGGGAATGCTGGACCGTGGATTGAGCCAGGAAGCGCCGCTCTTGATCTTGTCAGGCAATTCTATCGAACATGCATTGATGACTTATGCCGCAATACTGGCTGGCGCCCCTGCCGTGCCAGTATCCCCTGCTTATTCCTTGATGAGCACGGACCATGACAAGCTGAAATATGTCTTCGATCTGATCCAGCCAAAAATGATTTTCGTGCAGGACTCCAGACCATTTGAAAAAGCGCTCGCTGCCCTCAATCTGGACGGTGTCACGGTCGTCGCATGTGAAGGCCCGTGCGACATTACTTATGAAGCACTGGTTGCGACTGAAAAGACAGCGGCCGTCGATGAAAGCTACGACCGGCTCAACTGGGACATGGTTGCAAAATATCTTTTCACGTCTGGCTCAACTGGCATGCCAAAGGCGGTTATCACGACACATCGCATGATGTGTGTGAATTCCGTGATGGGTGAAAACCTCATCATCAAAGAAGAAGACGAAGAGCCACCCGTTTTGTTGAACTGGTTGCCGTGGAACCACTGTTTTGGCGGCAATGCCGTATTGAACAATCTGCTGACCTCGGGCGGCACGTTATATATTGATGGTGGTCGCCCAGTCGGAAAAGCGTTTGACGAAACGGCGCAGAACCTGCGCGAAATTGCGCCAACTACATATTCGACGGTCCCTGCGGCCTATGGATTACTTGTTCCAGCGTTGGAACAAGATGACGTGCTGGCGAAAAACTTCTTCTCGCGTGTGAAGTTTTTGTCCTATGGCGGTGCAGCCCTTGCACAAGATCTCTATGATCGACTGCAAAAGGTTGCCATAGCCACCACAGGGGAACGCATTGCTTTGTCGTCTGGTTATGGCGCCACAGAAACAGCCCCGACAATCATGAATGTGCATTGGGAAACCACACGCATGGGATTGCTTGGTTTGCCGCTACCGGGCATCGAGATTAAACTCGTCCCCACGGGTTCCAAGATGGAAGTGCGCGTCAAAGGCGACTGTATCACACCGGGCTATTACAAAAATCCCGAAAAAACAGCCGACGCCTATGATGAAGAAGGCTTTTACAAGCTGGGCGACGCCGCAAAGTTCGTAAATCCAGAAGATCCTTCCGAAGGTCTCATTTTCGATGGCCGTGTGGTTGAAGATTTCAAACTCTCCACGGGCACCTGGGTGAGCGCCGGGCGTTTGCGTGTGCAGGCGGTGGAAAGTTCTGGCGGTTTGCTGGCAGATGCGCTGGTCGCAGGCCTCGATAAATCCTATGTGGGCATTCTTGGCTTTCCAAATGTGGACGCCTGTCAGGCCTGCGTGGGGGACCACAGTCTTTCCGTTGACGAATTGGTTCGTCACCCGAAGGTTCTGGAAACGCTTGCGGAAGGTCTGCGGTTTCACAATGAAACCAACCCGGGCTCAAGCACACGGATCAAGCGTGCTCTCCTGATGGTGGAGCCGCCAAGCGTTGACAAGGGCGAGTTGACTGACAAGGGCTACATCAATCAATCGACGGCGCTGTCGCGTCGTGCGGACCTTGTTGAGAGACTCTATGCCGACACGCCAGGCAACGATGTTGTTGCTCTGTAACGAACGAACAAGTGGGCGACGATGATGAATGACCTTCTCCTCATTTTGAGTGGGATTGCTGTTGGCATTGTCGTTGCGGCACCCATTGGGCCGGTAAACCTCATTTGCATTCGCCGAGCGCTCAAGTTTGGCATGGCAAATGGCGTCGCATCAGGGGCGGGCGCTGCCGTCGGTGACGGTGTGTTTGCAGCTATTGCCGCTTTTGGTGTGACGGCGGCCATCGCCTTCGTGCAGGATTATTCTGTCTGGTTGCAGCTGGTCGGCGGCTTATTTTTATTGGGGTTGGGTGTGCGCACCTGGTTCGATCACCCGCATTTGAACGATGAATTGCCAGAGGGCAGCCTCGGGGAACTCTTGCCAGTTATGTCGGTGACATTTTTTCTCACGATCACCAACCCAGCCACTATGTTGGGCTTTATTGCGATTTTTGGGGGTATTGCGGATTTTGCAATTGGCAGCGAAGATTACTGGCGGGCCAGTCTGCTTGTTGTCTCTGTCATCGCTGGGTCGGCCATTTGGTGGGTCATCATAACAGGTTTTGTGTCACTCTTTCGTGGGCGCATGACAGACCGGTCGTTAGAATTGTTGAACCATGTGTCGGCGGTTATCATTGTTTTGTTTGGCGGCGTGGTTTTGGCAAGGCTCATGATAACGCAATGGGCATAGCGCAAATGTACATGGAGACGGGTTGATGATTATTGTTGTTGGACGAATTGAAGTCGCGTCTCCTGAAGACATCAATCGGATTGAACCCGCCTTGAAGGCACGTATGGCACGCACCCGCCAAGAGCCTGGTAATCTGGAATATAGTTTTTCAGTTGAAATCGGCGCCCCCACTGTGATGCATGTAATCGAGAAGTGGGAAAGTCAGGCCGCGCTAGACGTGCATTTGAACGTGATGGATGACGAGTTTTCTGAGGCCATCGCCACAGCTCATGCGGTGAGCATTTCGCTCGTCGCTCATACATCAAGTGCGGAACAAAACCTTTTCTAAAACACTAACGTCTCACGCGGTCAAAAGCGGACCAGTGATTTGAGACAGACGATCCGCTGCGTCCTCGGCAGACGGAAGGGGGTCAGTGCTGGTCAAATACCGGTACATTGTCCGCATTGTAATGCCTGCCAAAGCTTCTCCAAGTTCCGAAGCGTCAACGTCTTGACGGATAGTCCCTTCTTTTTGTCCCTCGCAGATAAGGTCATGAATGACATCAAGTTGTGTGCGTTGGATAAAAGCAGGGTGCGAGACGAAATAGGCGGATGGAATGTTCAGGAAAATGATCCGTGCCACAGCGATATGCGAAAAATAGAAACTGATGAAGGCCTGACCAACGGCCGCAAACCTCGCCTGAACGGAACCTGGCGCATTTTCCGCCGCTTTCAATGCTTCATTCAACTGCTGCATATCAGGCTCAATGGCCTTGATAAGCAAAGCTTCTTTGTTGCCAAAATGCTTGTAGATGGTTTTTGGCGTAACGCCAGCCGCCGCACATATTTCCCGAATGCCAACATCTTGAAATAGAGCATCTGAAAAATGATCGATAATGACCTGCCGGATCAGCTCCCTCTTATTGTCCGATAGTTGACGCTTATCGCTTGCCGGAGAAATGATTTTGCTTGATGTGGTCATGGGACCAGAGTAACTTCAATCAAAATGGAAAACAATGTTTTCCTAAAATGAAATGGGAAGAATGACATGGCTGAAGAAGGTTATCGGTCCTTTGGGTCGCAAGCATTGCACTATTTTGATCGCGCCCATGAGGGTATTCCAAGCGGGCCTATCGAGAGCCGTGCCGCATGGGTTGGCCACGAATTGCCTCCTTTGAGTGAGCTTGCCTATCATCTGAGCGACGCAGATATTCTTGAAATTGAAGCGGCGATGGTGGTCGCCAAGACTTCGTCAAAAGCGCGCCGGGATTTATCGGCAGAAGACTTCCCGTTGCCTAACCTGTCAAAGCGCTGTGCCGGTTGGCGTGAGGAATTGGCGGATGGATTGGGCGTTCAGGTTGTTCGTGGTGTGCCTGTTTCAAATTGGTCAGAAGACGATGCAGAATTGTTCTTTTGGTGTTTCGGGTTGCATTTGGGCCGTCCTGGCGGACAAAACCCGGAAGAACATTTGTTAGGTCATGTGACCGATACCAATGCGAGCAAAAAAGACCCTATGGTCCGTCTCTACCAGACGGCGGCCAATATTGAATATCATTGTGATGCAGCAGATGTTGTGGGCTTGCTTTGCCTCAGGAAGGCGAAAGCAGGCGGCCATAGCCGTATCGTAAGCTCAGTGACAGTGTTCAATGAATTGATGGCACGACGCCCAGAACTGGTGAACCGTCTATTCGAACCCTTCATGCTGGATTCGCGCAATGAAAGCAAAGAGGGTGGGTCTGGCAGCATGCCCATTCCTCCTTGTCGTTACGCAGACGGCAAGCTGCGCACGTTCTACCACTCGGACTATTTTCGCTCCGCACAGCGTCATGACGATGTGCCCGCTTTCACGAAAGTCGAGCAAGAGCTTCTCGATTTGTATGAGCAGATTGCCGCGGAGGCGGGCATCTATCTGGATATGGATTTGGAACCGGGTGATATTCAGCTTCTGTCCAACCATACGAACCTCCACGCCCGCACCGAGTATGAGGATCATGATGATCCGGCCGAGCGCCGCCATCTTCTGCGCCTCTGGCTGTCGCTGTGATGGGCATTTCACCTCGCCGTCGATCCATGTATCATGAGATCAAAGCAATCTATGGGCGGCTCTGGGGCCGGGCCCGCGACTAAAATTTAAGGGAGAATGCCGATGAACGGTGCCGAAAGTCTTGTTCGCACACTGGTCAAATCAGGTGTTGATGTCTGTTTTACAAATCCAGGCACCTCGGAAATGCACTTCGTGGCAGCCCTCGACAAGGTTGAGGGCATGCGCGCCATTCTGGCCTTGTTTGAAGGTGTGGTGACGGGTGCGGCTGATGGCTATGGGCGAATGGCCGAGCGTCCAGCCGCAACGCTTTTGCATCTTGGACCTGGATTGGCGAACGGTCTTGCCAATCTTCACAATGCACGGCGGGCGGACACCCCTATCGTCAACATTGTTGGCGATCATGCAACGTATCACGCGCAGTATGATGCACCACTCGCATCGGACTTGAAGGGCTTTGCCTCACCGGTTTCGGGTTGGTACCACTCTTCAACATCGGCCAATACGGTTGCTGCAGATGGGGCACGTGCTGCGGCGGCTGCCATGCAGGCCCCAGGTCAGGTCGCAACACTTGTTTTGCCTGCCGACACAGCATGGCTGGACGCAGAAGGTGATGCGCCTGCTTTGCCGATTGTCGGGCCCGTTGCTGTCGAGGAAGCCGCGGTTGATCGTACCGCCCAGCTTTTGAAAAACGGCAAGAAGACAGTTGTCTTGATCCGAGGCGCGGCGCTGAAAGAGCAAGGCTTGAAAGCCGCTGGCCGCATTGCCGCAGCCACAGGTGCGCGTTTGATGTGCGATACGTTTACGGCGCGCATTCAGCGCGGCGCTGGCCGTGTTGTCGTTGAACGCATGCCATATTTCTCCGAACAGATTGAAGAGGCCTTGGAAGGTGTCGAGCAATTGGTTCTGGTCGGCGCTAAGGCCCCTGTGTCATTTTTCGCCTATCCGGGCAAGGCAAGCTGGCTTACGCCTGAGGGATGTCAAATCAATGTGCTGACGCATCCACATGAAGATGGCGTGACAGCACTTGAGGCATTGGCCAGCAATCTCGGCGCTCCGGCAGAACCGATCAATGTGGCACCATTGGAAAAACCAGATCTGCCATCAGGCAAACTCGATAGTTTCACAGCAGGACAAGTTATCGGGCATTTTTTGCCAGAGGGCGCGATTATTTCAGATGAAGCCGCAACCAGCGGTCTGGGACCTGCGATTTACACAACCAATGCAGCACCCCATGATCACCTGTCGCTGACAGGCGGGGCAATTGGTCAAGGCTTGCCGGTGGCAACGGGCGCGGCGGTGGCATGCCCCGACCGCAAAGTCGTCTGCCTGCATGGCGATGGGGGCGCAATGTACACATTGCAGTCTCTATGGACCCAGGCACGCGAGAAACTTGACGTAACGACGGTGATTTTCGCCAACCGGTCCTATGCAATTTTGAATGTGGAGCTGATGCGCGTCGGGGCTGAAAATCCTGGGCCCAAAGCGCTCTCCATGTTGGACCTGCACAATCCTGAACTGGATTGGGTGCAGTTGGCGCAAGGCATGGGTGTGACAGCCATGCGGGCAGAAACGGCTGAAGAATTTGCGGACATGTTTGCCGCCTGCATGAAGGAAAAAGGGCCACACCTCATTGAGGCTGTGATCTAGGCGCATTTGCTGCCAAACTGCGAACAACTAAAGGCGCTTCCAACATTTGGAGGCACCTTTTGTGTGGGGCACCTTGAGAACCCTCTTGATACGAAATTCGGCTAGTGCCGCGTCTGGTTGAGTGTGAACTCACCCTGCTGGATACGGTCTGTGAGACCTTCTGCCATTTCAGACACAGGCTCTTCGCCATAGGTTTCCACCATATCGCTCAGAGCTGCAAAGATGGCGGTGCTTGCCAGCACATCGGGATCGACGCCTTCAGCAAGCGCATCATCCCAGGCATCCAAAAAGATTTGAAGGGCAATACGGCGTTGTTCATCATTGTTTGGAAGCGGGAATTCGAATTCCTCATCATCTTCAATAAGTACATCTAGAGCAGTGTCGCGAGAGTCGGCCATTCAGGCAGGCCCTTTCTTGAAGCAGGTGACGTGCGAGCCACGTTTATAGGCAGTGGCTCCTGTCCCGCTTTGGGACACTGAGCACTCTCTTCTTTTAACACATTGACGAGGATTGTCGCGCCCCAGTTTGCACAAGGGTTAACAATTACAGACAAAAAGCTGTGTCTTTTTCCATAAAATCGGACAGAAGGGAAGGAGTTGTTTGCTTAACCCTGGCTTTTTGCGGCCAACATTTCGGTCAGGGCAGCGCCTTCGTCAAGAAAACGGGCAATATCAGTCCGCGCCAGGCCGGTGCACCTGGAATAGGCAAGCCGATGCTGGTGATAGGTGCGATTGAAACGCGCGACCATCAGTTCTTTCAGGTTTTCATCGGGTTGCTCCAGCCTGATCAATTCCTGCATTTTGAGGCGCCAGAGCTGGCCCTCATTGGCATTGCAGACTTCGCGCAAGTGATGAACCGCCCCCAAGATCTCCGAGAGACGCACAAGGTCCCGGTCACTTGCCGAGCTTCGACCAGCACCAAACGCCGTTTGGGACAGCGCACTGAATGTCAGAAAGAAGACAAAAAGCACCAAAGCAGGACGCAAGAGAGGTCGCGTCCCAAATGTGGACAGGTCGACCCAGTTTTGCTGACGATTTCGTACATAATCTAACATCATGTGTCTTGCGATGCAGGAACCGGGCCGTAAGGAGTCAGGTCAGGTGTCCAAGTCAGGTGTCCAAGTCAGGTGTCCAAGTCAGATGTTAGGGGCTTTATTGTGTGTGGATCGGGCTCTCCGGCCGAAACGCGTGGAAGGCAAACGCGAAAGTCACGTCGTAGGGAACATCAACGACTTTCTCATCTGCCAACCTTTGCACGGTGACATTGCCGACATCCCGGCCCTCAGAGACAGTTGCGCTATCAAGGGCAGAGGCTTGACCCTGGGTCCAGCTGAGCAAGAGCCCGTCACTGGCAATCCTACCTTTTTCCCTCAAGAGTGCGAGCGACCAGGCCTGGCTTCCTTGTGCAGTCTCAACAGCCACCACGCGCGCCATCGGTTCAATGCCTTCCGGCATTTCACCTCGATAGAGAAAGGGAGTACCACCGGGCGCGTCATAAGCAGGATAAGGATTGCGCCCATAATCTCTAAGTGAAGGGTCTTCTGGCACCATCACCTGGGCGTCTGGATGGCGCCCTTTGAACGAGGCAAAGCTTTCCAGTCGTGCAGGATAAAGAGTGAGCCTGGCGCCTGTCTGTGTACCGACGATGGCCTCACCCGTAAATTGTTGCCACCAGCTTTCGCTTTGCCGGTCATACATGACCAGGTCGGAATTTCGTAACTTGCCCGTTGTGCCGAAATCAAGAACCGTGCCGTCCACGGTTCGTTGATAGACTAGTGCGGCATTGCAAAGAGGGCAGTAAGTGATGGTGAGCGGCATGCCGCCGACTGTGTCATTGACGATTTCATGCCAGGTGAGAATGCTCAATGGGTAGGCCCGGACATCTTGTCCCACAGCGACAGTGATGACAGGCTCCCTGTCTCCAAGACGGTTTGCCCATTCGGTGGCTTGGCCGTCAATAAGTCGTTCAAACACCGGCGCATCAAGCGGTGGAATGCCATCCTTGGGAGGACCGCCAGACATAATTTCATCATAGTCGATTGCGTGTTGTTCGAAGTCTGTATTGGGCCATTCAGTCAGTTGCCACACCGTTGGATTGGCACCGGCAAGGGAGAAAGTGGTGCCGGAAGCCAGCGCTAGGCAGAAAAGAAAAAGGCTCGAACGTTTCATCGTTCAAGCCTTTCTCAATATCTGTACAAAGACCAATCACGCTCTTTCACTGCTACGTGATCAGGGAATTTCTAGAAAATTGAGTAACCGCCGTCAATGATCATTGTCGTGCCTGTCGTGTAGGCCGACGCGTCGCTAGCAAGAAAAACCGCCATGCCGCCGAAATCTTCAGGTTCGCCCCAGCGGCGGATCGGCACGCGGGGAATGACTTTTTCGGAAAATGCAGGCGCGGCCTGGGCCTGTGATGTCATGTCTGTGGCGATCCAGCCTGGCAAAATGGCATTGGCGCGAATGTTGTAGCGACCATATTCCACCGCGCAGGCTTTGATCATGGAGATCACCGCGCCCTTGGTGGCAGCATAGGCTTGATTTCGCGCGGCGCCCTCAATGGCTGCAAGGCTGGCGATACCCACAAGTGAGCCACCGGCGTCGCCGTTCTTTGAGCGTTCAACCATGTGACGGGAGGCTTCGCGAAGTGTCCAGAAAACACCGTCCAAATTGACGCTCAGTGTCTTGCGGTAGGTTTCTGTTTTCATATCGACAAATGAAGGGGACCCAAAGCCAACACCAGCGTTGGCGACCACATTGTCAATGCGCCCAAGTTCAGCAACGGTGGCATC
>Ga0222662_1001480_pt1 | contig 11157 bp, 5 predicted proteins | sample AntAcemetagen600_FD_179821 | JGI IMG/M metagenome (GOLD analysis project Ga0222662, IMG submission 179821) | Saline water microbial communities from Ace Lake, Antarctica - #600 | ecosystem: Environmental > Aquatic > Non-marine Saline and Alkaline > Saline | place: Antarctica: Ace Lake | collected...
GAATATAAGAGGTTACAATCTAAATAAATTATTTATGTTTACAAAAAATATTACAAATTGGGCAGCCCTTATTGCAGTTTTTGCTGTGATAGCTGTTTCTGTTCCTGTATCAGTATCAAATTTTTCTATTGATGCTTCAACAGTATCTGCGTTTGGTAGTTCTGGTGGTAGCGGTGGTGATGGAGGTAGTGGAGGAGACAGTGGCTGTGGTGGGTGTGATGCACCTGACCCTGACCCTGACCCTGACCCTGAACCAGACCCTGATCCAGATCCTACACCAGTTTGTACTGATGACGCAGCCAATAACACTGGCGGAGCATTACCATGTACGTACCCACCTACACCAGTATGTACTGATGACGCAGCCAATAACACTGGCGGAGCATTACCATGTACGTACCCACCTACACCAGTTTGTACTGATGATGCAGCCAATAATACTGGCGGTGCACTACCGTGTACCTATTCAGCAGGACTTACTTGTGCAGATAATGTAACCTTTACTGCAAACGACTACTCACTACCAAGAGGAGGTGGGAATGTGATTCTTACCTGGGTTACCACCGGAGTTGATACAATTTCTATCAACGGGGTTTCATCAACAAACCTCAGTGATTCAGAAACAGTGAACGTAACTTCAGACAGGACATTCACCATGAACATTTTTGAAAATGGTGTTGTACAAGATACGTGTCCTATTCAGATTGATGTTGATACTGGAGGTGGTGGAGGAGGCGGTGGCTCACGAAGTCCACAATGTGACCTTGATATCTCTGATGAGAAAATTACCGCTGGAGAAGAGATTACCCTTACCTGGGATACCTCACGAAATAATGAAGTAAAAATTGAAGACAATCATGGAAACGTACTACTTGATTCAGATGACCGAGATGACTTTGAGGGCGAGATGACCATCAAACCAACCAAAGATACTGAATATACGCTAACCTCTTCACGAGGAAGTAGAAAGCGAAACTGTTCAGTTGAAGTTGAGTTAGAAAACACTATTACCGTATTCTCTTCACGGACGCAGGATCCTCGTGTGGCAGGTATCTCACTTACACAAGTACCATATACCGGTTTTGAAGCTGGTCCAGCACTAACGATGATTTTCTACGCACTACTGACTATCTGGGGACTCTTCGTCGCATACATTTTTGCAATCCGACGAGACTTCATTGGAGGAATGTCACTTGCTGGAGCACATGACCATGTGTCATACACAGATATGAGTACTGACGCTGTTGTAGAAGATGCAGAAGCTCAAACAGAAGCAGAAAGCTATGTGTACGCAGTAGCACACACTGAAGCTCCTGCAAATCTACCAACTGCATCTGTAGCCCCAGTAATTGGGTACGCAGCCGTACAGAGAACTGACGAAGTAGATGAGTCAATTGCCATGACTGAGCTTGAAAACCGAGCACATGCGCAAAAGGTGCTTCTCTCCAGTGATGCAATGCGATTCTTCATGAACGCAACAGAATCTGATGCAACACGAAACCAAACACTTGATGCAACCCTTGTGCAAGCAAAAGCTTCGTTCCCAAGTGAAGCAGGTTGGGTGGCACTCAATCTTGCACGAATGGAAACACTCATCACTAACGACGTTGCGGCAGAAGTAGTAGTAACACAAACAGAAGCAATTACGGGAGGTTCTCTGGCAGAAGCAATTATCACTGGAAACGTAGTATCAGCCTATCAGCTGATCGCGCACCGACCGATGATTGCCCTGGCTGATGCAGCCTCTGACCTTGATGCAGTATATCGATCTCGAAAGGGTGAAGAAGTACATGTGTCAGATATGCTTGCTTCATACGCAGTGTCTGTTTCAACCGAGAGTTTGGAAGGGGCTATCAAAGCATTGACCGGAGCTCTTGACGGAACGTATGAGTCTGAGGAGGCTGCAGTCAAGATGGCAATAATGAAGGCAGTCAAGAGTGTCTCTTAAGTCCATCAAAATCCACCGATACTTCGTTGAGCTACAGAAATTTTATCTCACCGTACCATCAAGTACGGCTCGATAAAATTTCTTTGCTCGTCTCGTCTCTGAGGATTTATGAAGAACTTTAAGCAAGATATTGTTCAAGGTTTAGTCTCGTATACGAAAAAACTTCCCTTTGGGAAGTTTTTTCGTATGTAGAGTATGTGGCAATTTATTTTGCTTCTTCGGTAAGTTTCTCAAGTAGATCTTCCATTGACAGTGACTGGTTGCTTTCTGTGTCTCGAGATTCAAGAGTGATTGTGCTACTCTCTACTTCTTTGTCTCCAATAACAATGAAGTAAGGAAGTTTATCTTTCTTTGCAGACCGAATCTTCTTGCCCATAGATTCGTTTTCATCAAGGAGTTCTACGCGGAACCCAGCTTCTTTGAGGGTTGTGTACACTTCTTTGGCGTAGTCGTTGTGCACCTCAGCAACAGGGATGATTGCAAGTTGTACTGGTGCAAAACCAAGCGGGAAGTTTCCAGCTAGGTGTTCGATAAGTACCGCAATAAATCGCTCAAGTGAACCCGCAATTGCTGCATGTACCATTACCACCCGCTCTTGCTCGCCTTGTTCATTTACACAGGTAAGGTCAAAACGGTCAGGAAGCATTCGGTCAAGCTGAATAGTTGCTACCTGATGTGTACGTCCTATTGAGTCATTTGCCATGAAGTCGAGTTTTGGAGCATAGAACGAAGCTTCTCCTTGCTCAATAAAGTAGTCAGCACCTCGTTCTTCCGCAATCTGCTTCATCATACTTTCAGAATCTTCCCAGACAGCATCTTCTCCAAGATAGTCCTCTTTCTTTTTAGGATCATGGAAAGAGAGTCGTACCTGTAGCTTGAATCCAAACTTTCCATAAAACGCATCAACGATGTCCCAGATTGTAATAATCTCATCTTTCAGCTGTGATTCACGACAGAATACGTGTGCGTCATCTTGTGTGATAGAAAGTACACGAGTGAGTCCTGAAAGTTCTCCCGACTGTTCAGCCCGATAGACCATCGTTGTTTCTGCGAATCTCTGAGGCATCTCTTTGTATGAACGGGGCACAGAGTCGAAGATTTGTGTATGACAAGGACAGTTCATTGGTTTGAGAACATACTCTTCTCCATCGTCACCGTCTTTAGCGCGTACCTTGAATAGGTCGTCACTGTATTTATTCCAATGTCCTGAAGTTTCGTACAGTGCCTTCTTTGCGATGTGCGGGATAGTCACTAGCTGGTAGCCTTTTTCTTGTCTCAGTCCAGTGACAAAAGCATCGATTTCGTTTCGTAGAATAGTTCCTTTGGGAGACCATAGAGGAAGACCAGGCCCAACCAGCTCAGAAAATGAAAAGAGACCAAGTTCTTTACCAAGTTTTCGATGGTCACGTTTCTTAGCTTCTTCAAGCTGTAGGCCATACGCAATCAGCTCTTCTTTGGTATCAAACGCCAGTCCGTAGATGCGTGTCAACATAGGATTCTTCTCATCACCACGCCAGTAGGCGCCAGCAATTTTATCAAGCTTAAACGCGTCAGCTGCAATCTCTGCAGAGGGATGCTCAGTGTGGCCACCGCGACACAAGTCAGTGAATTCATTTTTACCTTCGCCTATAGTATAGAGAGTAATGGTTTCACCCTTGGCGTCAATCTCATCGATAAGCTCAAGTTTGAATTGATTACCGACAAACGCTTCGCGCGCTTCTGCCGCTGAAACTTCTTTGTGTGTAAACTCCTTCCAACCATTAAGCGTCTTCTTCATGGTTTTCTGGATGCTCTTTAGGTCGTCATCACCTGGAGCCTCTCCAGCGGAAAAGTCGATGTCATAGTAGAAACCAGTATCAATAGCTGGTCCAAGGGTAAGGATTGCCTGGGGGTATTCTTGTAGCACCGCTGCTGCAAGCAAGTGCGCCAGGGTGTGTCGTTTGTGTTCTAACTGTAAATTGTTGTCTGAACTCATAAGTGTCTTGAAGTTACTAAATTAGGGGTCCGACCCCTAATTTTAATCAGGTTGGTAATATACGTAAAACGTCCGAGTACATACACAAAAATCATGTCTGTACTCGGACGAGTGAGATGAGGTCCCATCCGCGGTTCCACCGGGTATTCTGTGCAGTATGCCACACAGCTCTTTTGACTCAGATTAGGTTTCCGCACGATGTGCTTTGAGTTGGTAGCTCAAACAATCTCTGATTTGTTCTTATAGTAGCGTTTAGACAGGGGAGTTGTCAACTGAGTTTACTTCAGTCGTTTCTTTGGGTGCTAATGCTTTAATCTTGTCTATCAAGATACTTGGTTCGTCGTTGCGGATACTGAGCTTGCCTTTGATAGCTACACAGTTGCCGGCGAACAGTAGGTCTTTGTATGTCTCGTAGGTTTCAGGGAAGGTGACCATTTCGATACTGTCAGTAAGGTTCCCGAGTTTTACAAAGGCCATGCGATCACCTTTTTTAGTAAGCAGTTCTTTTACACTCTCAATCATCCCGGCAATAGCAAGGGTGCCTTTGAGTTGCACGATGGTCATTTTGTCGTCGTCTTCTAGTGCCTGAATAATCTGACGAATGTTTGTACGCTTATCTAGTTCTGCCTTAAATTGGTCCAGTGGATGACCAGACACATATACCCCCAGAAGCTCTTTTTCCCAGAGTAGTTTCTGCTCCTTGGTCGCTGGGTCTACGTCATGCAGAGTCAGTTCATTGATGGAGGTGTCCATACCGCCAAATAGAGAGTCCTGACTGGCAGCGATACCCGCAACCTGTTCTTTGTTAAACCCAAGCAGGTTGTCGACGTTTGCATGCATTTTTCCACGTTCCTCAAATCGGTCGAGGGCACCAGTCTTGATGAGCGCTTCGATAGATTTTTTGTTGAGGTTTTTATTGTGGACACGAGTGAGAAGGTCGGTCAGCGACGTAAAATCACCATTTTCTTTTCGTTCAATAATGATTGCATCAGCGATACCTTCACCGAAGTTTTTGATAGTGGTCAGACCAAAACGAATCTTCGCATCTTCACCATCCTTTGCTGGAACCACAGAAAACGGTGCAAAACTTTCATTAATATCAGGCGGAAGTACCTCAATAGCCATCCGTTCACACTCGTGAATAATTTCATAAATCTTTTCCGTATCACCAGCGTCAGCGGTCAGTACTGACGCCATGTACTCTTCAGGGTAGTTTGCCTTCATGTACGCGGTCTGGTACGCCACACGGCCGTATGAGGCTGCGTGGGAGTTGTGTACAAAAAAATCATCAGCAATAAAGTTGTGTGTTCCAGAGACAGAGAGGTCGTAGGTCATTTCTTTGCCAACTTTGGTGATTGAAACTACTTCATCCCAAAAAATATCAGAAATAGCATGTTCGGTAAGTTTCTTAGATGTCAGAACCTTGGCTATTTTAAGTACCGTTGTTCGAGTAAGTCCTCGTTTTTTGGTGTCGTTATAAAGTAGTCGTGGTGCAATGTGTGCCTTTTGAGCGACTTCCTGTACGGTGAGACCCCGTGTGGTCATTTCCAAACGTATCTCTTGAAGTACATCCATCGGGAGGGTGTCAACAGTGCCGCGACCACGATTATTTGTACGCAGGTTACTTTCTTTTTTTAGTGTTTCTAAATCAGATTTTTTAGTGGTGAGCATGTGTCGTCCAAGGTGTTCTGCAAAAGAAGCTATATTTTCTGTCCCCGTGAGAACAACAGTCCAGCCGATTTTGTGACCACCTCTGTATGCAAATGATTTTGTGTGGATGGTGCTAAGTATGTCTAGACGTAACAACAGGTGTTGTACATCATGAGCAAGTTGCTCTGAACTAGTAGCATAAAATGCTTGTTGGTTCTTATTTGAAATACATCCGTCACCTTGCCAAAGCTTCCCTAAGAAACAAGCAATAACCTTGTCCTCAGCAGCAAAAACTACGTCAGGTACGGTTTTCTCTGTAGCAGTCTTATGGAGAAGTCCTAGAGATTCAATCCATTGGCGTAGGGCATTTCCTTCTTTGGGATTTGTTTGTCCGATGTAGATGCTCTGTGCAGACTTGCTCGTATCACTAGTTATTTTCGTGTTCTTAAAAGTCTGCGCGTATTGTATAAAATCTTGTACCTCGTCTGTATTTTTAGAATAATAGTACAGACCATGTGGGTGGCATAGATTTCCTTCTGAGATGAGATAGCCTAATGTTCCTGCTTGATTGATTGTAAGGTCAGAATGTTTTTTTGGGCTAAGGAGTGTTCTTGGGACTGCTATGCGGTCGCCTGTTTGGAGTGTATCTAGACGCTGCCAAGCGCTCCATGTTTTAAAAGGATGGTTGTTCGTTGCTCGAATGACTCGACCACTTCTTGTAGTGAGTTCATACACCATCTTCACACCATTTTCAAATGGTTTGGTTGCTATTTTTGTGACAATACTTTGGTGGGTATCAAGAGATAGTACGGTTATTTTTTTCTGGGGAGCAATTAGTAGATTAGTAATGCTGGTTGGGATGCCTGTTTTTGCATCGATAATGCGAGTAGACGCCGGTAAACACTTATTAAACCCGTAGGCAGCAAATGGTTCAATTCTCTCCCATAGTTTGTCAGCGACAGTTGGGGTAAGTTTTCCAAAATCACGGAATCCGTCCATAAGTTTGGCTTTTTCCGCCTCCATTACCTCAGGAATCTTTTTTCCCATCGCCTTACGCAGTTTGTCAGCATCAAGCCAAGAGTACCCAGCCAGCGCAATAGAAATCATCATCACGTCGTCCTGATACGTAATCACTCCGTATGAACGGTCAAGAATTTTCTCCAGCCGAGGATCGAGAAAGGTTACCAGTGAGGCATCATGCTTTCGTGCGATATAGTCAGGGATAGATTCCATCGGGCCTGGTCGATACAGGGCTACCATCGCATTGATGTCATGAATGGTACTTGGCTTGAGCTGTTTTAAAAACGACGTCATGCCCGTACCGTTGAGCTGAAAGAGTCCCATGGTTTCTCCGCGCGCAAGCATTTGGAACGTTTTTGTATCTGCCACATCTATATCCTCAATATCCACATCCTCACCACGAATCTTTTTTACCCGCTTGACCGTGTCAGCTAAAATAGCCAGGTTTTTAATCCCAAGAAAGTCAAACTTCAGAAGTCCCACACCATCTTCACCTACAGAGTGCATTTCGTACTGAGTTACGTACTTACCTGTCTTGGAGTCAACTTGAATTGGCACGTATTGGTCCAGTGGCTCAGGCGCAATTACCACACCAGCAGCGTGTACGCCCATATGTCGCACTCGACCTTCAATGCGCTTGGCTAGGTCGATTACTTGTCGCGACTCACTGTCTTGTTTGTATAGTTTTGCTAAGTCTGGTTCGATGTCCATGGCTTTATCAATGGTCATCGCTGAACCTTGTGCGCCCAGAGGAATAAGCTTAGAGATACGATCACCAGTTGCGTAGGGATGACCAAGTGCACGAGCAACGTCTTTTACAGCCGCTCGAGCCATCATGGTTCCAAAGGTGCCAATCTGAGCTACTTTGTCTGCTCCATATTTTTCTTTGGCATAGTCAATGATTTCATCACGACGATCATCAGCAAAGTCCATATCGATATCAGGCGCCGATGGACGTTCGGGGTTCAGGAATCGTTCGAAAGGAAGTTTATATTCAAGTGGGTCTACGTTGGTAATGCCAAGTACATACGTTGCGTATGACCCCGCAACAGAACCACGAATGGTCGTATAGATACCACGTTCACGGGCCTCACGAAGCAGGTCACCTACCGCCAGGAAGTAGGTTGAATAGCCTTTGGTTTTAATCACCTCCAGCTCATAGTCAATACGGGTTTTAATGACCGAATCTTTGATGTCATGCTTTCGCCAGTCTACTCCAGCGTAGGCCATATCTTTAAGTTCATCATCTGAGTTTTTCCCGCTGGCAATTTTGTAGTCAGGAAACTTCCAGGCCTCTTGACCAAGCACAATCTCCACCTGGCATTGGTCAGCAATCTTCACCGTATTTGCCACCGCTTCTGGTTCATCTTTAAATTTTTCTTTCATCTCTGCTTGGGTGGCAAAAGAGAAGTCTTCAGCTCGTGCTTCGTCGGGGTCAATAACCCCGCCACTTTGAATTTTCATCATCAGTGCCCGGATGACTGCGTCATCTTTTTGCATGTAGTAGATATCTTGCGCAGCCACTAAAGGCACGCCACCTTCCTTGGCGAGGGTTTTGATTTTCTTTTGTAGTTCAGGGTGATCAAGGATTTCAGGATGGTGGGTGATTTCGTAGTAGAGATTCTCGCCATATACCTCCTTGTACCAGGCAAGGGAGGCAGCTGCTTTTTCCAGGTCATTATTTTTCAGGTGCAATGTCGCTTCTCCGGCAAACGAAGGGACAATACAAATCAGTCCTTCACAGTGGTCTTTGAGCAGTTCTTGGTCAAGTCGGGGACGATAGTAGAATCCCTCTGTGTTTGAGACGGTGACGAGCTTAATGAGGTTTTTGTACCCAGTCATGTTTTTAGCCAGCAGTACCACCCGCGCTCGTGGACGGTCCATCATCTCTTTGTCATGGCGGGTGCGAGGAGCTATAAACGCATCAATGCCAATAATAGGTGAGATACCGGTTTTGTGGCACTGTGAGTAGAAGTCAATTGCACCATAGAGTGCCCCAGCATCAGTAATGGCCATTGCGTGTTGTCCGTCTTCTTTGGCAGCTTTCACCAGCTCCTTGGGGGTGGGAACTGCATTAAGCAAAGAATACATTGAGTGTACGTGCAGGTGAACAAATTCCGCTTTTTCCATCTTTTCTTTGGGAGTGTCTGACATAGTGCGGTAAGTATACCAAAAGAATTGGTAAGTCTTACATGTGGATAGATTTGTTACACTAAGTCAATGAAATTTGAATATGTTATAGGAGTCGACGAAGCCGGGCGAGGTCCGTTGGCAGGACCTGTTTCTGTCGGTGTGGCTATGGTGCCAGCTGGCTTTAACTGGGAGCTGCTACCAGGAGTCAATGACAGTAAGAAGCTGACTGAAAAGAAACGAGAAGAGATTTTTGAAATTGCTAAAAAATTAAAGAAGGCAGGGAAGTTGACGTACGCTGTGTCGTTGGTGTCCGCCAAAAGTATTGATACCAAGGGCATTGTTCCATCCATTACCAAAGGGATGCATCAAGCAATTAACCGAGTGATGAAAGACCCATTTAATTACGTAATTAATAACGTAATTAATTACGTTATATATGATGTAAAGCTAGATGGGGGACTAAAAGCCCCTAACGAGTTCATACATCAAGAAACAATCACCAAAGGAGACTCCAAAGAAAAGGTAATCGGTCTGGCTTCGATTATGGCAAAAGTGACCCGTGACCGATACATGGTAAAAATTTCTACCAAGACTGAGTTTGTGCCGTACACCTTTGCCCAGCACAAAGGGTACGGGACTAAAAAACATCGTGAAGCAATTGCAGAAAATGGACTATCCATAGAGCACCGTACAAGTTTTTGCAAAAATATAACACTCTTATAATAGTACTGCCCTTTTCAAATTTATTCAGGATGGTTTTAATGTTGTGCTTGGATATTATAAAAATTTATTGCAAAAGTATAGATATGTTGTACACTGCAATGCATTGTCCACCAGCAAGGTGGGTTCGTAAAAACGAGAGGGACACTGCATGTCTACAAAGATGAAAGAGGTTGATTTCTGCGTTGGCTGCAGAGACAATAAAGGTGGTAAGGGCCCCAAGGTGTTCTGCGCCTGTGTTAATAGCACACCAGTACAACGCGTGGTCCTAAAAATTGAACCAGGCGATAAAAACCGAGATCGTTATTGCCCCCAAAGAAAAATAGAAGTAGCAAGGATGAAAGCAGCGCGATAGTTTTCTTCTTGCATGCACCTAAGTAAAGTCCATACGTGTGTGTGGCATCCGTCGAGCAGATGGGCAAGAAGTCTTGCACCGTTATGTTCGGCTTTTTTGTTTCAAAATTATATACCTAATAGTTCCGTACGTGACCTATTGCAATTTTGCACACATTTGTTATAGTTCTGGCCACTAAGTAACAAATCTTATGGTAATTCGAATGCGACATACGCGGGCTCATACAAAGAACCGCCGTTCACACCACGGTCTAAAAGCAGCTACCTTAGCTACTTGTAAGAACTGTAGTGCAGAACACCGACCTCATCACATGTGTCTTGAATGTGGTTTTTATAAAGGACGACAAGTAATTGACTTGGCTTCACAGAAGGCAAAACGAGCAGCTCGTATCCAGGCCAAGAAAGATGCAATCAGTGCTCAGGCGCAGTCAGTTACACCAACTGAAGCTGAAGAAGTATCTAAAGCAGAAGTAGTAGAAACAAAAGATACAAAATAGATACATATTGCCCCGTTTGGGGTTTTTTTGTCCACAGAAATCTGGTATATACGGGATTGCTGGGGCAATGCAGGTGTATACTTACAGATAGTAGGAGTTAGTACATTTTTCATGGCAAATAGACATTTATCTCGGTCAATCGTTCTCCAAACACTCTTCGAGTGGGATTTAAATGATATAGACAAAAAAGGAACGTTAGCAGTGCTCGCACGTAACGTTGAAGAATTTGCACCCAACAAGACAGACAACCCATTTATTGAGAAGCTTTTAGACGGTGTGTTGGGTAAGCAATCAGAACTTGACCAAGTAATTGAGAAAGCAGCCCCCGAATGGCCCATTGATAGAATTTCACCAGTAGATCGTAATATTCTTCGTCTGGGCTTATACGAACTTTTGTTTGCTGACCGAAAAGAAGTACCAGCAAAGGTAGCGATTAATGAAGCAATTGAGCTTGCTAAGCAGTTTGGTGGTGACAACAGTAGCCGGTTTGTAAACGGTGTACTTGGTGCAGTCTATAAAGAAATCGGAGAACCTGGCAAAGAAGAACAAGGAAAGAAAAAGAAAGCCGTACCGTTTGACGAAATGCCTATACAGCGTCTTGCTGGAGCGGTTGTATACGCCATGGATGACGATGTGATGTACTTAGCATTAGTGCATGACATCTTTGGTCACTGGACACTGTCAAAGTCAAAAATTGCTGAAGCAGAAACAGTCGAAGAAGGAGCAGTTCGAGCCCTTAAAGAAGAGATTGGGGTAGATATTGTCATCGAAGGAACACTTGGCTATAACGAATATGTAGCCTCACATCCAGAGCTGGGTAAGGTGCGTAAGCAAGTTTCATACTTCTTAGCAGAAGCAAA
>Ga0222662_1001482_pt1 | contig 11134 bp, 5 predicted proteins | sample AntAcemetagen600_FD_179821 | JGI IMG/M metagenome (GOLD analysis project Ga0222662, IMG submission 179821) | Saline water microbial communities from Ace Lake, Antarctica - #600 | ecosystem: Environmental > Aquatic > Non-marine Saline and Alkaline > Saline | place: Antarctica: Ace Lake | collected...
CTCAAATTATTGGAGGAGCAGGTGCAAGCGGTTTTAACATTCCGTTCAGCGCTCTACAGCCAGGAACAGATTACGAATGGAGAGTGCGTTGTGGTTGTTCACAAACACCACTAGTTGCAGGTCCATTTAGTTCTTACCAGCCATTCTCTACTCCAGGTGGATCAGTTATCTCTTCTTTACCAAATCCAACAACGGGTCAGTCAAATGTGACTTTCTCAGTTGTAGACGGAGGATACGCTACGCTTGATGTATATGACATGAGCGGACGCTTGGTAAACGCTATCTTTACAGGTGTTGCTCAGCCAAACAACGAATATCGTTTCGAGTTTGATGGTTCTGCACTTCCTAATGGAGTGTACATCTACCGTTTGACAACTCAAAACGAAGTAGTAAACAATAAATTTATGATCGCTAAGTAAGCCATCATTCATTGATTTTTTAAGAGCCGTCTGCCTTTGGTAGACGGCTTTTTTTATTCCTAAGAATCTATCGTGTATTTTCGCCGACCACCATCTACTGATCATGATAAACTTAGTCCCATTCAAGGCTGTAAGACCGCCGCGCGATAAAGCCCATCTGATTGCTTCGCGCTCCTATGTAACCTATACGCCTGGCGGCTTGAAGAGAAAGCTTTCGGAGAACCCCTATTCTTTTATTCACATCATCAATCCCGAATTCTCGACGGGTGAACCCATCAAGAAAAATAGTCCGCAGAGATTCGAAAAAGTGAGGGACAGATATTTGTCGTTTATCAAAGAGAGAGATCTTCTGCATGACAATGAAAGCGCATTTTATCTCTACGAACAGTCTTCACCTGAGGCGAGTTTCATCGGATTCATTGGGGGTGTTTCAACAGATGATTACCGAAAAGGAATCATCAAAAAACACGAACAGACGCTGACAAAGAGAGAATCCATGTTTTGCGAATACCTCGACGTTTGCGGCTTCAATGCTGAGCCAGTATTGCTTACGTATCGTGAGCATATCTCTGCCATTGATGCTTTCAAAGCGACAAAGAGACTGGAGAGACCCGAATACGACTTCACCACCACAGACAAAACGACTCACCGCATGTGGATTATTTCAGAAGAGGAGGATATCAACCGAATAAGAGCGGCCTTTAAAAAAGTTGATGCTCTATATATTGCTGATGGTCATCATCGAATGGCGAGTTCTTCGCTTCTTGCCGAAAAGAAAGCTGCTGAGAACCCCAATCACAACGGTACCGAAGACTATAATTATACCATGGCCCTTGTGATGGCTGGTGAGACTTTGAAGATTTCTCCTTTTCACAGATTAATAGGAAAAGGAATGGACATCACAGACGAACAATTACTGGATAGTCTGGGTATTAAATTTGACATCAAAAAAGCCAAGAGTGAATTTCTCCCTCCTGCCAAAAGACAATTTGGCCTTCGGCTGCAAAGCGGATGGTACGTTCTAACCTTAAAGAAATTTCAAGGAGATGAATCTGCCTTAAGCCATTTGGATTCTGTTATTCTCACAAAAACCATCTTGGAACCTATATTGGGAATAACCGACCAGAAGACGGACAAGAGGATCCAATTCATCCCTGGAAATATGGATTTGGCTGCCTACGAAAGTTCGATCGATCGCGGAGGGGCAAAAGCCCTTATCACTCTGTGCGAAGTAACTGCTGAAGAACTTTATGCTATTTCAGATGAAGGGAGCACCATGCCACCAAAAAGCACTTTCATTGAACCCAAACTAAGAAGTGGACTAACCATCATGAATCTGAAATAGTCCAAAAATGGAGATCTCGATCATCTCCAGCACTCACGAGTAAACCATCGTTGATCCATCTCACCATATTCACTGAATGGGTATGGCCCACAGGTCCTTGTCGAGAAATTCTCAGTGGCTTCTTTAGGTCGTCAGGATTCCAGATTTTTATAGTCTTGTCACGACTACCGGTGGCAAAGTATTTTCCTGAAGGAGAAAAATCTATAGAGTAAATAGCAAAATTGTGCGCTGGAATGGAGTGGCTTTCGAAAAGCTGATCGCCCGTATAATTCCAAACTCGAATATGTCCATCTCTGCCCACTGTCAATAATTTTTCTGCAGTAAGCCATGCCATATCATACACACCGCCCTCGTGGGCCATTTTTTCGCCAAGGACATTGTAGTATTCAGTCTCCAAAATTCGGATAAATCCATCACTCGATCCAATCAGTAATTTTTCCTTCTTCGCGTCTAATGCAACAGCACGCAACTTATCATCTGAGATCGGTAAAGACCATCTCAGCGAAAAATCAGTAGAATCGACAATGGATAAGTTCCCGTCACCACCCAAGAAATATAGATATGGCTTAATAGGATGAGCGAGAATTTTAAAAATAGGGAGACTGTGATACTTCAAGTGCCGCACTTCTTTTTTGGTAAGAAGATCTATTATGTGAACGCCTCCCGATCCCTGTCCTAGAAATAACAATTGATCTACCTTCTCTATCGAGAATATAGGAGCATCTAGCTTTACAGAAAAGCTGTCGGGAATCAACTGTTCAAGATTCCAAGATCCAACCATTTGATCTGATGATCCAGAAAATAAACGCGACGAGATCTTGTCGACAAAGAGGCAATAAACGGAGGCGGAATGCCCTTTAAGTACTTTTTTCAGGTCAGCTTTCATGGTAGGCAAAAGTAAATCTTCTATTGCTTTTCAACATCTTTTCGACGAACTAATTAAATTCATAGACAAACTGCGAAACTTAACAATTCGATACTTAGATAAACGTGCAAAGACAAAGAATTTGCAGTAAATTGTGCCCTAACTAATAAAACAAATCATTATGACCAAACTACGACTGTTCAGAGCAACTATGTTGTCTGCAGCTTTACTCTTATCTACTCTGACATTTGGTCAGAGCGATCTAATTGTCACGGCAGTTTTTGACGCCACTTTATCTGGCGGTACTCCCAAAGGAGTAGAAATCTACGTGATTAATGATGTACCAGATATGAGCATCTATGGAATCGGTTCAGCCAACAATGGTGGCGGAACAGATGGCGAAGAGTTTACTTTTCCAGTAGTTTCTGCTACGGCAGGAGATTTCATCTACGTTTCTTCGGATAGCTCACAATTCAACGTGTTTTTCGGCTTTGATTCCGATTACGTTTCGAGTGCCTTGGCAATTAACGGGGACGACGCGATAGAGCTTTTCCAAGGCGGTTTAGTGGTTGATCTTTACGGAGACATCGCGGTTGATGGAAACGGAGAGATCTGGGAATACCTCGATTCATGGGCTTACAGAGCAAATGGAACTACTCCTAACGCTACTTTTAGCAGCGCTGAATGGCTAATCGCTGGCCCCAATGTATTGGATGGCGAGACAACAAATGCATCGGCGTCACAACCCATTCCAGTTGGAACATTTGATCCTAGTGGTGGGTCAATCGTTACTGCATACACTATTCAAGAAATTCAGGAAACTGTTGATCCTTCAGGAGACTCACCAAGAGTGGGTGAAACTGTTGAGACTTCAGGGATTGTTACTGCTGTTGGAAATGGTGGATTTTGGATTCAAGATGGAACAGGTGCTTGGTCGGGAGTTTTTGTACTAGATGGCTCAGCATTCACTATTCTAGGAGACGCAGTAACCGTAGTAGGGGCTGTGCAAGAAAGCAATGGATTAACGCGTATTTCTGCTTCTTCAGTAGCGGTAAACTCATCAGGGAATCCTATTCCCTCTGCAACATCTGTTTCTACGGGTGCAGCTGGTGTTGAGGAATTGGAATCAGTTCTACTTTCTGTAAGTGGAGCAATCTGCGTAAATGCTGATGCTGGATTTGGAGAGTACACTCTAAACGACGGAACAGGAGACTACCGAGCTGATGACGCTTTATTTGCATTTGCACCAACTGCCTTTGCGGAGTATGATGCAGTAGGAATTGGCTACTATAGCTTTGGAAATTTCAAAATGCTTCCTCGTGATGCAGATGATATTGAAGATACTGGAAACGACCAGTTGGTCGTGGGTTTTGCTTCTGATGAGGCCGATGTTGTCGAAAATGAAGGAACAGTGAGTTTCGATGTGAACATCGTTAATCCTTCTATTTCTGCTACAGATGTAGACGTTGTTGTAACGGGTGGTACTGCTGTAGACGGAGTTGACTTTACATTCAGTGGGCCTGCAGCTTTAACCTTTACAGGATCTTCTACTACGCCTCAAAGCTTCTCAGTGACTATCATTGACAATGCAGTTGAAAACGAGGATGTGACCATAACTTTTGGATTGGCCAATGTTACCAACGGAGCTCTTCTTGTGCCTGATGCATTTACTCTTACTATACTGGATGATGAAATTATCCTAACAGATATCGCAGTAGCTGCGGAAACTGACGTAGACGGAGTAGCTATAAATAGCGGCTCAGAATACAATCTTCAAGGAATTGTTTTAGGAGTAAATCTTTCGGGATCTGGACAGCAATTTACCCTTGCCGATGCTACAGGTGGGATAGGAGTATTTAGCTCTTCGATTGTTTCAGACTATGTAGTAACGGAAGGTGACGATATAATTATCACAGGAAACATCAACCAGTTCAACGGGTTGACGCAGATCGCTCCATCTTCTATTGTTCTTCTTTCTCAAGGAAATGCTCTTTCTACCCCTGTTGCAGTTACTGCTCTTGGAGAATCAACTGAATCAGCATTGATTGTTTTTGAATGTGCTACTGTACTTGATACAACTGCTTGGACAAATTCAGGTTCAGGTTTTAATGTTCAGGTTTCCAATGGAACTGATACCATCATGTTGCGTATTGACAACAATACTGATTTGTATAGTGCGCCTGTGCCAACTGGCGAGTTTAATGTTGTCGGAATTGGAGGTCAATTTGATTTCTCAAGCCCATTCACCGATGGTTACCAATTGCTTCCAAGAAGCTCAGCTGATATTTTAGCCTCTTCATGTGCATCAAGTCCTGCGGTTGTCAGCGTTCTTACACTTCCTTGTGGTGGTGAAGTTTTGCAAGTTACCGGTGCTTTTGCCGGTGCTACTGACGGAGGTACAGCCACGGATGGAACACGTACCATTTATGCTTTTCAACCAGATGCAGCAGGTGGAATTCCAACATATACCGGGACAGCTTGGCCATATGTTACAGTACCTGCTGGATTTACAGCTGATGCTGGAATTTCAGCAACAGTTACAGTTGGTGCAGATAATGTGCTACTTGTAAATGGATGGCCTGCTTATCAGTTTGTAAGTGATGTAGACGATCAAGGCGTCAACGGAACATTCGGACCTTGGTTTTACTTCACAACAGATGGAGAGATCAGTCAAGACGCTTGCTCGTTTGTATGCGAGAATCCGTTCCCAGCTGTTAATCCAGCGAGTTTGAACACGACACTTCTTTCCAATGCAGTTCTTACTGAGTGGGATGCAGTGCCCGGACAAATAGGATGTCAAATCCAAGTTAGACTTGCAGGCGCCCTTAGTTTACTAGGTGCTAAAATAGTAGGTGGTGTAGATGCCAATTCATTCGTAATTCCTGGCGGAGTTCTTAGCCCTGGTACAGATTACGAGTGGAGAGTACGTTGTGGTTGTTCGCAAACTCCATTGGTTGCTGGTCCATTTTCATCATGGCAAACTTTTTCTACTGGTTCAGGTATTCAGGTTTCGTCGGCACCAAATCCTTCAAATGGACAGTCCTTTGTTACGTTTAGCATTTCAAGAGCAGAAATGTCGACACTTGAAGTGTATGACATGAATGGTAGAATGGTTGAAGCTTTGTTTAATGGCATCGCACAACCAGGAAGTGATTACCGTTTTGAATTCAATGGAACTAGTTTGCCCAATGGAATTTACATCTATAGGTTAACTACAGAGTCTGAAGTGAAAGCAGAGAAATTCATGATCTCTAAATAATATTCTCATTCATCTGAGTAATGAAGCCTACCCGCATTGGGTAGGCTTTTTTTGTTTACTCGTCTGCCAAAGTCTTTGGATCAAGTTGGTGAAACCCCTTTAGCTGGAAAGCCCTTCTACGCATTTGTAGCTAGATATTTTCAGTTTATCTTAAGCAAATAGCAATTTATCGATTGCATCATTGGCTAGATTTATTTACCTTAGGGGCGTTAGTGTACTTTTTACACTATCATTCATTCAAACCAAAATTTAAACCAATGAAAAAATTACTGACACTATCGCTTGCGCTCTTTTTTTGTGGGGCAATGCAAGCTCAAAATGAATCCCTCACTTTTCGAGTGGATGCCAACAACATTTCATCCTTTAGCCCAAATGGAATTCACGTTGCTGGAAGCTGGCAAAGCGAAGCTAACGGAGGTGCAGATTGGGTGCCAGGAGCAAACCCTATGGATGATTCCGATCTAGACGGTGTCTATGAACTAACCGTTCTAGTTCCTGCGGGGACTTACGAATACAAGTTCATCGATGGAAATGATTGGAGCGAAAACCCCGAAGGTGTACCAAGCGAATGTGCCGTTAATGGCAACAGAGGAATAGAAGTAGTAGCGGGAGGAGTGACAGCAGATCTCGTATGTTTCGGTGCTTGCGAAGAATGTCTCATTATGGGTAGCGACGTGGATGTCACGTTTTCTGTAGATGCTTCTCAACTCGGCAGTATTGATCCAGCTGGAATTCATATTGCGGGAACGTTTAATGGTTTCTCACCAGCGGCAATGACTGACGCGGGAGGAGGATTGTACACTTTTACGGCAGCAATCCCAAGCAATACAACAATCCTATACAAATACACGAACAGCATTAACTTTAGTGTTGCAGAAAGCGTACCAGGTGAGTGCGGTCAGGATGACAGTTTTGGAGGTTTTAATCGCATATTCGACGTTGCAGACGCCGATGAAACCCTTCCAACAGTTTGTTTTTCATCATGCTCAGAATGCACGGATCCTGGACAATCTTACGAATTGACATTGTTTGTTGACGCATCACAATTGGGTGCTGTTAATGCTGCTGGTCTTCATGCCGCAGGAACTTTCAACGGTTTTTCTCCAGCAGCTATGGTAGATGAAGGCGCAGGACTTTATTCCATTACCACTACAGTAGAAGAAGGTTCGACTGTGCTTTGGAAATACATCAACGGCCCTACGTTTGGAGATGAAGTTGAGTCTATCACAGGAGATTGTGGAGCGGATGATGGTTTCGGTGGTTTCAATCGAGTATTAACCATGCCTTCTGCCGATACGACAGCAGGACCAGTTTGCTTCAGTCAATGTGTGGCTTGTGAGATTGCTCCTGAGAACTACATGCTTTCTTTTAGTGTCGATGGTTCTGATCTTGATGATATAAACCCTGATGGTGGAATTCATGTAGCGGGAACCTTTAATGGTTTCTCACCTACTGCCATGAATGACGATGGAGACGGAGCTTATTCATTCTCAGTAATGGTTGCTGAGGGATCTACGGTACTATACAAATTCTTGAATAGTACCGATTTCAGTGCAGCTGAAGAAGTCCCTGAAGCATGCGGTCAAGATGACGGTTTTGGAGGTTTTAATCGTGTAATAACTATGCCTTCTGCCGATACGACAGCAAGTCTGGTTTGCTTTAGTTCTTGTGAAACTTGTCCTGAAGTACCAGCATGTGAGAATCCTTACCCACAAGTAGACTTCAATAGCTTAATTGGCACAGTTCTTCCAAACGGAAAACTCCAATTTGAGTGGGAGCCAATCGAAGGACAAATCGGTTGCCAAATCAACATCATTGTTGGCGATGGACCACAGCAAGCCAGCGTGATTGTAGGTGGCCCAACAGCGAGCTCGTTTACAGCTCCAGCAGGTCAGCTTGTTCCATTCACGACTTACAATTATAGAGTAAGATGTGGATGTTCTCAGAACCCAACGATAGCAGGTGCTTTCACTGATTTTGCAGCAGCATTCTACCTTCCGCCAGCAATCACAGGAGAAATGGGTACAGCTTACTCTAACACTCCACTTTCGCAAATAAATGGTGATGAGCAATGGAATAACACAGGTCTAAATTCAAATGTTGTCGGTGACCTTTTTGCTATGGTATCCACTGAATCTTGGGTACGTGTTTCACCTAACCCTGCGCAAAACAATGTAAACCTGTCTTACAACACAACGAAAGAAGGACAAGGGTTGATCCAAGTATTCGATGCTCAAGGAAAACTAGCCTTGGAAAGAGTAATGACTTTCAGCAAAGGCCTTAACAGCGTTAGCTTGAACTTGAATGAATTGGAAAACGGCATCTACATAGTAGAAGTACTTAAAGGTGATAGCCGCGAGTCAGTGAGACTTTTAATGCAGTAGTAGTGCAAGAATTAGTATAAAAAACTAACCATTTTTTGGTTTAGAAAAAAGCGACACAGGAAATCCTGGGTCGCTTTTTTGCTTTATTCGTTTAAGAAATTGATTAGCCTTTAACTACCTTAAGACAAACTCTAGTCCTAGTGGTAGCAACACGTTTATTTCATTGAATACTGCTGAGGCTGCTTCGCAAGCGGCAATAATAGTTTATGATTTGAGCGGTCGATTGGTGAATCAAGTATATTCAGGTAACGTAGCAGCCAATCAAGAAATCAGATTTCAATTTGACGGTTCGGATCTTCCATAGGGAATTTACCTAATGAGGTATATTTCAAACAATGAAGTAGCGACAGAGAAAATGATAATTTTAAAATAATCTTCTTTATTCAGTATGATTTAGAGCCAGTGTTTCTGACACTGGCTTTTTTCATGCGCCAAATTGTCAGAAATAGTCAATTGGCATAAGCCTTGAGAAGGAAAAGAAAAAAAACCAATAAACTATGCAGAAAGGAAGTATTAATGTTCAAACGGAGAACATATTCCCGATCATTAAGAAATTTCTTTACTCAGACCACGAGATTTTCTTAAGAGAGTTGGTATCCAATGCAGTTGATGCGACTCAGAAACTTAAAACCCTTTCAGGGTTGGGCGAGCTTAAAGCCAAAACGGAAAATCTGAAAGTTGAGGTCATTCTAGACAAAGAGAAAAAACAACTCATCATTCGCGACAACGGGATAGGAATGACGGCAGAAGAAGTTGATAAGTACATCAACCAAATTGCCTTTTCTGGAGCGGAGGAGTTCGTAGAGAAATACAAAGACGCCGACACTAAAAATGCCATAATCGGACATTTCGGACTTGGTTTCTATAGCGCATTCATGGTGGCTGAGCATGTTGAGATTATTTCAAAGTCACAAAAGCCAAATAGTGTAGCTGTCAAATGGTCTTGCGACGGTAGTCCAGACTACACGATGGAGGAAACCAAAAAGAAAACAAAAGGAACCGATATCATTCTTCATATAGCCGAAGATTCTACTGAGTTTCTGGACGAAGCTAGAATTGGCGGAATTCTGAACAAGTACTGTAAATTCCTTCCAGTAGAAATCAAATTTGGTACAAACGAGCGCACCGAAAAGGAACGCGACGAGGAAGGGAAAGAAGTAGAAGGCGGAAAAGAAGAGAAAATTGTCGAAGACAATATCGTCAACAATACGGATCCTGCTTGGACTAAAACCCCATCACAACTCAGCGAAGAAGATTACAAGAGCTTCTACCGAGAGTTGTATCCGATGACGTTTGAAGATCCCCTCTTCCACATTCACTTGAATGTAGATTTCCCTTTCAACTTGACGGGTGTATTGTACTTCCCGAAGCTTAAAAATAACCTTGAGCTCCAGAAAAACAAGATCAGCCTTTACAGCAATCAGGTATTCATTACTGACAATGTAGAAAACATTGTTCCTGAATTCCTCACATTACTGCACGGGGTAATCGACTCACCAGATATTCCATTGAATGTTTCTAGGTCATACCTACAAGAAGATGCGGCTGTCAAGAAAATTTCATCTCATATTACCAAAAAGGTAGCGGACAAGTTGAACTCGATGTTCAAAAACGACCGCGAAGATTTTGAGAAGAAATGGGAAGATATCAAGGTGTTCATCGAGTTTGGAATGCTTACCGACGAGAAGTTTTACGAAAAGGCTTCTAATTTCTACCTCTTCAAATCGGTAGATGGCAAATACCACACCATCGAAGAGTACAAGGAGAAAATCAAGGACACCCAGACGGACAAGAACGACAAGACCATCTTACTCTATACCCAAGACGAAAAAGAGCAATACAGCTTTATTCAGACAGCGGTAGATCGCTCGTATGACGTGGTGATCATGAACACCCCAATCTCGAGTCACTTAATCGGTAAGCTCGAGCAAAAAGAAGACAAGCTATCATTCACCAGAGTAGATGCGGACATCATCGATAAACTTATTCAGAAGGACGAGGAGATTCCTTCTAAGCTAACTGATGAGGAGAAAGAAAAACTCAAGCCTGTTATTGAAGGCTCTGTTCAAAAGGAAAAGTTCAGTGTTCAATTTGAGAACATGAGCGAAAGCGATCGTCCAATCATCATCACCCAAAGCGAGTTTATGCGCCGAATGAAGGAGCAGCAAATGTCTGGTGGTGGAGTTAACATGTTTGGTGCGATGCCCGAAATGTACAATATGGTTGTGAATGCAAACCATCCGCTCATTACAGAGCTTAAAGATCAAGAAGAAACAAAGCAGAAAGAAACCGTAGGTCAGTTGATTGACTTGGCGCTGCTTTCGCAGAATATGCTCAAAGGAGAAGCCATGAGCAAGTTTATTCAACGCAGTGTTGATTTAATGAAATCCTAATTCACAGAAAATGAAAAGATTATTTTTCGTACTGGTCGCAGCACTCACATTAAGCTCCTGCGGCTACAATACTTTGGTCGAGCAAGAAGAGCAAGTAGCTCAAGCTTGGGCCAAGGTTGAAACGCAATACCAAAGACGAAGTGACTTGATTCCAAATCTGGTGAATACCGTAAAAGGCTATGCTGATTTTGAACAAGAAACGCTGACTGCGGTGATAGAGGCCAGAGCAGGCGCTACTGGAATCACTGTTGACGCAGATAACTTGTCTCCCGAAGCCATTGCACAATTTCAACAAGCTCAGGGCAAACTTTCAGGCGCGCTTTCTAAATTGCTTGTTACTGTGGAACGTTATCCCGATCTCAAAGCCAGTCAGCAATTTAGTCAACTACAAGCTCAGCTTGAAGGGACAGAGAACCGCATCAGCATTGCTCGTGACCGCTTCAATGAATCTGTAGGGACCTACAACACA
>Ga0222662_1001483_pt1 | contig 11125 bp, 9 predicted proteins | sample AntAcemetagen600_FD_179821 | JGI IMG/M metagenome (GOLD analysis project Ga0222662, IMG submission 179821) | Saline water microbial communities from Ace Lake, Antarctica - #600 | ecosystem: Environmental > Aquatic > Non-marine Saline and Alkaline > Saline | place: Antarctica: Ace Lake | collected...
GGACTGGTTTGTCGGCCTTTTTGATATCGACACCGCAGGTCTTGCCCAACTGACGGATGAATTGCGCGCAGTGCATGGCGCTGACCGGGTCACGATGGGCGCGCTGGATGTAACCAATCCCGACCAGTTCAACGAGGCGGTTCCTGCATTTCTTGCAGCCTCTGGGGGACGGCTCGATGTTCTGTTCAACAATGCTGGCATCCTCAAGATGGGAAATTTTGAGGATGTTGATCCCGCCCTTCAGCGCAAGACCATGGATATCAATGTCAATGGCGTGGTGAACGGTATTGCCGCTTCCCTTGATGCACTGAAAACGACATCACAGAAGTATGGCGACGCGCGCATTGTGTCAATTGCATCGGCATCCGCTATTTACGGCATACCCGAACTTGCTGTCTATTCAGCCTCCAAGCACGCAGTCCGTGCGCTCACGGAAGCCTTTTCCATAGAATTTGAGCCCTATGGCATCCACGTAAGCGACGTGCTGCCGTCTTACGTTGACACCGGCATGGTTCAAAATCAGGAACATAAAACCAAAGGTTTTGATGCCACAGGCATTGCCCATACACCAGACGATATTGCCAAGCTGGTTTGGCGCGCGGTGCATGGTGAAGAGATCCACGTCTTTGGTAACGGCCAGGTACGGTTTCTCGACAAGATCGCACGCGTCTTTCCAGGCTACGTGCGCAGACGCATCAAAGAATCCGCTGGCTTCTGACGCTTAAAAAAATGTGATGACGGTAGGAAAATTGCACCTCGGGGTGGTCGGCCGATGAGATACATCACTTGATGCGAGCACCTAAGCGTCCCGCCGCCATCTCGAACAAGGATGACGGGATTGGGACATCACCTCATTGATCTGTGTCAACGAGGTACACCTCCGGCAAATGAAACTGCTGCAAAGCGCAATCAGGAGCTGGAACGGGTTCTTGAATAGAAAATATGTTTGCCGATTTTCGCGACCCTATAGAGCCGTGCAGCCCAAACAGGTTCAACATAATCAGCGTGATAATTATAGACGTTTTCAGCCATCAGCCGTTCGCGTGCCACGCCCATTGTTACCAGAGAAGCAAGACGTTGCGCCTTGCGCCATGCCTGCAAGTCCCGTGGACGGTCGCTTTCGCCGTCACAAGTGAAGGAGAATTGGCAGCCCGTGCGGCGATATGAGCCCTCGAACACAACATCACAGATCGTATTCGGATAATTTTCTGACGCCACCCGGTTCAAAATAACCTCAGCCACAGCGGTTTGGCCCAAATAGGTCTCGCCACGGGCTTCAAAATAGACACCCGTTGCCAAACAACGCCGTTCCCGCTCCAGGCGCCGAGCGGTATCGCCCAGAGCCATGACAGGGGTCGCTGCAAAGCTCGAGCGCTCTTCCAGACGGGCGAGGTCGCTGATATTGGTCGGACGGTCCATCAGGTCTTCTGAATTAAGACTGGATAGAACCAGTTGATTGCCGCGCGCGCCTGAAATCGGGTCAATTGAGCTGTCAGACATGCTGGAGAGAACGGTCGTGCTGACGAGGACAGTCGCTACCAGACCAGCCACAACATGTGCGGGGTCGTGTAGGTAGTGTCCCAAATCAAGCCATTGCGCGAGTTTCTTCATCGCTTTGGTCCGTTTCTCGTCCTGACCGGCTGGTGAAATAACCATCCGACATTGTTTCAGTCTGACCACACTCACGTGGTCTCACCTCTACTCAGCAACGCCCGTGCCACTTGCACAGAAAACACCGCTGGGCGCGTTATTCACTCAATCCACACCCCCATGCGATTTGGCGGGGAATATCATAAACTTTTCACGTCGACAATGGTGTGCCGGCCACACTCGCCATCTATGGGGTAAGCGTTTGTTTTACAATGAGAATATGGAATCACATTCAGGGTAAACAGAAGATTAACAAGGCGGTTTAGGGTTAATGTGGCAGCAAATCTGACACGATTTGTTAACCATGCGCAGTGCGGAACCTTTTGAAATCATTAACTAATTTCGGATCAATACAGTATTGATCCGCATAAGAATCAATTGGCGTGAGAGGACGGGTTTTTGCGCCTGTGGCAGGTCGCCACAGGTGAAATCTAGAAAACCAGTTCTAATTTGTGGGTTTTCGCCCCGGCCTAATGGGGGGTCTTTTGGGTAGCTTTTTGGCCTGCTTGAGCCGCAGCCAGCCTGGCGATTGGCACACGGTAAGGCGAACAGGAGACGTAATGTAGCCCCGTGCGCTCACAGAAATCAATTGAGGCTGGATCACCCCCATGTTCTCCACATATGCCTAATTTGATGTCTGGGCGGGTCGCCTGGCCACGTTCTGTTGCAATTTGCACAAGCTCTCCCACGCCCTCTTGATCCAGCGAAACGAAGGGATCGCCGGGCACAATGCCTTTGCCCAGGTAATCTTTGAGAAAATTCACCGAATCGTCCCGGCTGATGCCGTAGGTCGTTTGGGTGAGGTCATTCGTGCCAAATGAGAAAAATTCGGCGACTTCCGCAATGTCGCCAGCCCGCAAGGCTGCACGCGGCAGTTCGATCATGGTGCCCACCTGATAGTCCAGTGATTGGCGCTTTTCCTTGGCGACCGCATCGCCGACAGCATTGATGCGGACCTTCAGGAACTCTAACTCGGCTTTTGTCGCCACAAGAGGCACCATCACTTCCGGGATCACGGCAGCGCCGGTTTCTTCTGCGGCGATCAGGGCTGCCTCAAAAATGGCGCGCACCTGCATTTCATAAATTTCTGGATAGGTAATACCCAAACGACAACCGCGATGGCCGAGCATCGGGTTTGATTCTTTGAGCTCTGCCAAACGCACACGCATTTTCTCCGCCGACAGGCCAGCGGCTTCTGCCACTTGCGCAATCTCATCATCGGAGTGTGGCAAAAATTCATGCAAGGGTGGATCAAGCAACCGGATGGTGACCGGCAGGCCGCTCATAATCTCAAACAGCTGACGGAAGTCTTCGCGCTGCATCGGCAATATTTTGTCGAGTGCCTTGCGACGGCCCGCTTGATCATCGGCAATGATCATCTCCCGCATCGCCAAAATGCGGTCGTTGGAGAAGAACATGTGCTCCGTGCGACAAAGGCCGATCCCTTCTGCGCCAAACTCACGGGCGGCGGCGGCATCTTCCGGTGTTTCGGCGTTCGCCCGCACCTTCATGCGACGCACATCATCGGCCCAACTCATCAATATGCCAAAGTCACCGGACAGTTCCGGCTGCAACATCGGCATGGCACCACGCATCACTTCGCCGGTTGATCCATCAACCGTGATCACATCGCCCTTGTGAAAGACCTCGCCCAAGCACGTCATCGTCTCCGCTGCATAATCAATTTTGGCTGTACCAGCGCCGGAGATACAGGGCTTGCCCATGCCACGCGCCACCACGGCGGCATGACTTGTCATGCCCCCTCGGGCGGTCAGGATGGCAACGGAAGAGTGCATCCCATGAATGTCTTCAGGGCTGGTTTCTACCCGCACCAGGACGACATCACGCCCCTGGGCTTTCAAAACACCGGCTTCTTCTGGTGAAAAAACGATCTCGCCAGAGGCCGCCCCCGGGGACGCGGGCAGGCCTTTAACAACCACATCACGTGTCGCGCTGGGGTCAATGGTCGGGTGCAGCAATTGATCGAGAGAGGCTGGGTCCACGCGCATGATGGCCTCACTGCGCTCAATCAGACCTTCATTCGCCATATCAACCGCAATTTTGATCGCCGCTTTGGCGGTGCGTTTGCCGCTGCGTGTCTGCAGCATCCACAGTTTGCCTTCCTGAACCGTGAACTCAATGTCCTGCATGTCGCGGTAGTGTGCTTCCAGCTTCTTGTAAGCGCTCACCAGCTCATCAAAGACCGCGGGCATGACCTCTTCCATCGAAGGATCAACATCGCCGCCCTCTTCACGCGACTGTTTGGTCAAATGCTGCGGCGTGCGAATGCCCGCCACCACATCTTCCCCCTGCGCGTTCACCAGAAACTCGCCATAAAAGGCGGCATCGCCTGTCGATGGATTGCGTGTGAAAGCCACGCCCGTCGCCGACGTGTCGCCCATATTACCAAACACCATGGCCTGAATGTTGACGGCCGTGCCCCAGGCATCGGGAATGTTGTGCAATATGCGGTAGGTTTTGGCGCGCGCGTTCTGCCAGGAGCCGAACACAGCGTTGATCGCCCCCCAAAGCTGCTCATGCACATCCTGCGGGAAAGGCTCATCAAGTTCTTCGACGATCAGCTCTTTATATTGCCGAATGACGTCTTTCCAGTCGTCGGCTGACAGATCCGTATCGAGATAATATTCATTTTCTTCTTTGTAGATTTCCAGAATTTCCTCGAAGTTGTGATGGTCGACACCCAGCACCACATCCGAATACATCTGGATAAAGCGGCGGTAGCTGTCATAGGCAAACCGCTCGTCGCCCGCCTTTGTGGCAAGGCCTGCAACTGTCGTATCGTTGAGCCCCAGGTTCAACACGGTGTCCATCATGCCCGGCATGGAGGCCCGACCCCCTGAGCGCACCGACACCAGCAATGGGTTTTCTGCATCCCCAAATTTCGCGCCCACGATGTTTTCCACGTCAACGAGCGACGCCTGAGTTTGGCTTTTCAGATCATCAGGAAAGGTGCGACCATTGTCATAAAAAGCGGAGCAAACTTCAGTCGTCAGCGTGAAGCCTGGCGGCACAGGCAGACCAACATTTGCCATCTCTGCAAGGTTGGCCCCTTTGCCGCCCAACAGATTGCGCAGGCTCGCGTCACCTTCGGCTTTGCTGCCGCCAAAGCCATATACCCATTTCGTCGAACCAGTCATGACGGCGTCTCCAATGTTGACGGACCTTCGAATTTGTTGGGCTCACCCCCACCCCAACCCTCCCCCCTCAAGGGGGAGGGAGAAGTGGATCGGTCCATCAGCGTCGCATTTCCTCCCCCCTCAAGGGAGAGGGGGTATCGCTGATTAGAAGCTGACATAGCTACCCTTCGATCTTGGAGAAGTCCGCGACACCATGCAGCGCCGTGCGGATTTCCGACAACAGCTTTAACCGGTTTTCGCGGACCTTTGCATCCTCTGAATTTACCGTGACCTTTTCGAAAAAGGCATCCACTGGTCCACGCAACATTGCGAGCGCTGCCATAGCGCCAGCGAAATCTTCTTGTCCGACGGCATTTGCTGCTGCATCACGGGATGCAGCAATTTCAGCGCCCAGTGCTTTTTCCTCGTCCGATTCGAAAAGGCTGGCATCAGGCGTGCCCGCGTAAGTCGCTTTATCTTTCTTCTCTTCAATGCGAAGAATATTGGCGGCCCGCTTATAACCAGCAGCCAAGTTCACCCCATCATCTGTTTTCAGGAATTCAGAGAGCGCGTCAACCCGGCGAACGATCAAAACAAGATCGTCCAATGAATTTCCACCAAAACGAACGGCATAAACAGCGTCTACTAAATCATGACGAACGCCCTGATCTCGAAGGTACACTTTCAATCGATCGCCGAAGAACTTGAGAAGATCCCTTGCAGCGCTTGAATAGACAAATCCCTCTTCGGCTGCTCTCTTCCTGACTTGGTCTCCAATGCCCTGAAGAATTTTGTCTTTAGCCCCAGGGACCAAGTTTTCCTGCCCAACGACCTCTATGCTCTTGCTAGTTTCTTCCACCACAAGGTCAATTCCAGCGCCAAGTTTCTGCGAAATATGTACGGGAATTGCTTTTGAAAAAGCAGCAATTAGGGGCAGGCGTAGCTCCTGCTCTAGTATCACTCTTATGATACCAAGCGCGGCGCGGCGCAGCGCAAACGGGTCTTTGGAGCCGGTTGGTTTTTCGTCAATTGCCCAGAAACCCACCAGCGTGTCCAGCTTGTCCGCCAGCGCGACAGCTTGCGCCACGGCTCCTTCCGGCACATCGTCAGACGGGCCTTGTGGCTGATAGTGCTGCGCGATCGCGTCTGCAACGTCGGCACCCAAGCCATCGTTCGTCGCATAATAGCGACCCATGATGCCCTGTAGCTCAGGGAACTCATAGACCATGCCGGAGACGAGATCTGCCTTGCAGAGACGCCCGGCGAGTTCTGCCTGCGCCTTGTCCGCGCCGGTGACACTTGCCAGCTCGCCTGCGAGTTTGGAAATGCGATCAGCTTTATCTGCCACAGTGCCCAGCTTGGCGTGGAAGGTCACTTGGTCGAGCTTTTTCGCAAAATCTTCCAGCGTGTGCTTTTTGTCTTCGTCCCACAGGAAGCGCGCATCAGAGAAACGCGCGCGCAACACACGCTCATTGCCGTTGACAACAGCAGCGCCGCCATCATCGGGCTCAATGTTTGAGACCACAATGAAACGCGGGGCCAAGGCACCGGTTTTGGGATCACGCAGCGCAAAATATTTCTGGTTGGCGCGCATGGTGGAGGTCAGCACCTCTTGCGGCACTTCCATGAACTCATCATCAATGGCACCCATGAAGGCGGTTGGCCATTCAACAAGGCCTGCCACTTCATGCAGCAGGGCGTCATCATCGATCAGTTCCAAATGCTGTGCGTGCGCCAGGTTCTTTGCATCCGCCAGAATATGCTCTGCGCGTTCTTCCGGGTCGAGCATCACTTTTTGTTTGCTGAGCTTTTCAACATAATCGTCAAACTCCCGCACGGTGATGGCATCCGGCCCTAAGAACCGATGGCCGTAGGTCACATTGCCAGATTTAATGGCGTCGCCCTTGCCATTGTCCACCTCAAACGGCACCACTTCGCCGTCAAGCGTGCAGACGATAGAATGCAGCGGGCGCACCCAACGCAAAGAGCCATTGCCCCAGCGCATAGATTTTGGCCAAGGGAAATTGCGCACAACTTCGGGCACAATTTCTGCGATCAGTTCATCGGTTCCGCGACCCGTCTTTTCAATCACGGCGACGTAATAGTCGCCCTTCTTGTCTTCGCGGGTTTCGCATTGCTCCAACGTCAGTCCGGTCGATTTCAAGAAACCTTCCATCGCTTTTTCAGGGGCGCCAACGCGGGGACCTTTGCGTTCTTCTTTGCGGTCTTGCTGGCGCACGGGCAGGCCTGTGATGGCCAGCGTGAGGCGGCGCGGTGTGGCAAAGGCTTTGGCGCTTTCGCCAAAGACATCTTCTTTGGCCAGCGCGTCCGTCACCAGTTTTTGCAAATCTTGCGAGGCACGCTTTTGCATACGTGCCGGAATTTCTTCGGAGAAAAGTTCTAGGAGAAGATCAGCCATCAATTTTTTCCCAATCGTAGGATCGTCTAACTTCGAGCCCCTTGATGAGGAGCCTTTGCCAATCGATTTGATTTGATATCGGCGTAGTCGTCGTCAGCACAGTCGTCACTTCTCCCGAGAGCGGAGCTCGACTTATAAGCTCGTTCATCACATCAAATTGTCGTTGTCCAACATAGATTCTCGATGACATGAGCTCCTGGCTATGAGACTTAAACATCAACAAACCAATTGCATCCTTAACTTCGTTCAGAACTTCGTCAGGAACTGGTCCAAGCGTCAGCCGAACGTTCAACTTGAAAAAAAGGTCATCCTGCTCCGACATGTCCAGATGACTTTTTGTTGCAGCTTCACCTGCAAAAAAAAGTTCTGCCTCTTCAATAGGCACCAGATCGGTTTTACCGGCACCGACCGATAACAAAGCCGAACTTACATTTAGTGTAACCACGCTCCCAAGATCAGCCATGGTTACGCCTCCCCTCCGGTCGCCGCACCCGCTTGGGGCGTTTTCAGATATTCCTCACAACAGGCTTTGGCGAGTGTGCGCACCCGGCCAATATAGGCTTGGCGTTCCGTGACTGAAATCACACCGCGCGCATCCAACAGATTGAAAGCATGGCTTGCCTTGATGCACTGGTCATACGCGGGCTGCACCAGCGGCGGATTGTATGCCAAGAGCGATGCACATTCTTTTTCCGCATCTTCAAAATGGCGCAACAGAATGCTTGTATCGGCAGCCAGGAAATTGTGATGTGAGTAATGCACTTCGTTCTGCTGGAAGACATCACCGTAGGTGACTTTCTTGTCGCCTTCCTGGCCGTTGAAGTTCAGGTCATACCCATTGTCGACGCCCTGCACATACATGGCGAGACGTTCCAGGCCGTAAGTCAGCTCACCTGAAACCGGAGAGCATTCGATGCCGCCGACCTGTTGGAAGTAGGTGAACTGCGAGACTTCCATGCCATCGCACCAGACTTCCCAGCCCAGCCCCCAGGCACCCAGCGTTGGGTTTTCCCAATCGTCTTCTACAAAACGGATGTCGTGGTTTTTTGGGTCGATGCCGAGTGCATAAAGGCTCTGCAAGTAAAGCTCCTGAATGTTCTCCGGGCTCGGCTTCAAGATCACCTGAAACTGATAATAGTGCTGAAAGCGATTTGGGTTTTCCCCGTAGCGACCATCTGTCGGGCGACGTGAGGGTTGCACATAGGCCGCGTTCCAATGTTTTGGTCCAAGCGAGCGCAACGTCGTGGCCGGATGTGATGTGCCCGCGCCCATTTCACTGTCATAAGGCTGCAGGATCACACAGCCATAGTCCGCCCAATATTGCTGAAGGGTCAGGATCAGGGACTGGAAAGACTTTGTTTTGTCTTTCTTTATGGGCTCGACAGACATTGGGCACGCTCTTGGCTGGGCCGCATTTTCACGGCAAATTCGGAAGCTGTCAGCGATGGGCAAAACGACCCACCGGCAGCGCGCGCAAGGTAGCCGCGCACCGCTGGAGGGTCAAGAAATCCGCAGGAAATTAAGGGATTGTGGGTTAGCCCGCGTTTTGCTGGCTGTCGGGCACATAGGTGCCATCAGATGAGGGCTTCAGCACACCCAGATCGCGGGGTTCGGCTGGCTGCTTTTGCTCTTCCAGCCGGGATTGCGCCTTCTCGCGCATTTTGCGCACAAGCTTCATAATCCCATAAGCACCGGCCATCACGAGGCCTGTGAAAACAATGTCATTCATCGCATTTGCGTCTCTGCTATGAGCGCCCCCCGGGAGCCCACTGAACTATCTCGCCTATTAAAGGCCAAATCGTGCCCAGAGGGAACGGGCTTCTGCGGCGTTTAGCAAATCAGAGGCGAAATTGACGTTGAGCTGGGTTTCGCTGGCGATGCTTGAACGCCTGCGCCACCACGGGCGGGGCCCACCAATGAGCTTGAGACGGGTTTTTTCGCCATATTTCTCGCGCGTCACGGAACGCACGTCACCAATGCCATCAATGAGGCCATAGCCGATGGCCTGAGTGCCGACCCAAAACTCCCCGGTGAAGAGTTTCGTTTCCGCTTCCGTCAAGCGCTCACCTCTGGCCTTGCGGACCAGATCCTTAAAACCTTTGTGGACTTCTTCCTGAAGGGCAACGAGGCGCGCCACTTCTTCTGGATCCTCCGGTTTGAAGGGATCAAGGCTGGCTTTGCTCTCGCCAGCTGTATGAACCCGCCGCTCAATGCCAAGTTTGTCGATCAGGCTGGCAAAGCCGAAGCCCGCACTCACCACACCGATGGACCCCACGACTGAGTGCTCGTCCGTGAAAATCTCATCTGCCGCGCAGGCAATCATGTAACCGCCGGACGCCGCCACATCTTCCACAAAAGCCAGAACAGGAAGCTCTTTTTCCTCAGCCAGCGCACGAATACGCTTGAAAATCAGCGAGGATTGAACGGGCGATCCGCCGGGCGAATTGATAATGAGCGCCACAGCTTTGGCGTCCGGCACATTGAAGGCCGTTTCCAAATCATCCGCGATGGCTGCGAGGTTAAGGCTCTCGCGCAGAGGACCTGATGTGGCGATGACACCACTCAGCCGCACGACGGGCACAGTGGCAACATCAGGGTCAATACTGTCGAGAAGACGTTGGCGGAGCCCCTTGTGGGGAATTGCATTGATGAGCGTTTTTTTTACCATGGGCCTTACATAAGGGTTTTTGCGACTTTCTCAAGCCGGTGTGAGCGAAAGTGCCACCCCTTCACGTAGTATTTCCATTGCCTGAGGCCGAAAGCTGCCATCTGCTTCGTGAAGAACCAAGCCAGGCGCCAGGGTGAAGGGGGCACGTGAGCCTTTCGTGCCTTGCAAAAGAACGCGCGAGGCGGACTGACATTCCGTTGGCCAAAGCGGGAAAGCAGTGAGTGCGCCCAATTTGCGCTGCACGGCTTGCAGCATCTCCGGCAAGGCATCTGCGCGATGAATGATCGTGACCGTGCCTTTGGGTCGGGCCATGGCACAAGCAACACGCAGCCAAGCTGACAAGGTCAACTCATCTAACGCATGCGCCGTCGCTTTGCCAGCGTCGGGAGAGCTCCAGACTTTCTCCCGGTCATAGAACGGGGGGTTTGTCATCACATGGTCGAAACTACCATATGCGACTTTTTTTGTTTCCAGAGCTGCAGCCTTTTCGGCCACGGAGCCCTCAATGAAAGTGACCCGGTCGGTCAGATTATTGCGGCTTGCGTTTTCATTGGCCGTGACCACCAGGTCTGCCTGTATTTCCAACCCGCTGACTTGCACGTCTCCGCAACGTGCTGCCAGACACAAAGATGCCACGCCGACGCCAGCACCCAAGTCAAGAACATGTTCGTGGGGCTTAGCCGGGACACTGGCAGCCAACATGACGGCATCAATGCCTGCGCGGTAACCCTTTGGAGGTTGGAGGACGGATAGCCGATGGCCCAAAAAGCCATCATCGGTGAACCCTGGTTTGGAATTTATTTGATCACTCATCATTTTAATGGGCAGGGCGTCTCGCGCTACTCCACCTCACGCTCCGCTTCAGCCACAACGTCAACTGCCTGGTCATAATCATCATCAATAACCATCAGACGGCGCGGTAAAACACCGATGGACCCTTCCACAATGCTGGCGTTCGTATCGAAAATCACCGCTTCAATACCGGCCTGGCCCAGCCGCGTCTGCAAAAAAGACAGCACAACGGGGTCATTTGTCCGCAATAGTTCCTTCATTTACGGCCCTTCTCGATGCCGACTATGCAAAAGCTGTCAAAATCCTATCACAGCTTGGGGAGCGGCGCAGAGCCGCACTTGCCCAGGGCCTCTGCCCCTTTTATATTGTCACATACTTGTTCGCTTAGGCAGGCGATCATCTGACCTTATTTACCGTGCTTTTGGCGTCGAACCAAATGGCCGGAGACAGAATCGGACT
>Ga0222662_1001485_pt1 | contig 11111 bp, 9 predicted proteins | sample AntAcemetagen600_FD_179821 | JGI IMG/M metagenome (GOLD analysis project Ga0222662, IMG submission 179821) | Saline water microbial communities from Ace Lake, Antarctica - #600 | ecosystem: Environmental > Aquatic > Non-marine Saline and Alkaline > Saline | place: Antarctica: Ace Lake | collected...
TATTTGTCCCTTAGGACAAACAGTTTTAAAGTATGAAGTACCCCTTGATGTATTTAATATTATTAATCATGTGTATGAAACAAAATATCCAACACTACCCCCAGCTAATAAGCAATTAGTAGGTAAGATTGAAAAAGAACATTCTTTATTTTATCAAGGTACAGACACTTCAAAGATGCATCACCACAATATGTTACCAGATAATGTATTACAATGGATTGATAAAGCTATGGGTCATTACTTAACTTTTAATAAAATCAAAGACTATAAAAAATCTTTAAATTCTGTTTGGATTAATCAAATGTTTCAACATGAATATAATCCAGTGCACGTGCACCAGGGTTCTTTATATACAGGTCTATCAAGTGTTATGATTTTAAAATTACCAGAATCTTTTGGAGTAGAATATTCATCAGAACAATCTCCAATGAATGGTAAGTTACAGATTATGGGTTCAGTATCAGGTCAGTTTGCTACTTGTGATTATTCTCCTAATATTAAAGAAAGAGATTTTTATATATTTCCATATGATGTTAGACATTGTGTCTACCCTTTTAATGGACCAGGATATAGAAGAACGTTGTCTGCAAATATGGATGTAGATTATAACCCAATAATGAACAGAGGAAGAGATTAATGTTAGAACCCCATTATCAAATATTTAAAGAACGATTAAAAAAAATAAAGTTTAAAGATATGAAAACATTATTTCCTACAATGGATAATTTTAAAAAAGAGGTTAATCCTGATATGGAAAAAAATGGATTACTATGTCCAATTGTATTAGATAAAGATGGACTTACTATTAGAAGCGGCACTCATCGCTATGAGTATTTTAAAGATAAATATGAATCCACTTTATGCTATGTAGGAGTAAATGGAGATGAAACAAAATTTTTTCAATACTTAAATGTATTTTGTTGGAGAAATCATCCTGTGCAACAATCAGATTTTTTAAAATCAATGTATGAGAAAGGACAGATATAATGTACGAAAATAAACAAATCACAGAACCTAAATGGAAGAGTTGGATTATTCAAACGACAACCCCTTTGTTTACACCCGATCAATGCAATCAAATTATTGCATCAGGTAGAGCACAGAAACCACAAGAAGCTCAAGTAGGTATGAATAAACCAGGAGGTGGAACTGATACTAAAAAAAGAGTGACTACTATTAGTTGGATTCCATTTAAAGAAATGGGGCATATGTATCAGGATCTGAATACATTTATACAAAAAGCAAATGAAAATCATTTTGGTTTTGGTGATATAAGAGTTACAGAAAATGCACAATTTACAGAGTACCCTGAAGGAGGGTTCTACGATTGGCATATGGATTGTGATGTGAACATGGAACATGAGCCACCTGTTAGAAAAATATCAATGACACTATTGTTAAACGACCCTAAAGAATTTGAAGGTGGTGATCTAGAATTAATGGCTCCAGGTAAATTTGCAAATCTTAAACAAGGTCATGCAATTTGTTTTGCATCATTTTTAAATCATAGAGTTAATCCAGTTACCAGAGGCATGAGACAATCTCTTGTCGTATGGTTTGGAGGGAAAGCTTTTAGATGATTAGAGAAGAATTTTTCCCCACAAGTGTTTTTGGTAAAGACATACAATTAGATAATAATAAACTAGCACAAGACATTATCAACTGGTCTAATCAAGATCAGGGAGTACAAAAAACAAATTACAAAGGATGGCATTCTACAACCGACATGGCATCAAAGCCGGAGTATCAACCCTTAGTCAACGAACTAATGATTATGTGTAAAGATATGTTTAAAGAAGAATGGTTAGATAGAGAACCCGTCCTTGGTAATATGTGGGCTAACATAAATCCTAAAGATGGAATGAACCAACCACATATACATCCAAACTCATTATTTTCAGGTGTGTATTATATTAAGTCTAACCCACAAGCAGGAAGATTAAAAATATATGACCCTAGACCAGGAGCACAAATAGTAATGCCTGCAAGATTAGAGGGTCAACCCCCTAAACATTTATGGAGAGACGCAAATCTTGATCCTATTCCAGGACGTATTATAATGTTTCCCGCCTGGTTATGGCATAGTGTTGAACCTAATCAATCTAATGATTTAAGAATATCGGTAAGTTTTAATTTTATACAACATGGCTTTTAATAAATATCAAGTAATCAAAGGTGCTGTTAGTTACGAGTTAGCTAATTTTATATTTAACTACTTCTTACTTAAACGAGATGCGGTTAAGTATATGTATGACAATAATATAGTTTATGATAATGGTATGTTTGGAACATGGACTGATGCACAAATACCCAACACCTATTCTCATTATGCTGATCAAGTAATGGAAACTTTATTAATGAAGGTATTACCAGTCATGGCAAAAGAGACAGGTTTAGACCTGATTCCAACTTATTCTTATGCAAGAATATATAAAAACGGAGATGAATTAAAAAGACATAAAGACAGGCCAAGTTGTGAGATATCAACTACAATAAACTTAGGTGGTGAGCCATGGCCTATATTTATAGATGGAACAGGTGCGGATAATGTTATGAATGAAAGACAAAATTTAGTTAAACCAGGTGCTCCAGAAGGCACGAAAGTTTTATTAGATATAGGTGACATGTTAGTATATAGTGGATGTGAATTAGAACATTGGAGAGAACCATTTAAAGGAACTACATGTGGACAAGTATTCTTACATTATAACCATGTAAATGGTCCTTTTGCTAATAAAAATAGATTTGATGGTAGACCTATGTTAGGCTTACCACCTTTTTCTAAAAAGTAATAGATTTTAATTTTATTTATATTTTGTTATATTGTGTATATAATAAATAATTATGCCATTAACTCAATTAAATTTTCAACCTGGAATAGACACTGAAAACACCGAAACAGGTGCAGAAGGTAAATGGATTGATTGTGATAAAGTAAGATTTCGTAAAGGACTTCCTCAAAAAATAGGTGGTTGGACTAGATTTAGTGAAGCTTATTATATTGGAGTAGGAAGAGCTTTAGAACAATGGTTTGCTTTAAATGGTTCTCGTTATGAAGCTATAGGAACTGATAGAAAAGTATATGCTTATGCTTCGGGAACTAATCAAGATATTACTCCTATAAGAGAAACAGCTTCTCTTGTTAATGCTATTACTACTACAAATACAAGTGCTACTTTAACTATTTCAGATACAGCACATGGAGCTGATGTAGGTGATTTTGTAACTTTAAGTAATGTAAGTGCAAATGTCGGTGGAATTTTATCAACTGTTTTTGATGCTGAATATGAAATTTTAAGTATAACAAATGTTGATGCTTATACTATTTTAAGTAGTGCTACTGCAACTTCTACAGTAGGACCTAGTGCTAATTGTACAGCTACCTATCAATTAAATATAGGTCCAAGCGAACAAACTTTTGGATACGGTTGGGGATCAGGAGCTTGGAGTGCTAGTACTTGGGGAACTGCCAGAACAACTTCTAATGTAACTCTTGATGCACGGTTATGGTCTATCAATAATTGGGGAGAAGATTTAATAATAACACAAAAAGATGGTGGAACTTATGAATGGGATACTTCAGGAGGAATGAGTGATAATAGAGCTACAGCTATTGCTAATGCTCCTACTAATTCTAGTTTATCAATAGTATCTACAGAAACTAGACATGTTGTTTGTATGGGTACAGAGACAACTATAAGTTCACCTGCAACACAAGATAAAATGTTTATTCGTTGGTCTGATCAGGAAAATTATAATTATTGGACACCTAATGTAACTAACTCTGCGGGATCACAAAGAATAGCAGGAGGAAGTGAAATAAGATGTGCTCGACCTGCTAAAGGAACTATATTAGTATGGACAGATACTACAATGCAATCAATGTCTTTTATAGGTCCTCCTTTTATATTTGGCTTTAGACAATTAGGAAATGACTGTGGAGCTGTAGGATTAAATAGTGCGATGGTAATAGATGATGTAGCTTACTGGATGTCTGATGGACAATTCTTTAGATATGCGGGTTCTGTTCAAGAAATACCTTGTCCTGTATTAAATCATGTATTTGATAATATTAATAAAATTCAATATGCACAAGTCTATGCTGCACAAAATTCTAACTTCTCTGAAGTGATATGGTATTATTGTTCTAGTGCCTCTGATCAATGTGATCGTTATGTAATTTATAATTATTTAGAAAACTCTTGGTATTTTGGAACGATGGATAGAAGTACTTATCAAGATAATGGAGTTGAATTTAATCCTTTAGCTACAGAATATTTAGCTAATTCTAATGCAACTTCTTTTAGTACAATTAATGGAGTAACTCAAGGAAGAAGTTTAATCTACGCTCAAGAATCAGGAGTGAATGCTGATGGGGCTGCTTTATCAGCTTATATTCAATCAGGTGATGGAGATATTGCTGATGGTGAAACTTTTAGCTTTATTAATAAAGTTATACCTGATTTTCAAGATCAAACTGGAAATACTGTCATTACTTTAAGTGTTAAAGACTATCCTAATGATTCAGCAACAGTAGGAGAAACTTTGACAGTAAATAACACAACTAGGTTCGTTAATACACGTATTCGTGGTAGACAATCTAATATTAAAATACAAAACAATGATATTGGAGATAATTGGAGATTTGGTACTTTAAGAGTAAACATAAAACAAGATGGAAAAAGATAAATACACTATAAGACCAGCTCGAATATCTGATGCTGTTCGTATAAGAGAACTATTGAAAACGTGGCTTACAGAGGCTCCGTTTAACTTTGGAAACACTAATAATACTAAAGCTTTAGAGAATATAGTATTTTACATTAAGAATAGTTTTGTTATAGTAGTAGAATGTGAAAATATAATTATTGGAACATTGGCTGCAACAGTTGATGAAACATGGTATAGTGACAAAAAGTTCATGAGAACTTTATGGTTACATGTTAATCCTAAACATAGAAACTTTAGGATATTTCGTTCAGTAATGATTGTTTTTAAAGAATACGCATTAGCTAATAAAGTGACTGCGATATGTGAAGTCTTTCAAGGTAAGGACGTTGAAAGAAAAGACAAGGCTTTTATTAAATTAGGATTTAAAGTTATCGGAGGAACTTATATAGTCAATGGGTAGTATTTTCAAACCAAGCACCACTGTAGTACAGGCACCATCGCAGTCATCGACTAGCTATGATATTCCTGCTTACTTTAAAGAAATTCAAGAACGAACTTTAAGACGAGGAGAACAAGAGTTCGATAAACCATATCAAGGTTTCACTGGTCAACGTATAGCTAACCTTGATCCTATGGAAACACAAGCTGCTGGTATATATCAAAATCAAATTTTACCTCAATCAGGACAACTTGCTGCAATAGGTGCTCAAACTTATGATGCTAATACTGCTGCCACTTATGCTAATCCTTATGAGAATCAAGTTATCTCAGGAGCTTTAGGAGATTTACAAGAAGCTTATGGTCAAACTCAAAAAGGAATGACTGCACAAGCAATTGGTGCAGGAGCTTTTGGTGGAGAAAGACAAGGCATAGAAAATGTATTAGGAAGAGAAAGATATTTAGATACAGTAGGAGATACATCAGCAAGATTAAGACAAGCTGGTTTTGAATCAGGTGCAAGTAGATTTATGCAAGATAGAGCAGCACAATTACAATCTGCTCAATCTCAAATAGGAGCTTTAGGACAATCAGCAGCAGGACTTGCTGGCTTCGGAACTCAAGCTCGTGGTATACAACAAGCTGGACTTGCAGAAGGATATCGTGACTTTATAGAAGAAAGAGAATATGCAGGTGGACAAGTTAAACAAATGATTGGTGCTTTATCAGGAGCTCCTATAAGAAGTTATGGAGAAGAAAGATCAGGATCAGTTGGAACACCAGTAGCTGGACCAAGTACCTTTGGTCAAGTTGCAGGAGCATTCACAGCTTATAACTCTGACATAAGATTAAAAGATGATATTAATTTAATTGGTAAATCTCCATCAGGAATTAACATTTACACATTTAAGTATAAAGGCGATGATAAAAAATACCAAGGTGTTATGGCTCATCAAGTTCCTCATGCTTCTATTGTTAATGATGAAGGTTATCTAATGGTAGATTACAATAAACTCGATGTAGAGTTTAAGGAGATATAATGGCTTTAGAATTTGCACAAACAGATGAAGGTCCTCAAAAATTATCTTTTAGTAAAGATCAAGAAAGTAAATTTACTGAATCGGATAAAGCAGAACTAAAATCTATGAGAGATAAAGGTTATCTTACTTCTAAAGAATCTGAAATGGGTATAGAAAAAACTATTCCTGAAGAAGTAGTTAATGAAAAAGAAGTAATTAAAACTAAAGATGGTAAGTTTTCTATTGATATAATGGGAGCTTTAACTAATGTAGGAGAGTCCGCATCCGCTTTTGTTCAAGGTGTAGGATCAAATCTTTCTGCGATAGCAGAAGCTGTTCCTAATAAAATAGAAGAAATTGCCTCTGATCCTACAAAGAAAAAGAATTTTATGAGAGGTCTAGAAATTATAAATGCTTCTTCTGGTATAAGACCTATAGGTCAAGCTAAGTCAACTTTTGGAGCTATTAGTGAAGGATTACTTAAAGCTGAAAAAGGATTCATTGCTACAGATTTAGCAAAATTAAAAGCAATAAATTCTAAAAAATCTGCAAGTTATATGTCTGGTAAAGAAAAAGCTTTATCTGATACTTATAAAAATTATGCTGATGATTTTGAAGCAGCAAGAAAAAATTATGCATCTATTGATACTCGATTTAATGAAGTATACAAATTAGCTAAAAAAGGAATAGAACCACCTACTGGTATAATATCAGCTACTTTTGCTCCTTTAGAAAAAGTAATAAATGAATTAGGTTTAAGTGAAAAAGCAGATAGTCTTTTAAAATCAATTGGAGAAAATAAAGAAACAGGTTTGACAAGAGAACAATCTATTGTTTTTAAAGAAATATTTGGAGCTGCTACTAAAAGACAAATTGTAGGTCAAGTAAAAGAATTATATCCTGTATCAAACAAAGATATAGAAATATTACTTCAAACTGTTGGAGATATAAATACAAGTCCTATTGCATTAAGAGCAATGGTTGCTGCTGAAAAAGCAGCTAAAGAAATTAATGATGTAGCTTTTAAGAAATCTTATGATATTGCTTTTGCTGGAGAAGGTAATGCTAATTTTAAAGCAGAATCACAAGACGCTGCTGCTGCAGAATTAGCTAAATTATATAAAGATCAAGTAAAACCAGAAACTTTAATTGAACTTTATGGAAGTTCAGAAAACCCTACAGCTTTTCAAATAGTAAATGCTAAATATCATCAAGATTTACAACCTGTATATAAAGATCAAGAAGAAGCAGGTGGATTCTTTGAAATGTTTAAAATAAGAGAAGAAGCGGCAGATAAAATACTGGAGGATGCTATTACTAAAGCACAAGAAGAAGCAGCTAAAGGAGACCTGCCAGTACCACCTGAATAATTAAAATGATATGGCAGAACTTAATGAAGCACAAAAAAAGTCAATTAATACTCTTGTATCGGAACAAGGTATAGATTTAGAATCAGCTACAGGTTTAATTACTGGTACTTTAACAAAAGAAGATTATTTATCTACTAGGCAAGTAGAGAAAAAAGAAAAAAATATAACTGATGTAAAATCTTTTCTTACTAGCGAAGGTTACGATTACGATTTAATTCAAGAAACAACTAAAAGTGTACTTAACAAAAAAAATGCGGCTTCTAATAGTGCTGCTGCAGATGATATTTCAGGAGAAAGTATGTATATGGACGAATATACTACTTCTCAAGGTGAGTTAGTAAATTTATCAGGAATTACTACTGATAAAAATAAAGAACTTCCAGCTTCAATTAGAACTAAATTAAGTTTTGCTGTTCCTAGAGATGACATTACTAAACTTGAAGCTAAAAGATTATATAAAGAATTTTTAATAGATGATAAAAAATTTGATAAAGATTTAGTTAATTCTTTAGATAATAAAATTCAATTTAAATATCAAGAAGTTGGTGGAAAAAAAGGTGAAAGATCAAGTACTGTTTTAATATATAGAACTCCTAAAGAACTAGGAGGAGATAATAAATGGACAGCAGCAAATACTCCTAGCCTTATTCCTAACTTAGGTGACCTTGGATCAATTAGTGGAGATATTATACCTATTGCTACAGCAGTAGCTGGTGCTATTGGTGGTAGTTTTGTGGGTCCTACAGGAACAGTTGCTGGTTCAGCTGGAGGAACTTATTTAGGAGAACTTTCAAAATTATATATAGGAAGAAGATTTTTTGATTTAAGTAAAGATCAAATGACAGATAAAGAATTTGATGCTTATGCTCAAAAAAGTGCATTAATAATGACTGGTGTTGATTTAGTTTTAACTCCAGCAATGTTAATTGCAGGAAGTGCTATTAAAAAAACAGTAATGGAAACTGCTAAAGATAGACTTTCATATGATTCTGTTAAAAAAATATTAAAAGGAGAAATTAATTTTGATGATCAAGTTATTAAAGATATAAAAATTGCAAGAGATAAAGTTTTAGAATTAGGAGTTCCTGAAGATTTAGCAAATGAATATTTAGCTTTAAGGGTAGCAAGAGCTATTCCAGGATCAGGGATAATTGAAAAAGGAACTAAAGCAGATTTAATTTATTCTAAAAAATTACAAGACCTAGAGAAAAAAATGACAGCAGCTAAAGTAGAAGATAGAGTAATTAAAAAACTATCAGGATTAGATGAAGTTAATATATCACCTAAAATGAAAGATGACTTAGTTACAAAAATAGGTGATGAAGTAAGAGAAATAAGAAGATTAGAAGTAGAGGCTGCAGAAAATGAAATAAGAACAGCAGAAGATATAGTAACTAAAAATTGGCAAGAAAACTTTTTAAAACCTGAAGTAAGAGCAATTGACGATTTAGGAGTTGTCTTTAATGATTTACAACAAAATCTTAAAACTTTATGGAGCACTGCTGATGATATAATTAGAAAAGAAGCTAATAATCTTCCAGTTATAATTAAACCTAAAGAATCAATAAAAATAGCTAATACTTTATTAAAAGATTTAGATGTTAAATTAATTGATAAAAAACCTAAACTTCCTAAAAAAGCAACCGCTGATGAAATAAAAGATTATAATAAAAAATTAGCAACATGGGAAAATGTTAATAATTTTGGTAGTTTTCTTTCAATTAAAGGAATGGTAATGTCACAAAAAGAAGCAATACAATTTATTAAAAAAGGATTAGCAGGAATAAAAGCTGGAGACACCTTAACTTATAAACAAGCTAGTGGTTGGAGAGCTTATATTATGAATGCTGAACAAAATTTAGATATATCTTCATCTACAAAACAACTTTTAACGAAAGCAAAAGGAATATTTCAAGATGGAATGGATGACGCCGTAATTAATTCTTCAAATACAAAAGCAATAAATGCAAATCAAACAATAAAAGATTTAGTTAATAATTATCAAGGCTCTGCTATTACTAAATTCTCTGACGAATTTATGATAGGTTTAAAACGTGATGGTAGATTTAATGTTAAACTTCCAGGAAATCAAAAAAATATATTTAATGCTTTTGTAGATAATACTCCTACTTCATTAAACAATTCTGCTAAATTAGGTAATATATTAAAATTACAAAACCTTACTACTAAAGGTGATATTAAAGGAACAATAGTTAAACAACAAGACATTAATAAAATAACTAATGCTCTATATGAAAATTATTATAATAAAGTAATTCCAAAAAGAGTAAATGGAAAATTACAAAAAACAGAGTTATCTCATGATGAATTTATAAAAAAATATGGAGAAAATTATAAACTTATTTTAGGAGATAATTTATATAATAAATTTGCTGGTTCATCTAAAAAAGCAATGGACGCATTTGAAAAGTCTGTTAAATTTCAAACTGAAACTATTGAAACTATTTCAAGAGATTTACCTGGTATTAATGTAAATGTATTAGCAAAAGATAATGCTCAGTCAGTTGTACGACATTTATATTCACGTATGAGAACTGATGATGTTGGAGCACTTGTAAAAAATTTAGAAAAAATTAATCCTCTTTTATTAAAAGATATAAGAACAACATTTTTAAATGACTTCGTATCTAAAACTAAATCTAATGGAACTATGAATGGTCAACTTTTAGATGATTTTTTAACAGAGTATAAACCTGTATTAGATGAATTATTTAGTAAAGATTTTACTGCTTCTTATAGAGATTTAGCTACTGGTTTAAAAACAATTCAAGAAACTATGGAGTTATCAACAACTCCTGGTGTTGCTGGATTAACAGAGCAAGCTAATAGAATAGGATTATTAATTGATATATTTGCTGGGCCTTTGAATCATAAAAGATTGATTCTAAATAGAGTAGCAAGAATACATGATGGTTTTGATATGGGTGGAGATAGTTTAGCTTTATTATTAGATTATAAAAAATTTATTGAAGCAGCGAAAAAGAAATTTTTAGGTGGAAATTATCCTAAAGCCTTTGATCAACTTGCTAATTCTAAAAGTATTAAATACAGAAGTTTATTTAGATCATTTTGGGATGCTTTAAAATCAACAACAACACTAGGTAAATTTGGTAAATTTGAAAGACCTAAAAATATTTTATATAATAGAATGAATACAAGGACAGCCCTAGGTTTAGAAGTTACTGAAGATGTTGGAGATTTTGAAGAAAAATTATCAAGTTCAGGAGCACTTTTAGGTTTGTCTTTGCCTAAAGAAGAAAGTGACTTTGATGTTGATCCTGCTGATTTACTTAATCAAATAGGTAATACTTTAGGAGTAACTATAAAAGATAAATCTAAAATGGCGGTAAATAGATTAATAAAAGGATTTAGATACCTAAAGAACTTAGGTTCTGAACAAATAGAAAAAGATTATGAAAAAGAAGATTATGAAAAAAAAGAACTTATAAAATAATGAAAAAAAGTACAACTTCAATTAGGTTAGACAATCATGAAAAACTGTGTAGGATAATGCAAAAACAAACTCACGATAAAATGAATGACTTATCAAAACAAATTAATAGATTGGAAAAAATATTAGTTGGAGCAGCAG
>Ga0222662_1001487_pt1 | contig 11099 bp, 22 predicted proteins | sample AntAcemetagen600_FD_179821 | JGI IMG/M metagenome (GOLD analysis project Ga0222662, IMG submission 179821) | Saline water microbial communities from Ace Lake, Antarctica - #600 | ecosystem: Environmental > Aquatic > Non-marine Saline and Alkaline > Saline | place: Antarctica: Ace Lake...
ATGTCCGATAATGAACACTCTTTCCCTGTTCTGTGGGACTCCATGATTTTTGCTGTTAAGCACTTGCCATTGACAGTCATACCCCAATTCATCAAGCGTTGAGATGATAGTACGGAATGTCTGCCCGCTGTCGTGAGATAAAAGTCCTTTGACGTTCTCAAGCAGCAAAATGCGTGGCTGTTTTTCTTTAGCAATCCTAGCGATTTCAAAAAACATTGTCCCTCTTGCATCTTCAAATCCTCCTCGCTTTCCTGCGATTGAAAAACTTTGGCATGGAAATCCTCCCACCAACATATCAAATGCTGGTAATTCTGATGCATCGATTTTTGTAATGTCTCCATAATTTTTGTGATCTTTAAATTGTTTCTGATAAATTTGTGTTGCGTATTTGTCTATCTCTGAGTATCCAACACATTCAGGACCATCATCAAAATGCAATCGCTCTTTTGAAAAATACGCCTGTTTTATTCCTAATTCAAATCCTCCTATTCCGCTGAAAAGTGATAGATATTTCATAATTACTTATTTATATAACTTTCCTTCTGGACTGATAAATTTACCGTCTTGAATCCTTACAATAAAGTAGTTAAAGCTTCCATCCGGCATAAAGTGGAATACTGTAAAGGCTTGCTGCCAATTCTTTGGTGCTCCTTTTGTGTAATCTACATCTGTAGGGTACTCACATAGACATCCTAGTGATTGTCCTATAAGAGCTTCTTTGCTTCCTAAGTTTGTTTTGTTAAATGAATTAGTGTCATGTACGTGACCGTAAAAAATGTTTGAACCATAAGCCTCTACCATTTTCTTTGAGTGGTGTTGGTTTACATATCTTCCATGAGCAAACTTGGCATTTCCAATTACTAAGTTTTCGTCTTCTGACCAGCTTTTTAGGTACTTAATCTTCTTTTCTTTTAGTTTAAGAGCGTTTTCAGGCTCAATAAGACCTTTGAGATGAGGATATCTGTGTACAAAGTCTGTTGCTCTGTACTCGTGATTTCCCTCAAGTAGGTACATCTTAACTTTAGGATTGGTTTCTTGTAATAGCTTTGAGTGTCTTCCAATAATCTTCTCACCAATATTAAGCTCGTTCATTATCGTTTTTCCTTCGATGAGTCCAGGTTTCTCTTTATTAAATTGAGAGATAGTGTAGTAATCTAAGAAGTCTCCAAGGTTGACATAATAGTCCCACTTGTGATCCGCCATGTATCGTTCTATTAATTTTAGAACTTTTTCGTCATGAAACGGCACCTGACAATCAGGAATTACAATTGCTCTTTGTATTTTCATGTGTATAATATGCTAAAAACAGGTCAAGACGGACTTAGTGTCATTAAAAGTGGAGTGTGGGGACCCTAAACCAGCTACGGAAAGGTCGCTGATGCTCTTACCGTGCTTTTCTCGACCTGTTTTCAAAATGCTTTACTATAATACATTATAACAAAAAAACCAAGCAAAATCAAGCTTGGGGTGTGGAAAACATTTTATATCTATTTGAGCGTTACGCGCAACCATCGCAGACCTTTGCGTCTCCTGGATCCTCGATTATAATATCCTTCTTTCTGTTTTTAATCCTTTCTTCAATCCTTTTTTGCATAGCCTTTAGTTCTTCCGGTGTATGTTCTTTCTCAGTCATTTGTATTTTGTTAGTCGAAAAAAGAGCTAGGTCATCAAGTGGGTTTTAATCACTCTCGTAGCTCTGTGCTGTGAGTATCTCTACACACATCGGCTCTTACAAACATATAGAATGTAAGTCCTCTTAGATGTTACTCCTTTCTACGACGGTAGCGATACCAGTCGGCTCATGAGGTTTCCCTCAAATTGATTACTCTACAGTGACACGTTTCCACTTCCGCTCTTCGGTGGTGGTTTGTGATTCTCTTGGTGAAATGCTCTTGAGCTTCTCAAGCAAGTCGGGGTTCGCTTCTGCGAATTCAAACTCTTCCTGAGCCTCTGTGCTTTCCAATGGGAGTTGTTCCTGTAGTTCATCCTTCTCTTCATATAGTTTTCCTTTGTGTAGTAGCATGGTTTCCGGGGTTTGGGTTTCTGACCAATCTTCAGGATTTTCCCAGGCTGCAAACTCAGGACATCCGTCGTAAGTCACATCTTGTTTATTCATATAAAGAACTACTTGTGGACAGTATGGGAATCGAACCCAACTCAGTTTCCGTGCAAGGGAATCTCGCCGCCATGGAACATGACCGCCCGATATGGTGCCAGTAGAAGGATTCGAACCTACAGGGCCCGAAGGCAACAGGTTTACAATCTGTTCACGCCCCTTACGTGACTATACTGACCAACAGTGCTTAGACATATACCAAGGCTGTGTACCTGACTCATCATAGAGAAGTCTTGCAAATGCAATATTTCCTAGTAATGTATCGATATCTATCTCTAGATACTCTGCACGATCCCAATGAACCCAGTTGAGTTGGTAGACACCCTTATCTGATGACATTCTTCCTTTCAGAGGGGTTGTTCCATCCAGTTCGAACTGACGTAATGAACTCTCGCAATTTGCGATAGCAACCATTGTATTTGGTTCTTCAGGAAAAGCTCTTCGTATATGCTCTTCAATGCTATATTTTTTTGTGTGTTGTGCTTCAAAGTATCCGTAGTTATCATAAGCGATAAGAGGATAAGGAATGAAGCTAATAATTAACGATAAAGTAAGTAATAAAATATGTTTAATAAGCCGATTCTTAAGTCGTTTCAGAGTTTCTCAGATAATACAATAGGGACTAATCCAGTATATCATCTTGCCTTTCAGAATAGTTCGTAATGAATTTTCGCATAGTGTTAACTAGTACTGAGTTGATAGCAACTACAGTAGGAGTCCAAGCTCCGAAGTCAACGTTAGGTACAGTTTCTGCAACATAAGTTACAAGAGCTCCACCTAGAGCGATCAATATTCCAATACCAATCTTCTTTAGGTCACGCGTATTTAGTTTGAATTTTCGTGATCCTTTCATAATTTTATAGTAAATAAGCCAGCTTTAATACTGACTTATAAACCTTATTCAATTATACCATATCTATCCTAGATAGTCAATGAGAATTTTTCTTAAATCGTCATTTGTTTTTGAGTCATCTACAGCATATCCAATCTCTTCAAAGAATGACAGTAATGCCGTTTTGTTTGATCGTTTAATGGCTGTTTTGGTCCCAAAATGGCCTTGTACGGCTAGTTTGATGCGCTCTAGTTCCCTTTCTTCATCTGCTTCCATTGATTTCAATATTTCTGCAGGATTTGGTTCCTCACAAATATATTCTATTTCTTCTATTTCTTCTTTTTTATTAAGAAGATATCTTGCAAATATCACCCATCCAATAATCAACAATGCCACTAGGACATAATAGATTATTTCAGTATTTTCTAAGTAATTCATATATTATTAGTATTATAATTAAAAGGGAATATCTTCAGGATTAATGTCTTCTAATTCTTCTCGCATTGCTTTGTATCCTGCTTCTGCTTCGCCTTGTTGGTTTGTAGTGTTTGTAGTGTTTGATCGAGTTTCAGAGTTTTCTGGTTTCCAATCGTTTACTTTTGCATACCACTTTCCTGGCTCTTTTGCTTCTAAGATGTCAATATTTAACCATTCACCTGTTTCTTTCTGTAAAAATTGAATAAGCTCTATTACCTTAATAGAGATTGATCCTTTTACAAAATCAGGTGCTCCATCTCGTTTTGGTTTTACAAATAAACCATCTACAAATTTTGTTTCTGCCATATAATTATTGTTCGTTAAATACAAGACTTTTGGTTGCCCACATAGCACTTGTTTCAAGATTAGTAATAGCTACTGACATTTCACGACTTCCTGAAAGTGACAATAGATGTGCGTGCAATACTTTATACGCTTCTCTGACTGCCTCAATCTTTACAATGTTTCCTTCGCTTGGCTTTTGATAGTCAAACGGACTGTTTGTTCCTTCCATATAATAATTATTTCTTTAATAAACCATGGTATGCACGATTACCAATGCTAAAGTGTGCAAACGCTTTTTTAAGAGCGTCAGTTTGTGCTGCTTTGTATGCGTCACCTAAATCATTCTGATTATCTGGGTGAGATGCCATACTATCAACCTCTTGTCCAAGAAATGAGAGACGTATATGCACGAAGGCAGTAAGTCTTTGATTCTTGCCATCTCTGTAGTTCTTCTTTTCTATAACCTCAACTCCCCATTCTCCGAGGAATTCTCTATTAACACAATCAATAATGTATTGAGGCTTGTAACCTGAATACCCTTTATTATCTTCTGTTGTGTTTCCTGGTTCTCCTTTTTTTAATGCTTCATTCACTTTCTTTAACTTCTCCAATGTAGTTTCCATATTGATTTATTATAGCACACTTTTAATGTTTTTTCAATGTTTTTTGTGGATAACTATAGTTGATTTGCGAGCTCGTCTATGACCTTCGCCATGCTGTTTCCCTGCTTGATAAAGAAATCAATAGCGCCTTTACCTGTTACCGCACAAGCATGACAATAAAACGTGTTATCTATGTATAGACTACAGCTAGGTGTGTTGTCATCATGAAAAGGGCATCTTATTTTTACTTCCTTTCTTCCAGACCTGACACCAAGGAGATCTCTGATGCTAATATCTCGTAGCACCTGTAGTTCTTCCTGAGACAGTTTACGCTGCGTCATAGTCTTGCTGTGCGCTAGTTACTCCATAGCTTTGTTTCATTACACCAGTTCCTCTAGTGAAGTTGAAAGTCTGACTCCCTTGTTCTCCTTTGTTCTTAACAACATTGTACTCGACATCCATAGAGCCATCTATTTGGTCAAGCATAATAACTGCTTCGGGATCTTGATAAAGACTAGAACTACCCTTAAGGTCTTCCTTCTGTAACTTACGAGGTTTCCCATGAGTATCAGGCTTCTTAATGTGATGGACAATGATGAAAACTATTCCTAGCTCTTGAGCTAAATCTTTGAACTTCATCATGGATTCAGCTTCAGCTTCTGTTTGCTTTTTATCAACTTGTCTAACTAGGTAGTTAAGGTGGTCAATAAGGACAAACTTTACATTGAAGATTCTCTTTGCGCGTCTGATTACATCTTCTACATCCTGAGGTTTTGGAACACTGAAATACACAGGTAAATCACTTGCGTCTTCGATGACCTTATCCCAATCTGCATCTTGAAAAAGTAAAAAGTCTTTCTCCTTGGTGTCGTGTCTAACCTGTAGAAACCTTTTACCAACACTTCTTATTCCTCTCTCAAAAGGCATCACGAGGGTAGGAATCTTTTTGTCTCCCAACTCGCTTGCTACGTTAAGAACCCATGAAGTCTTTCCTGTGTTGGAGTCTCCAGACATAATTACCAACCAATCTTCTTCAAACTCGATGAATGGTGCCATCTTAATAGTGGTCTTCACAGCCTTGTTTTCCCGCATATCAGCGATAATATCAGTCAAACCACTGAATATGTACGAATAGAACGGTCTAGCTTCCTTTATAAGCTCTTTAAATTCATCATAGGTATGAACAGCAAAGAAATCGTTAGCGTCTTTTATATCGCCTTTGTATGTGACTTCAAATGATTTGTCTATCCCTATTCTTTGAGCAAAGTCGTATGCTGCTTTCTTACCTGGCTTATCATTGTCATATGCAATCCATACTCGTGGAATACTGTCCATTAGTTCAATCCATGGCCCATAACTCTGAGCTCCTGATGATGGTGAGACAACGTTCTTAGCTCCTGCTTGCCAAACTGACATCAAATCAAACTCTCCTTCTACAACTAATACTCCTCCTTTTTCTTTGGCAGAGTTGATCCCGTCTTCATTATAAATCCAAGTCTCGCAACCTTTCTCTTGTGAGTAGCGCATTTTCTTTTCAGGTGCTAAATGTCTATACCTTATGTTTATAAGTTCTTTATCTTTATAAACAGGTATGCTAATGGCATCTCGTGATGCGTCATATCCAAGTTTAAAGTGCTCAATGGTTTTATCACTGAGGTTTCTGTTATGTAAATACTTCCGTGCATCAGGATTGTTACCAAGTGATTCTATATTGGCTTGTACAATCTGTACGTCAGGTTTCCTATACCCTCCGAAATTACCTGTTACTGTGTGTATTTTTGTTCGTGCATTTTCAATTATTCCCATGTGTAACACTTAGCTAATAACAACCTGTTAGAACTCTATCCCTGGTCCTACGTCTTTAACTGTTAGTTTGTTTTCTCGCCACATTCTGATTACTCTAGGTCGATCGTCGTAAATCATGTCGATTTCATAGTGTTTCAGGAATTTGTCATATATTCCTTGTTTCACTTCATTGTCAGGACGTTTGTCATTACCTCTTCGCATTAATAGTATTGAATAATCAGGTGCGTATTTCTCTAGCCATGCTTCTGTTTCTTTTCTGTATGTATCAGGTCTTCCTGTGACAAATATAACTTCTTGCTGTTTAAGATTAGCAAGTTCAAACACCTCATCAATTATGTCTTGACGAGGAGAATCATTATCAATATTTGCAAAGAACGATTTCCAATCTTTTGTGTCACCTTTTACATACTCTAGCCGATGTGCTATGTCTGCAATTGTACCATCTATGTCACAAATAATGAATGGGCGTTCTTGTGGATATCTCCGGGAACTAAACGCAAACTCCTTAATAACTTGTTCTCCAACTGGATTAGGACGCAAACTATCACGCTCAATACAAGTTTTGTAGTCAGTGTCTATGTTCTTAGTTTGGAACGAAGCTTCCATGATTTTAGCAACGTTCTTCCACATATCTTTATTAGATTTAGTCAGGTTGGTGTCATCCACTACAACTGAGTAACCTTTTGCTAGAGCTAGTGATGCTGCAGTCTTTTCTAAACCAACAGTCATATCTTCTTTTTTACCAGACCAAACGTTGTTGTGGTACATCTCTCTTATCAGGTCACGATTAACACGAAGCCAATTACCTTGTTTTAGTATTTCTTTTGCTGCGGTGCTCTTACCAGATGCAGGTAATCCCATAAGCATTATTAGTTTAGTCATATTATTTGTATGCAACACTGATGTGTTCGTTAAGTATATCCTTGTAAATCCTTGCAGCCTTCTTCGAAGCAATTCGTTTAAGAGCTTTGAAATCAACTACACCAACCTTACCTGCGATCTCCCAAATCTCTTCTTCTAGTAGATCATGATAAGCTGTATGTATTATACGTGGTGTGTGCTCGAAATCCAAATTCTTATCCACAAGTGGTTGAATCTTATTCATAATCTTTTGAATTCGTGGCAGTGTCATGTACTTATTGGTGATATACATTTCCCAATACGTGTCTGAGTGCTTGTTATTACCTCCAAATGTGACCACATTGTCCTCTTTAAACGCCTCTGAGACGATTTTAGCGTGCCGTTGGATACCAAACTTGTCTATAAACCACGGATTACGGATAACAATACCCTCTCCTTTTGCTCCAAGAGTGGTTTTTCCTACAAATTCATTAAGTTGTTCCATTGTAGGGTTTTCTATTTGTCCATGGAATTCAGGCACAGGAATACCATATTCAGCAGCTAATCCTCTTGTGTGAGATTTTTCTAAATATTGCTCTTCTTCTTCTCCATCAGAGACTTCTGTTATGTCAAATAAATAGAATTTACGATATGAAGTCTCATCATACTTTATTGTGTGAGGGACTAACCATTCTCCGTATAAACGAAGTTGAGGATTGTCTTTTAGCAGATTATTAATCGGTTCATTCTCTTTCACATAGTCTACAAGACCATTGAATCCTTCACTTAGTTCTCTGTTACGAGATCCGCAAGTTATCTCTCCTCTTTTGTCTATCCAAATAGAAGCGTTGGCTCCATCTAGTTTTTCTTCAATATAACAAACACCGTCCAGAATCCCTTCGGTTTCTTCTTTCCCAAGACGGTGAATCTTTGGGTACTTTTTAAAAGTCATATATTCTTTTTTACACCTATAAAGAAAAACCTAATCAGTAGACAGTTTCTGGTCTACTTGCTTTAGGTAAGCATTTACATCTATCATTGAATCAAAATTAATACGTAGTGTATTGACAATAAATGTCTTATATATACTTGAGTTTTTCAACAGACTATTAACAGGAAATCCCCAGCTTATCAAGTTCTTGTGGATTAGGTCATTGTTGTCCTCAATCCCATACCAATGGAAATGAATGAATATTAAAAACCGTACTTGTTCTTCTGAGTATTCTGTCAAGAGCTTCTTCCACACAGCATTGAATCTTCCAAAGCTGACGTTACACTTGCCTTCAAACTCAACGTACCACCATCTACAGTAGTATGATGTGAGTCTTGAATGTGCTGTCTCGCGTTTCTTTGGTAGTTTTTCTAGTTGTCCGAACAGGTTTAAGTAGCGGTTGTTAGACATTATACTATTTTATTAACAATATTTTTTACTAGTTCTAAAGCTTTTTTAATTTGTGCTTTAACAACTTCCATTACTCTTTTTTGAATTGTTTTATTCATTTTATTTTATTTTAAATTAATAACATTTTTATAATTGACCACTATTGTTTTCTGCATTTTCTATGTTTTGCTCTTTAATCTTCTTTCTATGTTGACAACCGATACACCAACCTGTTTGCTTAATCCACCATGCAGTATCGAACTTAGAACACAATGGACACTCTAATAGAGCACCAATTTTAATAGCTTCTTCAAATGTTACTAGTTCAGTTCTGTTGTCTAGTTCGTAGTAGTCACGTTTATCATCGTACCAACAAACTTTACACTTCCGCTGCCAAACAAGATGTTTTTTGTTTGAGTAACATTCCAGTTTTCCGTCTCCTCCACAGTTATGACAATCTTCGTTCCATCGTTTTCCCATATTACTCTCGTTCTTTTAGGTACTCAAGGTACTCTTTATAATAGCCCTGTAGCTCGTCATCATCAATATGAAAAGGATCAGCTAGAAAGTCTTCACCATCATAGCCTTCGTATTTTTTCTCAACTTGCAACCAACGCAAGAAGTTAAATATTGTTTGCCCTAGTCTCCATTGTTTTGGAGTTTGTATTTGAATCATGTGGAGATTATTGGACTTGCACCAATTCATAAGTCTCGCGCTCTTATGTCTCTTTATCCCCAGTCAGGCAACCGCTACACTTGCCTGTCTAAAGTAACCAATCCGTCCTTACTACCGTTACGCTCCGAGGAGCTATACTAAGCAGAACCGGGTTTTAAGTAAATTATTACTAGATTTGTTCCTTAGTGGTTATGAGGTAGTTTGCGGTAAACCACGTAGGATGGGATCAGTTATGTTATACATTATACCAAAAAATCATACATATTACCACTAAATAGTGTGGAAAAACAAGTAGATTACAAGATACAACATAGATTTATAGATTTGTCAAGCACGCTTGTTTATTTGCCACAGTAATTAACTACTAGTACGAAGTTCTCTGCAATCGCATATCCAACTACTAACAATAAAACTAATCCAATCCCTAAAAACACCTGACCTTTTGTTATCTCTTGTTTCGTTTGTTCTATAGCCATAGTTATTTATATAATTGTTTACCACAATTTGCACATTGATAATGCTTTGCTTCATCCCTGCTTGAATTGAATCGTCTGCCTACTAAAATTCCGTGATCTGCTAGGAAGTCATACTTCTCGTTTTCAAACTTCTGTATCTCCTTCATTGTTTCGTAATATAATTCTGGATTGAACTTATACTTATCGTCATATGAGCATCCCCACAACGGCAGCACTAGAATAAAATCATGTTTCTCGCATCGGTTCTTTTTCTTGTTATCTTCTTCCTTTCTAGTGTCGAATTCTTCAGGGGTTAACCAAGACTTAGAGTTTCTGTGATATTTCTTCTTCATAGTTATTCTTCTTCCTTGTTAGTGAGTAATGTGTGTAAGAAGTCTATTGTTTCTTCTGATTGGTCTTGGAGGGGAGAGCCGAGTTTCCATCTAGCCTCAAAAAAGAATCTCGGTTCACCGCCAGAGTAGTACATAATTTCACCGTCTGTTTCCAACATAAACCGCCTTGAATTTTCACTATTCTCTACAGCCATCAACACATCTTCTAGTGTTATTGGTCTTCCTAGGATTTCTAACTCGTTGTGGTAAACATCAGATAATTGAGTTGGTTTATGCTCTTTCTTGTGCGGAAACAAAGATTGATATACCTCTATAGATTCAGGGTATTTTTCTTCTCTCACATGTCCACTCCCAAAATGAGACCCTATGCAACTAAGTTTTAGTTTGCTCCAAGGTTCAAATCCACAGTATTCTTTATTCTTTTCTTTTTCTTCTTTAGACAGACTCTGCTCCTCAACCACCCTATAAACGTAGCGTGACGCTCTGTGCATCCACATTCCTGTACTATATGCGATAACCTCGCACCCAAACTTCAGCTCCATAATCTCTGGTACTAACTCTTGAATCTTTGCTTGTAGTTGTTGTAATTTGTTCATATATCTTATGTTAGTTGGTTAATAAACTCTGCTAATTTCTTTGCATCCACATGAGCATATAGAGGTTGAGTGCTTCTTGAATAGTTTTCATTTACATAGTCTTTCATCTCCTTCTTCTGTTGCTCTAGTAGTGAGGTGAGTTTTTCTCTCAGTGTTTCCAATTCGTATTGTCCACTTGATATTTGAGGTGCCAGTTCTGTATCAACGTATTCCATCACCTCTTCTATGTGTGTAGTAGCCATAGTTATTTATAGAATTTATCACACCAACTGTCATAAACCTTTTCACCATCCTCAGTCATTTTATGGTGTTTTTTAAGGATAAATTCCTTACACGTAGGTACAAAAGCACCAACTGTATGTCCGTATTTATCTTTCAAAGTCTTTCTCCATAGTGCAGAGCAAATTGACATCATGTTGCCGTAACCCATAGATTCACCAAGTTTCTTTACAATCTCAAATTCTTTTTTTAGTTTTTCTTCTCCTTCACCTGATATATAAACCTGCTTACCTTTAGTTAAAATATGTTCTGCTATTACATCTTTTATTTCTTCTAGTTGTTGTAATATTTGTTGTTTGTTGTTCATGTATTCATTATTTTAATTAGTGTTTCTGATAGCCAAATGTAATGGTCTGAGCGTGCTGAGCGTGCTGAGTATGCTGAGTCTGCTGAGCGTGCCG
>Ga0222662_1001488_pt1 | contig 11090 bp, 9 predicted proteins | sample AntAcemetagen600_FD_179821 | JGI IMG/M metagenome (GOLD analysis project Ga0222662, IMG submission 179821) | Saline water microbial communities from Ace Lake, Antarctica - #600 | ecosystem: Environmental > Aquatic > Non-marine Saline and Alkaline > Saline | place: Antarctica: Ace Lake | collected...
ATACGCCTGATCGGGATCAGCTGCTCGCTGCCAATTATGACCTGGAAGGCATGCGCAACTACATTGGCGTCGACAGCCTTGCTTTCGTTTCCGTTGACGGACTTTATCGCGCCCTCGGGTATGATGGTCGGGACAATGAAAACCCGCAGTTTGCAGATCACTATTTCACCGGGGACTACCCAACAAACCTCGTTGACCATCATCAAGAAAAACGCTCAGCGCAGCTTTCGCTTCTGACGGAAATTGCCTAGAGCTCGATCAGGACGCGACAAGACGATATGACCGACCGACTAAAAGACCGCCTTGCCCTCGTTACGGGTGCGTCACGTGGCATCGGGCGCGCTGTGGCACTTGCGCTGGCTGCCGAAGGGGCACATGTCATCCTGCTCGCTCGCACCGTGGGCGGGCTCGAAGAAGTTGATGATGAAATCCAGAAGGCGGGCGGTAAAGCAACGCTCGTGCCACTTGACCTCACTGACTATGATGCGCTCGACCGATTGGGCGCGACAATTTTTGAGCGTTGGGGCAAGCTCGATATTCTCATCGGCAATGCTGGCATTCTGGGGCCGCTAACCCCGATCACGCATGTCTCCCCAGATGAATTTGACAAGGTGCTGGCTATCAATGTAACCGCGAATTATCGCCTCATCCGTTCACTTGATCCCCTCTTGCAACGCTCAGATGCAGGGCGGGCAGTGTTTCTCACATCCGGTGCCGCACATAAATGCAAACCGTTTTGGGGACCCTATTCTGTCACCAAAGCCGCCCTTCAAGCCATGGTGAAGACATGGGCACATGAGACGGAAAAAACTGAATTGCGGGTCAATCTGCTAAGTCCTGGCCCGGTTGCTACGCAAATGCGGGCTAAGGCGATGCCGGGCGAAGATCCTAAAACCCTGCCAAAACCGGAAGATTTGACAGGCCTGTTCATTGATTTGGTTAGTTTGGAATGTACGCAACATGGCGACATTGTTGCCTTTGAGCGCACCACCTAAAAGCAAAATGAAATTCTGCCCATGAGCTAAGTGTCTTTAGCTCATTTTGCGTTTTTTAGCTTTTTCCGCATAGGGGTTGCTACCAGACCGCAAGAACATGCGGATAGGCACACCTGGCAGATCAAAAGTCTCACGCAGCGCATTCACCAGATAACGTTTGTACGACGTCGGCACTTCATGCGCCCGGCTTGAAAAAATGGCGAACGTTGGTGGCCGACTTTTCACCTGGGTCATGTAACGCAAGGTCACTGGACGTCCACGTGAGGCCGGTGGCGCGTGTTTGGCCACAACGACATCCAACCACTTGTTGAGCTTGGCCGTTGCAATGCGACTGTTCCAGACGTCGTGAACCTTGATGATGGCGGGCATCAGCTTGTCCACACCACGGCCTGTCAACGCTGAGAAAGTAATGATGGGCACACCCCGTACCTGAGGCAGAAGCCGCCCGAGCTTTTCTTTCAGATCTTCTATCACGACCTGCGGTTCGTCGACCTTGTCCCATTTGTTAACAGCGATGAGGAGCGACCGACCTTCCTGTTCAACAAGATCTGTAATGTGTAAATCCTGCTTTTCAAAAGGAATGGTTGCATCGATTAGGATGACAACGACTTCGGCAAATTTAACCGCGCGAAGAGCATCCGCAACGGAGAGCTTTTCCAGCTTCTTGGTCACGCGCGCGCGTTTTCTCAAACCTGCGGTGTCGAACAGCTTCACCTTACGCTTGCGCCATTCCCATTCAATGCCAATTGCATCGCGGGTTATGCCAGCTTCTGGCCCGGTGAGCATTCGGTCTTCGCCCAACAGTTTGTTGATGAGCGTCGATTTTCCGGCATTTGGACGACCGACAACGGCAACCCGCAACGGAATTTCAGGATCAGGCTCGTAAGGAACATCCGGGTCAAATTCTTCGCGCCCTTCGGTCTCCTCAAATGCGCGCTCGGCTTTTTCAGCAGCCTCAGCGGCGCGTGCAAAGGGAAGCAGCGCATCATAGAGGTCGCCCAGGCCTTCGCCGTGTTCAGCAGACAACGGCAGGGGCGCGCCAAAACCCAGCTCATAGGCTTCCAGACGACCGGCCTGACCGGCACCGCCTTCACACTTATTGGCGGCAACAATGAGGGGTGTTTCTGTTTTTCTTAGCAGCTTTGCAAAATAGGCATCTGCGGGCGTGATGCCAGCGCGCGCATCAACAAGCAGAAGGCACACATCCGCCTCTGCAATAGCCACTTCGGTCTGGCGGCGCATGCGTGCTTCAAGAGCATCCCCCTTCGCGTCTTCAAGACCGGCGGTGTCAACAATGATGAATTCCAGGTCAGCCAAGCGCGCTTCGCCTTCGCGGCGATCTCTCGTCACCCCCGGTGTGTCATCGACCAACGCCAGCTTTTTTCCAACCAACCGGTTGAACAGCGTTGATTTTCCGACATTGGGCCGGCCTACAATGGCAAGTTTGAACGGCATAATATTAGCCCTGGTGTCTCAGGGTCCTTTCCAAATCTCCAGCGGAGCTGCCGGTCTCTTACAGACTTTATTTCAGCGCCACAAGCCGTGCGTCGTCCGTTAGGACATAAAGTATCTCATTGGCCACGATTGGCGCCACAAACACGCCGTCAGGGAGTTCAATTTTTCCTAATAACTCACCGGTATAAGGCGATAATGACACCGCTTCGCCGGTCGAGGAAACAAGGACAAGCCTGTCACCTGCCAAGACGGGACCGCTCCATTCGATTGGCCCTCTGCGACTTTCTTGGTCTTCAAATCGGTCAAGTTTGTGTATCCAACGGATACGGCCATCACGCCGGGATAAAGCCACGACTTCTGCATCCAGGGTTACGATGAAAATAAAACCGCCGGCAACCCAGGGCGTTTGCACACCTGCGATATTGCGCGTCCAAACCCGCTCACCTGTGCGAATGTCGATGGAAACCGCGCGACCGGAATGACTGACGGCATAGACCCGACCCCGGTCAATCACCGGACGCCCAGAAATATCGTTCAGCTCCGTCAATGATGTGACATTGCCCGTTCGGGTCAAACTATCAGACCAGAGCGAGTTTCCATTTTCGACCCGCAAAGCAAACAGCTCACCGGAAGAATAGGGCGCAATCACAATGGAGCCGGAGACCGCCGGAGATGTTGCGGCCAAAATCCCAGCGCTTTCCGTGATCCCACGGTGGCGCCACAGGATTTCACCATCTGCGGCATTCAAGCAGATCATCTGGTTGTCGGAAGTAATGGTAAAGACGCGTCCGCCATTGACCGTTGGCGCGGCACGATAAGGCGTTCCAGCCCGCGTCCGCCACACTATCTCGCCGGACGCTGCATCCAACGCGACCACTTCACCAAAGCCCGTGGTAACGAAGATGCGGCCGTTTTCGAAGGCGGCACCACCGCCACGGCCTTCATCTGAATCTTCTTCTTCGGGTGTCAGATCAACGTCCCAGAGTTCTTTGCCCGTCGCTGCATCAAATGCGCCAATGCTTGTCTCAGCATCCAGGACGAAAACACTTCCCGCCGCTAAAATAGGGGCTGTTGCCAGCAGACTTCCGCCGCCAGAACCCGCGCCAGCATCCGCCTGCCAAAGTTCATCAAGCGCCCCAGAGGCCTGTAAATGGTGCATGGCATTGTCTGCATAACCGCCTGGCTGAGGCCAATCATTGTTCAAGTACGGCCGGGGCAACACCACTTCAAGTGACGCAATCCGAGGGTCAGCCTCCAGCGAGCGCTCAAGCGCCATTACCGAAATTCGTTCGCCAGGCAAACGCTCGCCTGTCTCTGAGCTTACCAAGTCGGAAATTGTGTCGCAGCCAGACAGGCTGGCCAACGCAATGATCCCAACAAACGCTGTACGCATCTTAATCATTCGGCTTCCTCTGACGCTTCTTCAATAACGGCATCTTGCTCGCTTGACAGATCGGGTGCCATATCTGCCGCTGTTGAACCTTCACTTTGAGCTTCTTCAACAGGTGCCACGACCGGCTCCGCAGTTGGAAGGTGAGGTTCAATCAAGGCGATCATGACGTGTGCGCGATCACGTACGCCCGGCGTTGATGTCGGATCGTCGACGATTTCCTGAAACAAGATATGAGCCTGTGGGTACTTTTGCTCACGATAGGCGCCAAGCCCCAGCACTTCACGAGCTGGGTTGCGCCAAGGTTCCTCAGCGCCCGTTAACGGCAACAATCGCCCGGCAAGGTCATCATAGCTCGTGCGGCCAACCAGCAGTGTCCCTGATTTCACCCGTGCTAGGTCCCGCAAGATGGGTTCAACGCCGCTGTCGCCTATGATTGTTTCATAAACGTCAATCGCTGCATCAATATTGCCGACTTCTGTGAGAGATGCAGCAGAACGCAACTGCGCGAGAGCGGCATAACCAGATGGCACGCCTTCAGCCAATTCCGCAAAAATTGCGGCGGCATCTGCCCCCTCGGCAGAGGCTTCTGCTTCGGCCACGATGAACGCCTGAGCAGCCTGCTCGGCTACGGATCTCTGGTAGGAATTCCACCCAACCACCGCACTCGTTACGGCGATAATGCCGACGGCGAGAGCAATAAGGTAGATCCCATATTTGTCCCAAAGCTGTTGTGCGCTATCACGACGAAGGTCATCGTCAACTTCACGGAAAATGTCGGCCAAGAATTGTCTCCGAATAGAACTAGGCGTCTGCCGATGGGCAGTCAGGGCGCGTAAAGTAGCTTTATTTCAAAGGCTTGCCAACAGCTCCCCGGCACTTGGGTCCTGTTTTCCTTAATGTCCTTTACGCCCGACCTTGCTTATTCGTCAATCGACCTTTTTCATCGAATATGTGTGCTCTTTGGCTGGAAATGCCCTGCCCCGCACTTCGTCTGCATAGGCCTCGGCGGCACCAGCAATGGCAGCGCCCAAGGTCGCAAATTCCTTAACGAATTTTGGTGGCTTGGGCGACAGACCCAGCATGTCTTCCAGCACCAGAATTTGGCCATCGCATGCGGGCGATGCGCCAATTCCGACCGTTGGGATTTTGATCTGAGCCGTAATTTTTGCGGCCAAAGGTTCCGCCATGCCTTCCAATACGACAGCAAATGCGCCTGCCTCGGAGACGACGCGCGCATCATTTTCGATGCTCGCCCAGTCCTCTTCGACCCGGCCTTGCGTTTTAAATCCCCCCATAACATGAGTGCTTTGAGGTGTCAGGCCAATGTGCGCCATCACTGGAATGCCACGGTCGGTGAGATATTTGATGGTTGCGCCCATGCGGGCACCCCCTTCCATCTTCACCGCAGTGCAGCCCGTTTCCTTGATAACGCGGCAGGCATTTCGAAATGCGATTTCTGGTGATTCTTCATAGGAGCCAAACGGCAAATCAACCACGACCAAGGCACGCTCTGTCCCCCGGACAACAGCGGCCCCGTGGGCGATCATCATGTCGAGGGTCACACCAAGTGTGTTCTCCATGCCGTACATGACCATGCCAAGACTGTCGCCAACCAACAAAAAATCGACATAAGGATCGATAAACCGCGCGGTATGTGCGTGATAGGCAGTCAAGGAGACAATGGGTGTGCTGTTCTTGTGGGCCAGAATATCTGGAACAGTAATCCGTTTTACCTGGGCGTGAACCGACATGGGGGGCATCCTCCATATATAGAACCCGCCACTATGATCCCAACATTGAGATCTTAAAGCAAATGCCTGGCGGGGGCGTCCAATACCTGAGCATATGGGCCAATTGAGCGCCCCGGTCAAGGTCAGGCAGGTGTTTAAGTTAATGCTTATGTTTCAATGGGTTAGGGCTCGTTAGTGCAGCTCGTGGCTTTGCATTGGATTGCTGGTGTTCTTGAGCACAAGCTCACGGTACATGACCGACAGAATGGCGACGGAAATAATCTGACTGAAGATTGTAACGATGGCACCGGCAATCACCGAGCCCATATTGCCGACCAGCAATGTTACAAGACCGCCCACGATGCTAACGCCGATCGCAATACATAGGAGTGCCAGAAAATTCAAAAGGTGTGCACCAAAGATGTTTGCGACATTTCCCTGGGTTGCATCCAAAATACCTTTTGCGTCAACCTGTCCGTCAGTCGCCACTGCGGGCAACAACAAAGACAATCGCAATCCATAAATCAGTCCTGCAACCATCAAGATAAGGCCGACCGGCAATGTGAATAGCGCCAAGGCCGTCGCCCCACCAACCATGATGACCAGCATTCCTGGAACGGCCAAAAGAGAGAGGAAAATTGTGACCAACAAAAAGCGTGCTTCACGCTGGCCAAAACGAAAATAGACAGCCGACGTACTCGTTTCCCCCAACAAGATGAACCGGTGCCAGGCGACGGCAATCATTGGCCAGAGGAAGAGCGTAATCAAAATCATAGCTGCTGTTGGCCAACCCAGCATAGCAGCGGCCATTGCGTCTGTGTCTTCCGGGCTCACGCCCTCTAACCTTGTTTGCAAATAATTTGTATGGAGTACACTGGCTGCAACGTAAATGGCGACGGGTGCCCAGACCAATTTCACCATCTCTCCAAAATGCGACCAGGCGCCTTTGTAGGCTTCAGACACAGTCGCCGTGATATCAAGATTGCTCATGTAACGCTTCTCGTTCCAAAAAAGAATTATTGTTGTGGCACAGGTGTTGAAGCCCCGAGCGCCTCGGCGCGTTCGCGAAAGTCTTTGTTTTCCGGGTCCAACTCATAGGCCCGCAAAAAATCACGCCGTGCACTTTCACTATCATTCACCGCCTCAAACAAAAGGCCCCGAACATAGAACGCTGATGGATTGTCCGGGTTAAGCTCAAGCGCCCTATTGATGTCCTGCAAACCTTCTGCAGGTCGGCCGAGTTCACGGTAAGCATTGGCGCGATTTGAATAAAGCAGCGCATCATCCGGTGCGATTTCCAACGCGGAAGAATAATCGATGACGGCCATTTCCAGGTTGCCGGTATTTTTATACGCGACACCCCGATTCAGGAGAGCGACCACTACATCGCCGGTTTCCAGTTCCCCTGATTGAATGGCTCGGCTGCAATAGTAGATCGCGAGTTTCATGTCGCCACCGTGGAACTGATCGTAACAGTTCATATTGTCTTCAATGCCATCGGCAGATGCCGTGCAAACACTCATTACCAGCGCTACAAGCGCACCTGCCCAAACTGAGCCCTGCATCTTCATTCCCTCAACCGCGTTACGTTGAGGCAGAGACTAGCCGGGTTTGACCTTTGAGAAAACAGGCCCGCTAGAGGAAATACATCATTCTTTGGCTTGAGCATCAATTTTCATGAGCGATGAAGACATCAATCTGCTGTTGATCCTCCTCAGGCGCGTACCGGAGGTCATGGATCAGATGGAATAAGGGCGGAAACTGACGCCAGTCCCCGCCCTCAAAATCAAATAATTAGCCAACCATCTGCATGGCAAGCCATTCGGCTTTAAGTGCTGGCTTATCTTCGCCTTCGATTTCAATCGTCACGTCATATTTGATGAGGAACTGACCCGGGTTCTTTTCAACAATGCTCATGACTTTGCCAACTGCGCGGACTTTGCTGTCGACCTTAACAGGTGCGAGGAAACGCACTTTATCAAAACCATAGTTGACGCCCATGAAGACACCTTCGATGACGATGCTGAAGCTCTCCGCAAAGTAGGAAAGCATCGACAGGGTTAGAAAACCGTGCGCGATTGTCGTGCCGAACGGTGTGTCTTTAGCTTTCACAGGATCAATGTGAATGAACTGATGATCATGGGTGCAATCTGCAAACTGATTGATCTGCTCTTGCTTAACTTCAAACCAGTCGCTCGGCTCTGATTGAAAACCAACGCTTGCTGCGACTTCATCTTTTTTCACAATTTTCATTTTCGTGCGCTCTCTCTGATGTGACTGGTTTCGTTCTTGTGAGGGGAAATTTACTCCCACTCAATTGTAAATAAGCGTTTTTTATCCTTTATATTCAACGGCTTATTTTACCTCTAATTCGTAATACCATGAAAAATACCATGCTCAGAAAATGCTTAAAAATACTTTGAATATTGGCCAATTGACCGCTGCCTCACAGCTCCCTAGGCCACCTTCCGAGCTTTGACTTCGAGGTGTATACCCTCCTGCTCCTGCAGGTAATGGATCACAGCAAACAGATTGCTCGCCTGGGGATTCCCGTCGACCCGAACAGCGACTCATTTTATGCCACAGGGGGGGTTGTCGTTCCCATAATCTCACACTCGCCCCTGCAAAGCCTGGCGAATAAACTGTCTCCCCGCGTTCTGTCTACCGGCATTGTCGTTCACCTCGACAAGTACCCGAATCTGCTCATTGACTGCGTCAACCTTATTCAATCGGGTAGCAGCGTCCATCGCCCGGTCATACGCCTCCACCACATCGATGCTGGTCACCTCGTAACCCCACCCCTCACTCAACCAACGCAGCGCAGCGATGGCGGCGCCGAGGGCAAATGCCGGTTCCGAGTCGAGATGGTCCCTCGCCGCCCTGGTTAGGGTTTTCGGATCACAGGGACTCAGATTGGCCAGTTCCAGTGCCAGATCAAACAGCTCGAGCTCCTTTGCGGTCGCAAACCACTTGCCCTCCTCTCCCGGCGTGGTCTTGATTAGATCGGCAAGTATGTCTGCCGGTGCCATCATCGGATAGCGCTTCGCCACAGCACGATACCGCGCGAGATACGAATTGCCCTGGCCCGCGCTCAATCCATAGCGTCGATAGGCCTCGTCATGCAGGCCGGAGGAAATCAGGATCTCTTCGCAGGCCTGATCAATCGCCGAATCCGGTTGGTTGAGCCCTCTGGATGCCTCGGCGTATTTCAGCGCTTCCGACTTCTTGCCCACCGCCAGCAATGCTTCAACACCGTAGCGGCGATAATGCCAGAAGGGTTTACGGTCTAGCGCCAGCAGATCAAGCAGCTCCTGGTAGCGTCCGGCGACCAAAAGACAGGACAGACAGGCCGTTGCGCCATGAAAATAGTTACCGGGATTCGGGTCAGTCCAGCACGACTTCAGTGTTGGCATCAATTCCTCAGCCCACTGATTGGCTGTTTCCATCGATCCACACAGCTCTCCCCAGCGGTCACCCACCGGGCCCAGGTAATCGACGCCATCATCCGCCATCGCCTGCCATAACCGTTCGAGCCATTTGTTGCGTGCTTTGGCCTCAGCCGGCGCATGGATGATTAATGGAATCAGGTCATCCAGTGTTTTGTTCACTGCGGAACCCAGGGCACCGCTGGAGCTGTCCACGTGCTCCAGGGCAGGCCAGAGCTTTTCTATCAGGCGAACCGCGCCTTCTGCGGCGAGCACAGGCTCTTTCTTTGCAACCTTTTTGATTTCGGAAACCGCTTCGCGAAGTCGTTGGCAAGCCAATCTGGAGGAGTTCCAGCTGTAGACTCCAGCACGGAAGCGTGCGGGGAAGATCCATTTACGTGCCCTCCGGGTGCTCAATGGGAACCTACCCTTCGTCCACGGCCCGTTCGATAGCGTCAATCTTGCTACACCCTGGCCCAAATATTTGGCTTCTGCCTCCGGTTTGGGGCGTGACCTGAATCTGTGTACTGATTCGCTCCTTCAACGCAGGCACATGTGAAATGACGCCGATCAGTTTGCCGTCCTGCTGCAGACCCGCGAGGGTTTCCAAAGCAGTATCGAGAGCTTCCTCGTCCAGGGTGCCGAAGCCTTCATCCAGGAACAGCGAATCCACCCGGACATTTTTGCTGGCCATATGGGACAACCCCAGCGCCAGGGACAGGCTGACGATAAAGCTCTCACCACCGGAAAGGTTCTTCGTGGTCCGAATCTCCCCAGCCTGGTAGTTGTCGATCACGTTGAGTTCCAGGGGTTGAGCCTCGTCACGGATCAGCAAGTAACGGTCGGTCATTTTCTGCAGTTGCCGGTTGGCGTGGCCAATCATCATTTCGAAGGTCAGTCCCTGAGCAAAATTGCGGTACTTCTTGCCGTCTGCGGAGCCGATCAGTTCGTGCAGGTTTCCCCACCTACGGCACTCTTTTTTCTGGGCTTCGATAGCTGTCTGCTTTTCCTTTATCCGCTCTTTTGCAGCCGTATTCTCACTCAGCTTGTACTTGAGACCGGCAATGATGTCCCGCATCTCTTTCAGGGATTCCTCGTGCTCTTTGAATCGGGGCTCTAGCTCTTCCAGCGACTTGTCTGTGATCTTGCGCGCTATTTCCGTAGCCAAGCGTGTTTCACGATCCTTCTGTCTGGCCTTCAGATCTGTATGACGATCATCCAGGTCCTTGGCCGTAGCCGCCAAGCCCGCCCGAGCTGCAGCGGGCAATATGGCCACCAAAAACTGTTCTTCATTTGAAAAGCCAACGGGCGCGAGCGCTGCGGAGAATTGGGTTTCCAGAATTCTCAGTTCCGGCTCTCGTAGGTCGATGCGTTTCTTCAGAGATTCAACATGGGCCTGCGCCGTATTCCATTTTTGTTGGAGCTCATTGTGCCGTTCTCTGACCTGCTTTTCGGCACCTTCGGTATCAGAAATCGCATTGTTTAAACGGCGCTCCTCATCGTCGGGATTCTTGTCGCCGTACAGTGCATTACGCTCTTCAGTTCCGGTTGCGAGTTCCTTTTTCAAGGTCTCCAGGCGTTCCAGCTTTTCAGTCAGGGTGGTGCTTTGAGTTTCAATAACCGCATCCAGACGCTTCACCTCACTATCGATGTCGGCAATCTGTTTCTCGATGTCCGCCTTTTTCTTAACCTGGGCCTGCCACGCCTTCAGCCGCGCTCTGAGGGATTCGATCAGTGATGAAATGTCCGTTTCAGGGATGTCCGCAATTCCAAGCGGCTGGAGTTTGGTAGAGACCGCCTGCCTGCGTTCGACAAAATCAGCACGGAGTTTCACCAAGCCGCCCTTCAACTCGGATAGGGCTTTCTCGGCGGCCTTCTTGTCATTAGCCGCTGCTGACTCTAGCTTTTCAGCCTCAATCAGGTTTTTGCGGGCCAGGCTTTCTGCTTCTTCGAGTTTCTTGATGGCGGCTTCCTGATCCTCGGCTTTGCTAATCAGCCTCGTCAGTGCGTCGATTTTTTGTTCGGTTTCACCGGGGACAGGGACATTCCCTTCCGCAAAGGGGTGTTCGGTTGCTCCGCAAAGAGGACAGGG
>Ga0222662_1001493_pt1 | contig 11060 bp, 10 predicted proteins | sample AntAcemetagen600_FD_179821 | JGI IMG/M metagenome (GOLD analysis project Ga0222662, IMG submission 179821) | Saline water microbial communities from Ace Lake, Antarctica - #600 | ecosystem: Environmental > Aquatic > Non-marine Saline and Alkaline > Saline | place: Antarctica: Ace Lake...
GTCGAGAGGCTTTGGCGCACAGTCAAATACGAGAATGTGTATCTCAAGGGCTACGAAGATATGAAACAGCTCAAAGCAGGACTCAAAGAATACTTCGAGTTCTACAATCACCAACGCCCACATTCCTCGCTTGACGGCAGCACGCCTGCAGAGGTTTATTTCGCTGCAGAAAAAGATAAAGAAGCGGCTTCACTCGCACTGATCCCCAGCGCCCCCATGGGGGCGCTGGGGATCACTAAAACAACAACAGCAATAACCAACTAAGATCTAACTGCCACTGGTCCCAGCAATGGGGTCCACTTCACAGCGATACGAAGATAATTCAGTCGTAGCCGAAGCGGTAACGCTTTGGATCGCTCGATACACGCGGCTCAGGCCGTTCAAAATCTTACGATTGTTCCGGTTCGCTGCGCGCTCGGTCTTGGCGCATTGCTCGGAACGGCTACTATTACCTCGTGCATTTAATTGCACCCCAGCACTCTTGTGCTGTATTTTGTATATCGCAACGCTCTGTTATTTATATTTAATATCACCGAAAAACCGGCTCTTGTTGGCTCAAGCTTCCTACACCTCACTCAACCACTCAACCACTCAACCACTCAACTGCGGCTTCGCCGCAACAACTTAACTCGGCGCAAAGCGCCGCCATACTATGAAAAAAATACTAGTTACCGGTTCCTCGGGCCTGATTGGCTCGGAGGTTTGTGTCTTCTTTGCCGCCCAAGGCTATCAAATTCACGGCGCGGATAATAACCAGCGGGCAGTGTTCTTCGGGCCACAGGGAGATACCCGATGGAACCAAAAGCGCCTAGAGAAGAATCTTCCTGACTTCGTTCACCATGAACTGGATATTCGAGACCGTGCGGGTGTGGCGGAGTTGATTGCGCAAGTGAAGCCGGATGTATTAGTCCATACTGCGGCACAACCTTCGCATGATCGTGCGGCGGCCATTCCCTTTGACGACTTTGATACAAATGCGGTGGGCACGTTGAACCTCTTGGAGGCATGTCGACAGCATTGCCCCAAAACGCCGTTTATCCACATGTCGACCAATAAGGTGTATGGTGATGCGCCGAATTCTATTGCGTTGAAGGAGTTGGATACTCGGTGGGACTATGACGATGCGACTTACGAAAATGGGATTCCGGAAAGCTTTACCATCGATCAGTCCAAGCATTCACTCTTTGGCGCTTCAAAGGTAGCGGCTGATGTGATGGTGCAGGAATACGGGCGCTACTTTAATATGCCGACGTGCTGCCTGCGCGGTGGTTGCCTGACAGGGCCAAATCATACGGGTGTGGAGCTTCATGGGTTTTTGAGTTATCTCGTAAAGTGCAATCTGGAAGGTAAGCAATACACAGTCTTCGGTTACAAGGCGAAGCAGGTGCGAGACAATATCCACTCCTTGGACGTAGCTCGTTTTATGTGGGAATTTTCGCAAAATCCGCGTAGTGGAGAAGTGTATAATCTAGGCGGTGGTAAACAGAACAGTTGCTCCATGCTGGAGGCCTTCACTCGTGTGGAAGCGCTCAGCGGAAAGAAGATGAATTACGTCTATTCTGACAAGAATCGCGAAGGCGACCATATCTGCTATTATAGTGATCTCCGTAAAATGCGTGAGCACTATCCGAACTGGGACATCAGCAAGAGCCTCGATGATATCTTCTCCGAGATCATTGAGGCTTGGAAGGTTCGCGAAGCGAGCGACTGATTCCCTGTTTCCGCTGTCGCGGTGACCGCTTATTAACGCTAATTGACCGCTTACTATGAAAGACTTAAATAACGAGCATATGGGTGAAGAAGGTTATGCGCTTATGGGCGCAGCTTTTGAGGTTCATCAAGAGATTGGCGGAGGCTTGAATGAGGAGATTTATCAGGAGAGCCTTGAATGGGAATTAGGTTTGCGGAAGATTCCGTTTCAGTCGAAGGGTGAGCTTAAGGTATACTATAAATGACATTTACTTAACAAGCGATACATCCCCGATCTTCATGTCTTTAATGAAATCGTTGTGGAGCTGAAAGCAGTCAAAGCACTGACTTCAGAGCACGAACAACAACTGCTTAATTACATGCATATCACCAAAAAGGCTGTCGGTTATCTCGTTAACTTTAGTCCACCGTCTGTAGAGTGGAAGCGCTTCATTCTTAAAGAATACATCGCCAAGAATAAAAAATAAGCGTCAAATAAGCGCAAATAAGCGGTCGCCAGTTTTGCTGGTTATTTATATCACGAATATTCATGAAAATTCTAATCACAGGTATCTGCGGCTTTGTTGGCCGCTCGGTTGCTGAGCAATTACTCGCTCAACATGAAGAGCTCACGCTCTATGGGCTGGATAACTTTATCCGTCCCGGCAGTGAGCTGAATCGCTCAGATCTGATTCAAGCAGGCGTGAAGATCTTTCATGGTGATATTCGGAATGCTTCGGACCTAGAGATGCTCCCAGGCGTGGATTGGGTGATCGATGCGGCGGCTAACCCCAGTGTGCTTGCTGGAGTTGATGGTAAGACGAGTTCCCGACAATTGATTGAGCATAATTTAGGAGGCACGATCAATATGCTGGAATATTGCAAGCGTGTGAATGCGGGCTTCATCTTATTGAGCACCAGTCGCGTTTACTCGATTCCGGGAATTTCGGAGCTTAAGATGGAAGTGGACAGCGGTGCATTTCGTCCTACTGCCGATCAAGCATTCCCTGCCGGGATTTCAGTGAAGGGAGTTTCAGAAGCGTATTCGACGCAAGCTCCAGTATCACTTTATGGATCGACAAAGGTCGCCTCAGAAGTACTCGCGCTAGAATATGGAGAGACGTTTGATCTGCCAGTATGGGTGAATCGTTGTGGTGTATTAGCCGGCGAGGGCCAGTTCGGTCGTCCGGATCAGGGGATTTTCTCATATTGGATACATAGCTGGAAACAGCAGCGGTCGCTCAAATACATTGGTTTCGATGGGATGGGGCACCAAGTGCGTGATTGTTTACACCCCGAGGATCTGGTGCAGATGCTAGGGCTACAACTTAAGGCCGGTCGCGATACGAGCAAAAATCCGATTGTAAATCTTGCCGGGGGCGTGGATGCCTCGATGTCGTTGCGTCAGTTGTCTGAATGGTGTGCCGCGCGCTTTGGGGCACTTGATGTTAGCACGGAACCTCAGGATCGCCCTTTTGACATTCCATGGATGGTTCTTGATGCGACGTTTGCGAAGCAACAGTGGGATTGGACTCCGACGCGCACGATCGAGAGTATTCTCGAGGAGCTAGCGGCACATGCTGAAGCAAATGCTGGATGGCTCGATATTTCTGCCCCTTATTAAACTATTATGACCGAAGTAAACCCGAATGCTCCGAAGCTGAAATTGCTAAGTATCGTCATCCCCGCGCGGGATGAGGAGGGCTGTATCGCCTCGATGGTGCAGCACCTGAATCTTGAACTGAAATTGCGAGAGGTGCCGCACCAGATCGTTGTGGTTGACGATGGTAGCACCGATGGGATGTGGGCGATATTGGAAGAACTGAAGGCCGATATTCCGGAGTTGGCACATGTGCAAAATCCTGGGCCTCATGGTTTCGGGCGCGCAATTATATATGGCATGGATCATTCCGATGGAGATGCCTTGGTCATCATGATGGCGGATCAGTCCGACGATCCTCGAGATGTCGCGAAGTATTGGGATATTCTCAATGAGGGTTGGGATTGTGTCTTCGGGAGCCGTTTCATGCCCGGAGGCGGAGTGATTGATTACCCGAAGTTTAAGTTATTCGTCAACCGCCGCGTAAATTGGTTTATTCGCATGCTTTTTCGCATTAAGTTAAATGATACAACCAATGCGTTTAAAGCTTATCGCAGGACTGTGATCGATGGTTGCCGTCCGTTTTTATCTCCTCACTTTAACCTGACGGTAGAGGTCCCTCTCAAGGCGATTATTCGACATTATTCATGGACGACGATGCCGATCACTTGGCGTAATCGGACGACAGGTGAAGCGAAGCTCAAACTGAAGGAGATGGGCAGTCGCTACTTGTTTATTGTTCTCTACTGTTGGCTAGAAAAGTATTTCAGTCGTGGTGACTACCGCAAGCCGGATGACGTTATCTAGCGTATGAGCACACTCTCCAAAATTTTCAGTGCATCGGTAGCCTTGCTATTAGTGTCACTTTACTGCTTTTCGCTCTTCGCCGAGTCGGATCGTTTTTCGATGACTCCTTTCCGTGAAGCGCAGACTGCGATCACTTCATACTACATGGCGAAAGGGGAGAGTCCTTTTCTTGCCTATGAGGTGCCAGTGTTGGGAGAGCCGTGGGCAGTGCCGATGGAGTTTCCGCTGTTTCAGTGGATTGCCTCGCAATTAGGCGGAACGAATGTCGATACGCTCCGCTGGACTGGGCGGCTGCTGAGCCTTTGCTTTTTTTGGGGATGTCTTTGGATCGCTGGGTTGATCGGACGACGATTGCCGATTGAACGAGAGGATCGAATCGCGTTAGTCGCCTTATTTGCTGCGGCTCCTATATTCGCCGCCTATTCGACGACCTTTTTAATCGAGTCCTTTGCTCTGTTTTTTGCGCTGGCCTATTTATGGGCCTATTTACGATTGCGTGAGAAAATGGGTTTCGTTCCATTGCTGCTCGTTTGCACTATGGGTGTGCTGGCGTCGCTTTCTAAGCCAACCAGTTGGGCTCCTTTTGCCGGTGTGATTGTCTTAGCCACGGGGATTGAGCTGTTAATGCATTTGAAAGCCAAGGCGCCCCTGAAGCAGGTGATCCTCGGTATTTTGATTCCAGCGGTGGCTGTTGTCATTCCGTTGATTGCCGGCTTGATCTGGGTGCACTTCGGAGATGCGGTTAAAATGAATAACCCACTGACACGAGGCCTTACTTCTGGGAGTCTGGCAGAGTGGAATTACGGGACGCTGTCTCAAAAGCTTTCACCTGTCGTCTGGACGGTGATTTTGGGCAAGCAAAGTGTTATGATTTTTGGTGTTGCTGCGCTCTTAGTGCCTTTTGTGCTGATGGGATCAGCATGGTCTGCTTGGAAGCAAAAGCGTATGAGCTCAGAGTTGCTCTATTTGTTGCTGGCGATCGCCGGTTACATGAGTGCACCTGTGGTCTTTACAAATCTGCATTTTCGGCATGATTATTATCTCTTCGCTAATGGCTTTTTTCTGATTGCGGCCTTTGTCCTTTCTTTGAATTTGCTACGTCGGATCTGTCCGCCCAAGGTGATATCCACGATCTACTTGGTTAGTTTGGTTTCGGCAGTGCTGGTGGGTTTCGGTTATATGGGCCTACGTAAAAGTCTTTCAGAACCTCAAGAAGATGCCGTCATAGCGGCCATGGAGGGCCTGGAAGGCGATGGCGGCGTCGTTTATTTTGGTTTCGGTTGGTCGTCCAAGATGCCCTACGAACTTGAGCGCCGTGGACTGATGCTCTCGACCCGGGAGATCACTGATCCGAAGTATATGGAGGCAGTGGCGCTCAACAGGGATGAAGATTGGATCGCGATAGTGATTGCGGGTGATGACTATAATGCGATTGCAGAAGATGCGCAGCAGCGACTGGGTTTGGATCTACCTCATATGTTAGAGGTTTGGCCAGGCGTGCGGGTCTTCACTCGGGAGCTGCTGAGTTTGGAGAACGCCTCGGGTGCATTGGACTTATTAAATCGGGTAGCGACGAAAGTTCCTGAAGACGTGCCCGAAGGTTCAGGCTTTATCTTTTTACACAGTTTTCTGAAATCTGCAGAAGCGGGCGAAGGCCCGTTTGAGTTAATGTATAAACGAGGCGATGAGCTGTTCTATATCGATGGTGGCGCACAACGTTTGTATCGGTTCCGTAATTATTTTTAATCATGCTCGAAACTCTTATTTCTCATTTTGAAACGCTGCACCCGGCTTTCTTTATTTTAGGATTGGCCTTGTTGCCCCTTGGACCGGTTCCAGTCAGTCCGCTCTGGCTGCTAGCAGGTATGCGCTTCGGCCCTGCGGTCGGGATCGCCATGAGTTTTGGCTGCCTCTTGCTCAATTTCTCGCTCGCTTACTTGCTTTCGGCGAAGCTCTTCCGGCAGCAGTTGGAGCGCATTTTGCGCAATCGGAAATCTAAGATCCCGAAGATTCCTCAAGAAGATGAATTGAAGTTTACTTTTTTGATTCGTTTGGTGCCAGGCAACCCGCTCTGCGTGCAAAATTATCTGCTTGGAATCATGCGGGTGCGACCGGTTCTGTATTTTGGAGTCGGAATACCTATTCAGTTGATGTACGCGACGGGTTTTATTGTCTTTGGTAAGGCACTCTTTGAAGGACAATTGGGCACCATTCTCTTCGCGACGCTATTGCTGGTGGTGATACTTATCGGCGGGAAGTTAGCAGGGAAATATTACCTAGCCTCGAAAGAAGGAAAACGTATGGCCGAGAGCGTGGAGCTTAACGATTGATGCAGACGATTCGGATCATTTCAGAGTTGTATTATCCCGAGGAGACCTCGACAGGGTATTTTGTGACGGGCATTGCAGAAGGGCTCGCACGGAAGAATGCATATGAGGTTTCTGTTTTGTGTGCGCAGCCGAGTTATAGTCAAAAAGGCGTTTTAGCGCCTCGTAGTGAGACCAGCAACGGGGTAGTGATCCGGCGCCTCGGCGCACCAGCAGGCGATAAAAACCGCTTGTTTGGGCGGCTATGGAATGTATTCAGCCTGACGCTTCGATTTGGTTTCTCGATGTTTGGCTATATCCAGCGCGGTGATCGAGTGCTGGTCTTGACGAATCCGCCAAGTCTGCCGCTTTTGGTTGTTTGGATCGCTAAATTTAAGGGGGCGACCACTGTTCTTTTGGTGCATGATGTCTATCCCGACGTGTTGGTGCCGACAGGAATCACGCGAGAGGGCAGTTTGCTTTACCGCGTGGTGGATTGCTTGCAGCGCCATGTGCTCCGTCAGATGGAAGCCATCGTCGTGCTGGGGCGTGATATGGAGGTTCGGCTGCGGGCAAAGCTTGGAGCCGGAACCCGACAACCAAAATTCTCGATCATTCCTAACTGGGGGGAGGCTGATGAGATCACTCCGCACTCGCGGGTCGCGAACAAGCTTCGCTCGCAGCATGGCTTGGAGGATAAATTTATTATACAATTTTCCGGTAATTTGGGGCGAACGCATGGCCTAGAGGATTTGGTAGCTTTGACCAAGCGGCTGAAGGATGTCGAGGATGTCCACTTTCTGATTTTTGGATGGGGCGCTGGGCGTGATTGGTTGGCCGCAACGATTGAGGCATCGAAGCTAGAAAATGTCACCCTGTTACCTCCCTGCGACAAGGCTGAGTTAGCCAAATATCTGACCGCTTGTGATCTTTTTTTCATGCCCTTCAAGAAGGGAATGGAGGGAATTTCAGTGCCATCGCGTCTCTATAACGTGATGTCGGCCGGAAATCCGATTTTAGCTATCGCGGGCGCGGAGTCTGAACTGGCTCAAGTCGTGATTGAGGAATCGATGGGTTGGGTGGTGGCGCCAGGCGATGTCGATGCGATGTTAGCAGCGGTCGCGCAGGCTCGACAAAATCCGGAGAGCCTAGAGGCCATGCGCACGCATGCCCGAGCAGCGCTGGAAGCAAAATATACACGAGAGATTGTGGTGGTGCGTTTTGCGGCACTCTTTGAGGGAATGAATCAGTCGAATGGTGAATGAGATGAAACAGGGCGTTTTCGTAACCGGTGCGAACGGCTGGATTGGGGGTGAGGTCTGCCGCTCATTACAGGCCCAAGGCTGCTACGTTGTGGCCTGTGACATGCAAGAGCAAGCAGGTGCATGGGATCGTTTTTTACCGATTGATTTAAATAAAGGGTCGATTGCTTCGATGCCCGAGGCCGAAGCCATCCTTCCGTCAGCTGGTGAATGGTGCTTAATCCACTGTGCGGGTTATGCCCATCGACCGATCGAAACGCCCGAGGAAGTTGAGCGCTTTTATGCAATCAATGAACGAGGTACGGCCAAGACGGTAGATTTTTGTCGCACGATTGGAGTGGCTCGTATTGTCTATATCAGTTCTATTGCGTTCTATGATTGGGAGGTCAATGGCTCGGGAAACGCTTTGACGGAAGAGGCTCCTTTGGCAGGGAAGACGGCTTATGCCGACTCCAAACTAAAGGGCGAACGCTGTATCTCTGATTCCGATTTGGATTACCGCGTGGTGCGCTTGGCGACAGTATTTGGTCAAGGGGATCGGGCGAATTTCGCTAAACTCGCCAAGGCGTTGAAGACGAGAAAGTTTATCATCCCGGGTGCCGGCAATGCGCGGAAGAGTGTGATCTCAGTGAACCGAGCTGCGGAATGGATTGGCCAGCTTGCGCTTATGGCTGATCCGGCACATCGCTTAATCAACCTGGGTTTTTTGGAGGCACCTACATTGAGTGAGATCTGTGAGGTTTTCGGTGATCAATGTCGCTTCCCGAGAACTCGCCGTGCACCCTTGTGGTTCTTGCGCCTGGCGGCACTCGCGGGCGATATCCTTGCCAAGATAAAACCGAACTTCCCGCTAACTTCTGTGAATGTTAGAAAGCTAACGCGCTCAAGCTGTGTTGATTGTAGTCGCGCAGCGGAGGTTTTCCCGGAACTATCGAAAGTGCGCTTCGCTGATGAATTAAAACACTCAGCCGAGTATTATCGAGGCTTGTAGATGCCCAAATAATCGAAAGTCCGTCATTCTTTCGTGTGGTGGCAGAAGCACGACAATACAAATTATATTTCCAACTTTCCTAGAATCACCTTTTCGATTATTGTGGCCATGATTCCGCAATACCCCCCCCAAAAAAATATCTTATGAATATAATGCAAATAGTAGGGCGCACCCGCCCATTGTTCGATCAAGATGTCGCTTCTCGCGAGGAGCTTCTGAAAGCAAAGATCGCCCCCTCCAGAATCTTAGTCATCGGTGGTGCTGGGACTATCGGTCAAGCCGTGGTGCGAGAGTTGTTTAAACGCGATCCGAGGGCGCTACATGTAGTCGACATCAGTGAAAACAACCTCGTCGAATTGGTCCGCGATATTCGTAGCACTCTGGGTTATGGAACTGGGGATTTTCAAACTATTCCAGTGGATGTGAACAGTCGTTATTTTGATGCCCTTGTGGAGTCGCAGCCCCCCTACGATTATATCTGCAATCTTTCGGCGTTGAAGCATGTGCGCAGCGAGAAAGATCCTTACACACTGATGCGCATGTTGGAAGTGAATATTTTCAACACAGTAAAGACAGCCCGATTGGCTGCCGCTCAAGGGGCAAAGAAGTATTTTGCGGTATCGACCGATAAAGCTGCCAATCCCGTCAACCTGATGGGCGGGTCGAAGCGTATTATGGAGAAATTCCTACACCGTGAGTCTGCCAATGTCGATGTCTCGATGGCACGTTTTGCAAACGTCGCTTTTAGCGACGGCAGTCTTTTGCACGGCTTTACCCAGCGTATGCTGAAGCGGCAACCATTGTCCGCGCCCAATGATGTGCGTCGATACTTTGTGACGCCTCAAGAATCTGGAGAGCTTTGCATGATGTCGGCCATCTTCGGCGAAAATCTTGATATTTTCTTCCCGCACCAAGACGGGGAGTTAGAGCTGACTAAGTTTTCGGATATCGCGATTCGGTTTCTCGAACAGGCTGGCTATGAGCCCGTCGAGTGTGAGACGGAAGATGAAGCGCGTGATCGAGTCGAAGAATTGATCCCACAGAAAAAGTGGCCAGTCTATTTCTTCGGTAGCGACACCACTGGAGAGAAAGCCTTCGAAGAGTTCTTCATGGGGGATGAGACGCTGGATCTTGATACATTCAACGGGATTGGTGTGATAAAGAACAAGCCAGAGTTTGATAATAACATCCTCGATCAATTTGATTCTGAAATAGGTGCAATGCGTGACTCTGACGGCCCATGGGATAAGACGGAAATCGTCGAGTCCTACTTGAAAGTCTTGCCCGAGCTGAGCCATGAGGAAAAGGGGAAATATCTGGATTCTAGAATGTAGCGCAGCGCTTTCAAAAGAAACCTTTCATCCCACAGATTCTTCTAACAGTAGTCAAAGTCAGCCTCTCATACGTTGCCGCTATCGCGGAGATCGCTTCTCACCGGCAATTACACGCTTATAAATAGGACTCCAAATCTTTCTTTGCATCGTGCTGGATAAGCGTTAAATAAGCGTTAAAAAAATACGAAGCCCCCATCATACAAATGAAACGACTTTTTGATATCATCTCTTCAGGCTTAGTGATGCTGGCATTTTTGCCAGTTGGACTCGTGCTCGCTATTCTCCTTCGCTTTAGTGGCGAAGGTGAAATCTTCTACCGCCAGAATCGGGTGGGACGAAACGGGAAGACCTTCGGGGTCATGAAATTCGCGACCATGCTGAAGGACAGTCCGAATTTGGGCACGGGCACGATAACCAAAAAGAATGACCCACGGGTCTTGCCGATGGGTGGGTTCCTTCGTCAGACTAAACTTAATGAAGTACCCCAACTCTGGAATATTTTTATGGGCGACATGAGTGTCGTCGGGCCAAGGCCTTTAACAAAAGAGACGCGCGATTACATTCCCAAAGAAATTTTGAATGAAATTCAAGATGTTCAGCCTGGGTTGACGGGCATCGGATCGATTATCTTTCGCGACGAGGAGAATATTATTCACGAAAGCGGTGAAGGCTATCATGAATTCTACAAACGTGAGATCGCACCGTTTAAGGGAACGGTCGAACTCTGGTACAAGCGGAGAAAGTCTTTCTTGTTAGACATGAAGATTATTTTCGTGACAGCTGTGGTAGTGCTTTTCTCTGAAAGTAAAATCGCAGATCGGATGTTCCCGGATTTACCTAAGCATCATATTTTCAATCCTTAGACTTGTTTGGGTTTTGAATCAAAAAGCAGCCAGCAGAAATGCGGCTGCCTTTTTTTTGCATCGAGCGGAGGCAATTCGAAGGGGTCAAAGGCAAATCCGAGCGTAGGGACCACCCTCATATAAAGATCTGGCCTGGGTGTGATGGGAACTCGTCAGTGCGGAAACAGGGGTCGTTCCGTTATTCTTATAATTGATGTGTGATGCGGAT
>Ga0222662_1001495_pt1 | contig 11051 bp, 11 predicted proteins | sample AntAcemetagen600_FD_179821 | JGI IMG/M metagenome (GOLD analysis project Ga0222662, IMG submission 179821) | Saline water microbial communities from Ace Lake, Antarctica - #600 | ecosystem: Environmental > Aquatic > Non-marine Saline and Alkaline > Saline | place: Antarctica: Ace Lake...
ACGATTGAAGAGCAACGACGGAGCCAGGTGGGCCGGTCCGCGGGGCGACCGACGCAATTCGCCCACCCCTGCTAGAGCACCGAACGACTTACGGGCCCGAGCATCGCGACGGCCGGGTACTGGCTGGCTAGGAGCGACGAGGAAGCGGGCCGGGGCCCGCGACGAGGAGCCGACGCAGTCAGGCTGCGCCCGGACGAGCGAGGCGACCAACCGTAAGTCGTTCGGTGCTCCAGGCGGACAACACGCGTGCGAACTGCCCAACGACAGCGCCCCGGCCAGGGAATCCCAGCCGGGGCGCGTCGGTCTGTGGGTGAGGACTCAGGCGACCTTGCGGCGATGCCCTTCCAGCGACTGGCGCATGCGCCGCATCGCGCGAACCTCGAGCTGCCGCACACGCTCCCGGCTGATGCCGAGTCGCACGCCGACCTGCTGCAGGGTCTCCTTGTCGTCGTTGAGGTGACGACGCTGGATGATCTCCTGCTCGCGGTCGGGCAGCTCGTCCATCGCGCTGTACAGCGCCTGCTCGTTGGCGTTGACCTCCTGCGAGTCCGCCAGCAGCATCTCCGGGTCCGGGTCGTTTGCCGGGATGAAGGCGCTGCGCGGAGCCGAGTCCGACTCGTCACCGACCGGCTGGTCGAGAGACACGTCGTAGCCACCGAGGCGGCCGGCCATGCTCTCCACGGTCGCGCGGTCCACGCCGATGATCTCGACGATGCGCTCCATGCGCTTCTCGCCCCGCAGCCCCTCGCGGTCCGCTTCGCGGCGAGCCCGTCCGAGACGCGAGTACACGGTCCGCTGGCGCTGGGTCGTCCCCAGTCGCACCAGCGAGCGGGTGCGCAGCAAGTAATCCCGGATGTACGCCCGGATCCACCAAGCCCCGTAGCTCAAGAAGCGGGTCCCTCGGTCGGGGTCAAAGCGGTCGACACCCTTGAGCAGACCCATGGTCCCCTCCTGGATGAGGTCGCTGAACGGCACGTGCTGGTTGGCAAACTCCGCGCTGATCTTGATGACCGCGCGCATGTTGGAGAGGACGAGCTTGTCAAAAGCCGCTCGGTCCCGGTGGTCACGCCAGCGGAGGGCCAGCTCGACCTCCTGCTCGGCCGTGAGGACCGGGTGCGCCTGTACGGCGCTGTAGTAGAGGGCGAGAGCGTCGTTGCGATCGCGCTTCATGGCTGCCTTCCAATTCCGGGGCAAAAATGCCCCTGTTCAGTTGTGCCGCTGGCTCGGTGAACCCATCAATCACGGCGTCTATCTATGAGACGCATCAGCAGGGTGTTTTCTTTCATCCCATCGCAAATGCGTCTGTTTTCTCACCTTGGTTACGGATAGCCGGCTGGCAAGGGGTCCGCGCGTCTGCGGTCGTTCCCGGTCGGTTATCTGCTACAAGAACCGTCGTCGTTCGGCTTTGTTCCCGAATCGATGCTCTGCCTCTTCCTACGCCCAGGGTTCCGTTTCGGTTTCCTGCCCGTTCGGTCAGGGCAGCCGTCCCGTCACCACCTCCTGTCCTTCTTGACCCCTTTGAGGAGTTCCCATGATCAGCTTTGAGCTCAGCGAGATGCAGCAGGCGTTCCAAGACCTGGCGCGCCAGTTCGCCCGGAACGAGGTCGCGCCCGCAGCGGCGCACCACGACAAGACCGGTGAGTTCCCCCGGCAAGTGCTCGCCAACGCCCATGCGGCCGGCCTGATGAACCCCCACATCCCCGAGAGCTGCGGCGGACTCGGGCTCGGCACGCTGGACGGCTGCCTCATCTCAGAAGAGATCGCCTGGGGCTGCACCGGCATCGGAACCGCGATGGAGGCGAACACGCTGGCGCAGATGCCCGTGATCGAGGCCGGCACCGAAGCCCAGAAGAAGAAGTACCTCGGCCGGCTGACCGAAGAGTGCATGTTCGCTGCGTACGCCGTGACCGAGCCCGGCGCCGGGTCCGATGTGGCCGCTGGCCGCACCACCGCCGTGAAGAAGGGTGACAACTGGGTCATCAACGGCGAGAAAATGTGGATCACCAACGGTGGCGTCTGCAACTGGTACTTCGTGCTCGCCAAGACCGACCCCGAGGCGTCGGCCGGCAGAGCGTTCACCGGCTTCATCGTCGAGGCGAACAGCCCCGGGGTCTCCGTCGGGAAGAAGGAGTGGAACATGGGTCAGCGCGCGTCGGACACGCGCGCCATCACGTTTGAAAACGTCGAGGTCCCGGACGCGAATCGGCTCGGCGACGTGGGTTACGGCTTCAAGATCGCCATGAAGGCCTTCGACAAGACGCGCCCGGTCGTCGCCAGCGCGGCGGTGGGGCTGAGCAAGCGCGCGATGGACGAGTCGATCAAGTACGCCATGGAGCGCAAGACCATGGGCAAGCCCATCGCGATGCACCAAGCGGTCAGCTTCATGATCGCGGACATGGCGACCGAGATTGAGGCCGCGCGCTTCCTCGTGTGGAAGGCGGGCTTCGAGATCGACAACGGGCGCCGCAACACGCTCTACGCGAGCATGGCCAAGCGCTTCGCTGCGGACACCGCGATGAAGACAGCGACCAACGCAGTGCAGGTCCACGGCGGCTACGGCTTCAGCACCGAGTACCCGGTCGAGAAGCTGATGCGCGACGCGAAGGTCTTCCAGATCTACGAAGGAACCAGCCAGATCCAGCGGCTCATCATCGGCAAGGAGATCTTCTCCCGCCGCTGATTGCGGTTCGCAGTCGGGCGTCAATCAGGTCTTCTGCGCATCGCAATGAGGCGACCTCGCCGGCGGCGACTACCCGGGCGGCCAGTTCATGGCGCGGCCACCGAGCAGGTGGACGTGAAGATGGAACACGGTCTGCCCGGCGTTGCTGCCGTTGTTGATGACGCAGCGATAGCCACTCTCGTGCAGGTCGAAGCGCCGGGCGATGTCTCGGGCGACCGAGAACAGGTGCCCCACCAGCTGCTCATCCGTGTCCTGCATGGCGTCGATGCTCGCAAACGCCTTGCGAGGGATGATGAGAATGTGCACCGGTGCCTGGGGATTGATGTCCCGAAAGGCAATGCACTGCTCGTCCTCATGGATGAGGTCCGCGGGGATCTCCTTGCGGAGAATCTTGGCGAAGATGGTCTCTGGCAACGTCTCGTACCTCCAAAAGGAATGGCGATGAAGTATCCGGTATCGACCGCCCCGGGGCAATCCACCACCCCGCCCACGCTGCGCTGCCGCTCCGCATTCCCGGGTCGTCCCGACCGGATCGTTCCGTGGCCCGACGAGCAGAGCACCGCCCTGCTTGCGCTTCGTGCAGGTCAGCAGCCCATCGCGTCGTCCTGTTCTGGTGAGACCGTGTGCGGGCGGTGTGTGGTCCAAATCATCGGTGGCGCAGACGCCCTGCCCCCCGCCGAACCCGACGAGCTCGCGGTGCTCGCTGTGTACGGTGCGGAGCCCGGCGAGCGACTGGCTTGTCGCCTCCTGCGTGAGGACGCCAGCGACGAACTCGTGCTCAGCACGCACTATTGGTAGCGATGCGGAGTAGGACTCACCCATGAACATCGACTGGTCCGCAGCGCTGCCCATCACCGCCAATGTGCTGCTTGTGCTGTGCACGCTCGGCGGTCTCGTGGGCAGCTTCTTCCCAGCCTTCCCCGGCGCGGTGCTGATCTGGAGCGGCGCTCTGCTTCATGGACTGATCACCGGCTGGGACCCGCTGGGGCTCTACTCTCAGCTGACCCTGGCGGGTCTCATGGGACTCGCCGCCGCCGGTCAGCTCGCCATCTCTGCGGCCGGCGCGAAGCGCTTCGGCTCCAGCGGCTGGGGTGTTCTGGGCGCGGGAATCGGGATGCTGGTCGGCACGTTCGCCATCCCGATCCCCGTGGTCGGCTCGCTGCTGGGCGCCTTCCTCGGCGCGCTGGCGTGCGAACTCGGCATCGCGCAGCGACGGGCGGCGCGCAAACGCGCCGAGACCGCGCCGGCGGATCAGCCATCCAAGGGACAAGCGGCGAAGCAGGCTGGCAAGGACATGGGCGAGGCGGCCCGCGCCGGGCTCGGGGCGGCCGTGGGCGCGGTGCTGGGCATGATGGCCGAGATCGGCATCGCCTTTGTGATGGTCGGGGTCATCTTCACCGGGCTGCTCCTGTAGGCAGACCGCTGTTAGACCGCTGGTGGCAGACCGCTACGAGAGCAGCGGCTCCCCGCCGAACCGAATCACCGCCTTGGGCCAGGTCGAGATGGTCTGCTCGAACGTGGACTTCTCCCACTCGCGAATGTTCACGAGCGTGCCCTCGCCCCGATTGAGGATCACGTCCCAGATGTTGTCCTGGATGCCGTTGTTCTGGTCTTCCAGCAGCGAGCGCGTGATGGTCCAGGTCTCGAAGATGCGGCGGCCCACCACCGCGTGCATCGCCAGGCCGTTCATGATCACCCGGCTGTAGTTCTCCAGCGTCATCGGCCCATCGCGCACGCCGAACAGGATGATGTCACCGCCCCGGCGGGTCCCCGCGATCGCGTTGTTCAGCGACGAGTTGAAGCCCGCCATCTCGAGGGAGACGTCTGCTCCATCGCCGAACGTGGCCTTGCGCACCGCCGCCGCGACCCGCGGGTCATGCTTGATGGGGTCGGCGCCAGACAGGTCCGGGACGATCACCTCGTCGCAGCCCAGGCGCCGCGCGCGCTCCGCGTTGGCCGGGTCCGGCTCGATCCCGACGATGCGTCCCGCGCCCAGCCCGCGGGCGACCAGCACCGCGAAGAGCCCGATGGTTCCTGTGCCGTAGACCGCCACGGACTTGCCGCGCAAGTCCACCTTCGTGCAGGCGTGCACGGCGTTCCCGAAGGGCTCTTGGACCGCGGCCACCTCGGGGCGAATGCGGGTCAGGTCGGTGCGCCACAGCGCCTTCGCCGGCAGCTTGATGTACTCGGCGAAGCAGCCGTCCAGCGAGATCCCGATGATCTTGTCTTCCGCGCACACGTGGGTATCGCCCACCCGGCACTGCCTGCACGTCCCGCACACGATGTGGCTCTCGGTGCTGACGATCTCGCCCGGCGCGTAGCCGTACTTGAGCGCCGCGCGGCGCCCGACCTGCACGATCTCCCCGAGCATCTCGTGCCCGGTGATGCGTTGGTCGCGCTGCTCCTCGTCCAGCGAGTCGTAGATCATCGACCGGAACGCCTTGCGGAACCAGATACCGCGGTCGCTGCCGCAGAACCCGCTGTACAGAACCCGGATGAGGACCGCTGACGCGTCCCGAGGGTCTTCGCTCGGATCCAGACGCGGGCGCGGCATCTCGAGCTTGCGCAGCCCGCGGCTCTCGTTCCAGGGATCCGTGCTCCGGTCGTAGACCAGAGCCTGCATGGTGTCGGGGAGTTCGATGTCTGCGATGAGGGTGCCGTCCGCCATGACCCGTGAGTGTGGCCTACCCTGCGCGCGATGTCGCCCCTGACCCGTCGTGCGCTCCAGTTCGCGCTCCTGCTGGCGCTCGGCGTGGCGCTGCTCGTCGTCACGGTGCGGATGTTCGGCACCGATCAGGTCATGCAGGAGCTCGCCGGAGCAGACCGAGCCTTGCTCGGCTGGGCGGCCCTGCTGTTCTTCTCCCAGTTCTTCACCATGGGGCTGCGCTGGTGGATCACCCTGCGCTTGCTCGGGCACCCCGTGCGCGCCATCTCCCTCTTTCGCGCCAACGCCGCCTCGAACTTCGTCAACTTCTTTGCGCCCGGACACTTCGGCGAGCCGCTCATCTCGGCGTGGCTCGCCAAGTCCGGTCGGGCCCCCGGCGTGGAGGCGTTCTCCGCGCTCGTCGGGAGCAAAGTGCTGGCCACCATCCTCAGCTTCTCGCTGCTCGTGGCGTGCGTTCCTCTGCTCATGGCCCGCACCGAGGCGTCGTGGCTCGCTCAGGTCGCCGGCACCGCGGTCGCCATCGCCATCGGCACGATCATCGCCCTGGCCATCTTGCTTCGCCCCCACGTCGCCGCCTGGGGAGCGGCGCTCGCTGGTCGCTGGGTGGGCGGGGCCATCGCGGTGCTGCGCCCCAGCCTCGGAGAGCGGGTGCGCATTCGACTGGAGTCGTTGCTCCTCGGCGTGCGCGACACCCTGGCGACCTTCGCCACCCGCCCGGCGGCCCTCCTTGGCAGCGCCGCGGTCTCCGCGTTGAAGATCGCCACCCAGATCGGCTTCGTCACCGTGCTGTTCGCCGCGTTCGGAACGGAGCTGACGGTCGGCGGAGCGACCTTCCTGGTGACCGTGGATGTTTTGCAGAACGCGGTGTCGATCTGGATCCCCGCGAACCTGGGAGTGCAGGAGGCCATCCTCACGGCGGCGGCGGCCGGCGGCCTCGCCGTCGATGGCAGCGTCGCAGCGTCAGCGGCCATCGCGCACAAGGTGATCCTCGTGGTGCACGTCGGACTGGGGGGGCTGGCGTTCCTGGTGCTCGGGCTGTTCGACCGGGCCCCATTCGCCGACTCAGCTCCCCGGGATGGCTGACCAGGACTCGCCCCACTGGGAGTCCTTGCGCCCTCTGCGCCGCACCTCTTTGAGGCAGCGAAGCACCACGGCGTCGTTGTTGTCGAGCTTGTCCGCCTCCTCGAACTCGGTGCGCGCGGCGTCCAGGTCCCCCGCCTCCATGCGCACCAGGCCCAGGTTGCAGCGAATGCCGGGATCCATGGGCGCGAGCTCCACCGCCCGCTCCGCTGTCGCCTGAGCCTCCTCGTAGCGCCCCAGAGACAGCATCACCAGCGCCCGCTCGGACAGGATCTCCGCCCGCTCCGGCTGAAGCTGCAGGGCCTCCCACAGGGCCTCCGCCGCCCGCTCCCAGTCCCGCAGGTCGCGATAGGCCAACCCCAGGAAGAGCCAGCCCTCCCAGCTATCGCGGTGCAGGTCCAGCGCCTCCACCAGGAGAGGCACAGCCCGGGTCGCGCCGCCGTTCTTGACGAGCTCGGCACCTTGGCGGAACAGGCGCGAAGCCTCGTCGAGCGTGGCTCCACCGCGGTCGAGGCGGGCGAGGTTGGCGCGGATGTACGTCGCGAGCTGGCGGGCCGGCTTCAGGGCCAGGGCCTCCTGGAAGTCCGCTCGCGCCGCGTCCTCCTGGCCCAGCTCCATCCGGGAGACGCCGCGGTTGTTGTGCAGCATCGCCGAGCTGGCGCGGATGCCCAGAGCCACGTCGCACGCCTCGACCGCCTCCTCGTGCCGTCCCAGATCCTGCAGGAACACCGCGCGGTTGGCGTGGGTGGTGAACTTGTCGGGCGCCTCGCGCAGCGCCCGAGAGAACAGACGGTCGGCCTCGTCGTCGTCGCCGAGGTGGTGACACACGAGCGCCACGTTCCCGAGCAGGTGGGTCATGCCAGGCTCGAGCTCCAGCGCTCGCTCCCACAGCATCAGCGCCTCTTCGTAGCGCCCGTCGTTGGCCCGCAGACGCCCGAGCTTCTCGCACAGGATGGGGTTGATGCAGCCGCGCTCCACCGCGCGCTGGTAGAGCGTCGAGGCGGTGGTTGGGTCTCCACCAGCCTCCGCGAACAGCCCCGCATGGAACAGCGTGCCGCCGTCGGGGTCGCTGTCGAGCGCGGCCTGCACCTCCTCGACCGCCTCCTCCGCTCGGCCCGCGACCCGCAGGGCCACGCCGTGCCGCTGCCTGGCCCAAGAGAAGTGGGGATGCCGACGAGCCACGTCGCGCAGCAGCCGCCGAGCCTCATCGCGCCGCCCCATGGTCTCGAGCCGGTCCGCGAGCAGGAGCTCCGCCTCGGCGTACCCGGGGTCGATGCGGGTGGCCTCCTCGAGCAGCGAGAGCCGCTTGTTGGGATCGAGCTTGGGGTAACGAGCCAGGCAGGCCCGCTTGTAGGCCTCGATGGAGCGCGTGCCGCCCTGGCGAGCCCGGCGCACATCCTTGCGTCGCCCCGTCGCCGCCTCCACCGCGTTGGCGGCCAGCACGAGCCGCGCGTCCTGCACCAGCCCGTCCACCAGCTCCACCTCGTCGGCCCAGAGCTCCGCGCCGCCCGGCCCCCGCAGCACCACGGAGACGTTGAAGCCATGGCGGGTGGGCTTGAGCAGCCCCGTCAACACGAAGTGGGCAGACCACTCCTCGAGCATCCGGTCCACAGCTTCGTTGGCGATGAGCTCGAGCCGCGGCACCGCGGGCCGGATGGGTTTCTCCGAGTCGGTGGCCAGGGGCACGATCAACACGTCGCCCAGGCGGCCCATCACTCCGGAGAGGTCGCGGACCATGCCCACGGCCATCGCGGCCAGATCCTTGCTGTCCACCGACAGGGTCAGGGTGGGGAAGAGGATCTTGCGATAGGGCGGCAAGGTCGACGGGACCCGATAGCTCCCGGAGGGGCTCGCGACAGATCGGCCGCTGTCCGAGGTGTGCTTCAACGGGCTCCCCGTTTGGTGGGCCTAGGCCCGTCTACGCTTCCTGCGCTTCGAGCCACCGCTCCGCGTCGATCGCGGCCATGCAGCCCGAACCCGCAGCGGTCACCGCCTGACGGTAGACGTGATCGGCCACGTCTCCAGCCACAAAGATACCCGGGATCTCGCTGTAGGTGCTGTCGGGCTTGTGGTCGAGGTAGCCCGCGTCGTTCATGGGCAGGATCCCCTTCCACAAGTCCGAGTTCGGCTTGTGGCCGATGGCCACGAACAACGCCGTCCAGTCCTTCTTCTCCCGCGAACCATCGCGCGGGTCTTCGAGGGTGATGGACGTGACGCCCTCTTCCTTGCTGCCCTCGATCCCGACGACCTGGCGGAACAGGTGCCACTCGATCTTGGGGTGCTTCTGGGCGCGCTCGAGCATGATCGAGCTGGCGCGGAAGTAGTCGCGGCGGTGGACCAGGTGCACCTTCGTGGCGTAGCGGGTGAGGAACAGGGCCTCCTCCATCGCGGTGTCGCCCGCCCCCACGATGCAGATCTCCTGCTCCTTGAAGAACGCACCATCACAGGTCGCGCACGCCGAGACGCCGTACCCCATGAGCCGCTCCTCGTCGGGGAGCCCCAGCCACTTCGCGTCCGCGCCGGTGGCGATGATGATGGTGTCGGCGGTGATGACGTCGTCCTCATCCTCATCCAGCTCGACGCGGAACGGCCGCTCATCCACGTGCACCTTCGTGACGTCGCCGTAGACGAACCGGGTCCCGAAGCGCTCCGCCTGGGCCTTGAACTTCTCGATGACCTCCGGGCCCATGATCCCGTCGGGGAAGCCAGGGTAGTTCTCGACGTCCGTGGTGATCATGAGCTGACCACCGGCCTTGAGGCCTTCGACGACGATGGGCTCGAGCGCGGAGCGAGACGCATAGAGCGCCGCGGTGAGACCGGCGGGGCCCGAACCGATGATGAGAACCTTGGTGTGACGCGACTCGCTCATTTGAGCTAGCTCCAGGAGATGGGGGGGGGTGGAGATGGCGCATGTGCGCATCCGTGGGACCTCGCAGTCCCCGAAGGAGCGGGAACATAACACCTCGCGGCGCACGCTTCCCCTGGCTCACGGCCCCCGCGCAGACTGATCTAGGCGGCCGACGAGCGCTCCGGGTATCTTGGTCGCGGACGACGCGAACAGCGCGACCGCGACAGGAGATTCAATGCGACTCATGGCATCAGCACGGCGCAACCACCCGGCAGCGGGCTTCTCGCTGATCGAGCTGATCATCGTCATCGCCATCATCGGCTTGCTCGCTGGGCTGGCGGGACCGAACCTGAACGCTTGGATCTGGAAGGCGCGCCTGACCGAGGCGACCCGGAACATCGAGCGCAAGATGAACACCGTGCGCAAGCTCTCGCTGGCGAACGGAACCCGGCACTGCGTTGTGTTCACGCCCGATGCCGCCTGGGCGAACGGCGGCCCCGGCTTCTTGATCGACATCGCGGTGACCGCCGAGACCGCCCCCGGCAGCCTGACCTGGGCGCCCGTCGTCTCGCCGCCGGAGCTGGCCGGTTGGGTGAACGACACCACCACGGACCTCTTCAAGGGCGTCTCCTTGGAGGCCGGCACCAACACCGATCTCATCGTGGGCACCGATGGATGCGCGGGCTTCCTGTTCAACGTCACAGGGTTCCTCGACAACCCCATCGTGGACTTCGTGAGCGACTGCGACGGGACCCCGGCCGCCGGGGCGCTGTGCAACAAGATCACGCTGCGGCAGAAGGCCCTCGGCGAAGAGCGCACGCTGTGGATCGACCGCGCCGGCGGCGTACGCACGAGTCAGGGCCCGCTGGTCGAGCCTGTCCCCGCGAGCTAGATCAGTCCCCGCTCTGGACGCCCCCGACCTCCTCCCCATCGACCTACTCAGCGCGCCGCCCGCGGCGGGGGCTCCCGCACGCGTGTTGGCCAGGGAGCCGGGCTTCGCGATCAAGCTGCTCTCGCCTGGGTCCGCGCCCCACCCCACGCCTCCGGGACAAGGTCAGCTGCTGGTGCCGCTGCGCGGCCGGGTGCTCGTGCAGGAGGAGAGCGGCAACGCGACCAAGGTCACCCAGACTGACCGCCGCGACCGCTCCACGACCCTGACCCGAGGGCAGCTGTGGCGGGTGGCCAACGACGCGCAGTGGTCGGTGAGCGCGACCGAGCCCGACACCCTGCTGCTCCAGATCAGCACCTCGGTGCCCCGACACGAACAGCGCGCGGACGACCTGCTGGCCCGCGCGCAGAGCCGGCTGCACATGGGACCGCGGCGAGTCTTCGGCAACGAGGTGCTGCGGGTCGAGACCTCGGTGGGGAGGGGCGCGCTGCCGGGGGTCGGCTGGGTGTGGTGGGACCATGTCAGCGAGGGCAACGAGTACGCGGTCATCCTGGCCGGGGCGTGGCGCGCGCGGCTGCGCGGGCAAAACGGGTCATGGAGCGGCCGGGTCGAGGAGGGCGCGCTGCTGCGCATTCCCGCCGGCGTGGGCCACAACTTCGCTGCCCGGACAGCGCTGCGCCCCTCGGTGGGTCTCATCATCAGCTCGCTGCGGCGTGTCCCCCGCGGCGCCATCCGCAAGGAGTCGGTGCAAGGGTTCAGCCCGTTCGTCGATCGCGGCTGATTGCGGTTCGCAGAAGACTTGAGTGGCGTTCGAGGTCGAGGAGGCCACGAGGAGCGGAGGGAGACGCACCCAGGTGCGTCGCACTGACCGACGAGGCAGACGACGAAG
>Ga0222662_1001499_pt1 | contig 11009 bp, 8 predicted proteins | sample AntAcemetagen600_FD_179821 | JGI IMG/M metagenome (GOLD analysis project Ga0222662, IMG submission 179821) | Saline water microbial communities from Ace Lake, Antarctica - #600 | ecosystem: Environmental > Aquatic > Non-marine Saline and Alkaline > Saline | place: Antarctica: Ace Lake | collected...
CGTAAATCCAGAAAGGGCTTCAAAATATGCATCTGTCAGCGAAGGAAGAGCACCTGATACAAAAAGAGGAATGGCCCCGAACAGCGGCACGATCAGCCAACAACCAGAAACCAACAAAAACAGGTCTGTTTTTGACGTCCGAAGGTTTACGTCTCGAAACGCCATAATCAACGAGCCACCGACAAAGCTCGCCAGCAATACAGTCAGAGAAAATGCAACAAATGAGCTTGCTTCAGCGAGATACAATGCGGTGATCCAAGGCAGGATCGACGCACCAGCAACAAGCAGGATCAACCAGCCAAAAGCGTGCAAAATAGTGCTGTATGTCATGGCGTGTGGACCTTCCTCGGGCTCAGAAGAACTCGAGGCTTACGCGGAACATTTGTTCGACCGTCGCGACCTGATCTTTCTGGGCAAACATCACCACTTTATCGCCAGTTTGAATCTCGGTACTGCCGCTCGGCGTAATAACGTTACCATCACGTGCAATTGCACCGACGATCAACCCGTCGGGTAGCTCCACTTCTCGTAATGGTTTTCCGACCAGAGGTGAGGTTTCGAGCGCTTCGGCTTCGATAACCTCCGCCGCACCATCATGAACAGCTTGAAGCCCACGTATACGTCCCCGGCGCACATGGCGTAAAATGTGGCTCACTGTCGTTGCACGAGGGTTCAAAAAGGCATCGATGCCCAGCGAGCGCATCAGGGGCGAATAAGTTTGATTGTTGATCAAACTCAACGCACGGCTACAGCCTTCCCTCTTTGCCAAGACGCACGTCAGAATGTTAACCTGATCATCGTTTGTCAGTGTGACGACGGTTTCCGTTTCCTGAACGCCTGCTTCGCGAAGCAATTCAGGATCCAGACCATCACCGTTCAAAACAATTGTGCGCTGTAGCCTGTCCGCTGCAAATACCGCACGGTCCCGGTTACGTTCCAGAACCTTTACCCTGACACCACTGTGACGTTTTTCAAGTTCTTGCGCAACGTAGAGGCCAATATTCCCAGCGCCAACGATCAGTACTTTTCGTGCTTCCTGTTCTTCATGGCCAAAGATTGCCAGCGTTCGCTGAACTTCCATTTGATCTGCTGCGAAATACACTTCATCACCGACGATCATTTGGTCTTCACTATGAGGAACAAAAAGATTTCCGTTTCTCACAATGCCAACAACCCGCGCTTTCAGATCTGGGAAGAGTTCCGTCAGCTGACGCAGTGGCGTATTCACAATCGGACAGTCATCTTCAATCATGACGCCAACCACGTTCACAGAACCGCCTGCAAACTCCAGAATGTCAAAGGCACCGGGAACGGCCAAACGCCGCAACACCGCTCGCCCTACTTCAAGTTCTGGTGAAATTATGACGTCGATCGGCATGTGATCGCGCGCAAACAAATCCTGGAAGCCCGCCTGCAAATAACTTTGAGACCGAATACGGGCAATTTTTGTTGGAACACTGAAAACGGAATGTGCGACCTGGCACGCAACCATATTCACTTCATCATGAAAGGTAACTGCGATCAGCATGTCAGCATCCGGCGCACCAGCGCGCTCCAACACATCGGGATGAGCGCCATGACCAACGATGGCGCGCACGTCCAAAATATCAGACACCCGTTGCACAAGTTTTGTTGACTGATCGATCACTGTAACGTCGTTGTTTTCAGCAGCCAACTGTTTGGCAATACCAAAACCAACCTGTCCCGCTCCACATACGATGACTTTCATGACCCGAGTGCTTTCAACTTTGTTAGCATTATTTCAAATTCACAATCATGCATGTCATCGTCACAGCGAAATAGCGCTGCGGTCGGAAGTGTTGACGCCTAGAGATTTGAGCTTGCGATGCAACGCTGACCTTTCCATGCCAATGAAGGCTGCAGTTCTGGAAATGTTGCCCCCGAAGCGTCCGATTTGCGCAATTAGATAATCACGCTCGAAAGTCTCACGTGCCTCGCGCAATGGCATCGCCATTATGTGCTCGCCACCTTCTCCGTTTACGCCCAAGGGCGCCGACGTTCCCACGTCACTCGGCAATTTGTCCGCCGTAATTAGCGGAGACGCATCTGACGACGTCAAAATCATCAACCGTTCTATATTGTTCCGTAATTGGCGAACATTTCCAGGCCAAGAATATGATTGCAAAGCAGCCATCGCGTCATCGGCGATTTCACGCGGGGGTAGCCCAGATGATCTGGAAATTTGCTCTACGAAATATTTGACAAGCACTGGAATATCTTCCCGGCGTTGCTCCAAAGACGGAACAATAATTGGCACTACATTCAGGCGGTGAAAAAGGTCTTCCCGGAAACGGCCGTTTGCAATTTCGTCCCGCAGATCGCGAGACGACGACGACACAACACGAACGTCCACCTTTATTTTGGCGCTGCCCCCAACGCGAACAAACGTCTGTTCGACCAGAACCCGTAAGATTTTTCCTTGAGTCTCAAGAGGCATTTCTGCCACTTCATCCAAAAACAAAGTGCCACCGTGCGCTTGCTCAAATACGCCGACTTTACGAGGACCCTCGGCAGTTTTCTCGGTGCCAAAAAGTTCAACTTCCATTCGTTCAGGTGCCATGGTCGCGGCGTTTATGGCGACGAAAGAACTATTGGCGCGCCTTGATGAGGCATGGAGCAAGCGTGCAACAATTTCTTTGCCGGACCCAGATGGTCCAGCAATCAATACACGACTACCTGTGGGCGCTACCTTCTCAACAGTTTGGCGCACTTGATTTATCAGTGGAGATGCACCGATCAATATTGTGTCATCGCCCGCGCGAATTTTTAGTTCAGCATTTTCGCGACGTAGTCTGTCGGCTTCAATGGCACGGCGCAGCACAAGAATCAGGCGATCTGCTTTGAAGGGTTTTTCGATGAAATCATAAGCACCCTTCCTTATCGCGGAGACAGCCGTTTCGATGTTGCCGTGACCGCTGATGATGATGACGGGAAGGTCGGGATATCGTTCATTAATAACATCCAGAACCTCCAGGCCATCCAACCGACTTCCTTGCAGCCATATATCCAGGACTACTAAGCTGGGAACACGTTGCTCCAGTGCTTTGAGAGCACTGTCACTGTCCGACGCAACCCGCGTATCGTAACCTTCATCGGACAAGATGCCCGCAATCAGATCTCGAATGTCTGCTTCATCATCGACAATTAAAATCTCAGACGCCATCAGCCGCCTCTACTTTGCTCGCTACCACACTCAAGCCGTCCGCATTATTTGCGCCCCCGGCCACCTGATCGTCCTCGTTGGATAAACCACCAACGCGAGGGAAGCACAAGACAATACGTGCCCCTGTTTCCCACCCTTCATCACTGGGCGCATCGGTCAATTCCAATGTGCCACCGTGGTCTTCCATAATTTTTTTTACAATTGCCAGACCGAGACCAGTCCCTTTAGCACGTGTCGTCATGTAAGGCTCTGTCAATCGTCGGCGATCCGTTTTTGGCAGACCACGACCATTGTCTGTAATGGTGATTGAAATCACGTCCCCATCATCCACCACATTTGTCTCAATGCGATTGATACTATCAACAGCATCCTCTTTGCCTTCAATACCTTCTGCGGCGTTCTTCAAAATATTGGTTAGCGCTTGGCTTACCAGCCGCGCATCACCATCAAAAACAATCTCTGTCGACGGCAGGAGCAAGGTGTAATCTATGTCCGGTTGCGCCACGCGTTGCAGGAACACTGCTTGACGAACGACCTCAACAAGATCCGCCTCTTTCATGACAGCTTCTGGCATCCGCGCAAAAGAAGAGAACTCATCGACCATCCGCCCAATATCCCCGACCTGGCGAATGATCGTATCTGTACATTGCTGAAACACTTCAGGGTCTTTGGTTATGTCCGGTCCATACTTCCGCTTCAAACGCTCAGCTGATAGTTGAATGGGAGTAAGTGGGTTTTTGATCTCATGCGCAATACGACGGGCGACATCAGACCATGCGGCATTTCGTTGAGCAGATACAAGCTCAGTGATATCATCAAAGGTTAAAACGTAACCTTCTAGATCAGCGCCGGCTTTCTCGCTTGTCACTCTGACGTTCAATGTGCGCTCATGGCCGCTTCTTTCAAGAACAACCTGATCATGAGCTGTCTGATTGGTGTGTTGCATTGCCGTTTCGACGATCAAGGCAAGTTCAGAAACAGCGTCAGCAATGACCATGCCTATTACAGAGGCCTCGCCTATTTGAAGGAATTTTTCAGCCGCACGATTTACGTGACTGATTTTTCCTTCGGCATCCAGGCCAATCACGCCAGCACTTACCCCTGCCAGCACAGCCTCGGTAAAACGTCGACGCTCGTCGAGTTGATGATTTGTGCTCACCAGTTCGTTTTGCTGATACTCAATCTGGCTCGTCATTCGGTTGAACGCCAAGCTCAGCGTCTCGATTTCGTCTGTGTCTTCACTTACAGAAACACGTGCAGAGAGGTCTCCAGCGCTGACGCGTTCAGCAGCACTAACCAGACGCCCGATTGGCGAGACAATGCGATTGGCCGCCCATAGCCCTAACCAAATAGCCGCTAACAAAATAACCAAAGCAATTGTGACATAAATCAACGCAAACGTGACCTGGACAGAACTGAGTACCCCTTCTAACGACTCATATTCTTGAAAGGCGGCTTGAGTGCGCGCCATGTGCTCAAGCACACGAGAGTCAACAAAGCGCGCCACGTACAAATATGTGTCCGGTATCGCGGGAAGTTTAATCAAAGCCCTGATTTGATCACCGGTATTTTCGGTATAGAGCACGACGAGACCTTCGTCTGCTTTCTCAAACTGATCCAGGCCTGGAATACCGAGTGAGGGCGCAACCGCAGCTGTTGTCTGCGCGATGACCTCGCCCTGACGATTAACGAGATAGGCTGCGGGAAGTGAACGAAGGGCTGCCTGTGTCGTTAGCATCTGCTTTGTGCGCGCTTCGTTGCCGCTCAGGAATGGCGCCGCTCGGTTGATATCATTGGCCATCGCCAACACGTCTTGTCGAAGCACCTGATGATGCTCTGCCAAGTATGCCTCAGCCACTTGCAAGGCATTCTCAATTATGCCGCGTGTCCGATCACTAAACCAAGTGTCGAGCCCCCTATCCAGGGTAACAACGGCAAAAATAGCCACGGTGATCGCTGGAAGAACGGCGATAAAGGAGAACATCATCACAAGGCGAGCATGAAGGCGTGCGCCTGCGATCCCGCTTCGGCGTTCCATAATCAAACGAATGACCCGCCAGCCGATCAGGCCTGCCAAAACCAGCACGATGATAAAATTCGCCAGCAACAGCGCCGTTACAACATCTTTGCTGGGCGCAAATGGCGAAAGCCCCGTTAGGGTCATATAGGTAAAAGTGCCAAGAAAAACGGCCACAATTACCAGGCTAATTGGCACGGCGGTCGTCATTCTTGGCAAACGCTTTGAACGCCAAAAGCGTTCAAATGGCCAGGACCAGGAACTATTGTCGGTTGCCGCCATTTAGGCTTCGAACCACCTTTGCACTATGTTGTGACCCCGCGACCCGTCAATCGGACCGTTGTATCCCTCGAGCAACGCATGCTTTGGAGACTCGCGCATTCTGGCGTGTGCAGCGTTCCCTTTCAACAACAATGTGGCAGTATTACATCACTAAAAATTCAGAGTTAACGAGGCATCCGAACGACCTGGACATCCAGTTCTCGAATTTTTTTCCGCAACGTATTGCGGTTTATGCCCAGAAGCTCTGCCGCCTTAATCTGGTTGCCCCGGGTTGCAGCCAGACAAATGGCAAAAAGCGGCCTTTCGACCTCCTTCAATACGCGGTCATAAACACCCGCTGGCGGAAGATCTTCTCCATAAGAGGCAAATTCCCGGTTGAGGATACGCTCGACCATCTCAGCTAGACCTTCGTCCACTGCTGTTGGTTCTGGCGCTGGACCAAACGCTGTCTCAGCCAGTTCAGTGCGCAAAACACTGACCCCGATGGCTTCTTCTGTATAAAGAGCTGCGAGCCGTCGAACCAGATTTTCCAGTTCTCGAACATTCCCTGGCCAACGGTAGCGTTTAAGAAAATCCATTCCTTCGCGATCTACCGTTTTCAACGGCAGGCCCTCAGCTTCCGCGAGAGTGAGAAAGTGGCGCACAAGGTCGGGAATATCTTCCGTTCGTTCTCGTAATGGTGGCAATCGGATTGGCACAACATTGAGGCGATAGAATAGGTCTTCCCTGAAGAGACCCTGATTGATCAACTGGCGCAAATCACGGTTGGTTGCAGCGACTATTCGAACATCCGTCTTAATCGAGATACGCCCGCCAACCGTTGTGTATTCACCTTGTTGCAAAACACGCAAAAGCCGGGTTTGAGCCTCCATCGGCATGTCACCAATTTCGTCCAAAAAGAGTGTGCCCCCTTCAGCTTGCTGAAAACGGCCGGTACTGCGGTGACTGGCACCGGTAAACGAGCCCTTTTCATGCCCGAAAAGTTCACTCTCAATCAGGTCACGGGGAATAGCCGCCATGTTGATCGCAACGAAGGGACCTTGCCGTCGCTTGCCGTAATCATGGAGCGCTTTCGCTACCAATTCCTTGCCGGTTCCACTTTCGCCTGAGACCATAACGGTGAGGTCGGTTTGCATGAGACGCGCAAGCACACGGTAGATTTCCTGCATCGCAGACGAGCGCCCAATGAGCGGCATTTTTTCTTCATCGTCAGCTGTGCTGGGAGGGATAGCGCTTGCACCTGGCGTTGATAGTGCGCGTTCGGTTACGGCCACCACCTCATTCAGGTCGAAAGGTTTAGGCAGATACTCATACGCCCCTCTCTCCGCTGCTGTAATTGCCGTCATCAATGTATTCTGTGCACTGATAACGACGACGGGTAGGTCTGGACGCACTTTTTTGATGCGCAAAATCAGATCAAAACCATTCTCGTCTGGCATCATCACATCGGTAAAAACGAGATCGCCCTCACCCTGATTGACCCAACTCCAAAGTGTGGCGGCATTGGATGTCGTGCGAACATCGTAACCTACACGGCCCAAGGCCTGACTGAGCACGGTCCGAATGGCTGCATCGTCATCAGCTATCAAAATTGTTCCGGACGGCATTATCAGGTCTCCTCAGTATCTGCAATTTCGACCAAGTCATGCATTGGCAGAAGAACTCGAAATATGGTTTTGCGAGGCTGGCTATCGCATTCGATGATCCCGCCATGATCACCAATAATCTTTGCAACTAACGCCAACCCCAATCCCGTGCCGGATGATTTTGTCGTCACAAAGGGATCAAACAGATAGGGCAGCAAATCAGCTGGAACACCCGGGCCATTGTCGATCACACAAATTTCAATTGGTAGACCCACGCGCTCGAGACTTCCAGGAACCGCCAGGCGAACGCCGGGCCTGAACGCGGTTGTAATGGTTATCTCACCGTCGGCTTTATTTGTCGCTTCTGCTGCATTTTTTACCAGGTTCAAAAAAACCTGAATGAGTTGATCCTGATCACCCGGTACAGGAGGCAACGAGGGGTCATAATTTTCTGTGATCTTGAGTTTGCTCGCAAACCCATTTAACGCCAACTGCCTGACACGTTCCAAAACCACGTGGATGTTAACTGGCAGACGTGCGATGGGGCGTTCGTCGGAGAACACTTCCATCCGGTCAACCAATTTGCAAATCCGATCCGTTTCATCACAGATAAGTTTCGTCAGCACCCTGTCATCTTCGTTAGCTTCATGCTCCAACAATTGGGCTGCGCCGCGAATACCTGATAGGGGGTTTTTAATTTCATGGGCCAATACGCCCGCCATGCCGACGACCGACCGAGCGGCACCACGATGGGTCAACTGACGATCCATTTTGTGTGCCATTGTGCGTTCTTGCAAAATCACCAATACGCGCCCCGGCATATCCACAATTGGCGACACTTGAATATCGACAGCGCGTTCTCCGAACCGTTGTGAAGCCAGCTCAACACCATATTCATTGACGGATGCGTGATGGCTCAGAACCTGAGAAACCAATGATAAAAGAGGACTTCCAAAAGGAACAATCCCCGTCAGAGGATGACGCAACAACACCGCGCGGCTGGAGTGAAAAAATTGCTCTGCTGCATCATTCACAAATTCAATGCTCAAATCATCCGCAACCGTGATGACTGGATGGGGCATGGCGTTCAAGATCGACGTGGCATCAAGAGAAGCGGTTGGTCCGCCTGATTTTAGCTCAATAACACTCACGCTGCCCTCCGGTCGGCTTCTCCGGCGAAAAAACGCTCCAGTTGACCTAGCACCAGATCTGGATTATCGCTGGGCAAAATGTGTGCTTTCAGGTCACGAACGTCCAATCCCCACTCATTACCTGCAACATCTAAATACCAACCGATGTGTTTTCGGACGATACGGTTTCCCAAACGAGGTCCATACAATTCCATTGAGTCCGAATAATGATCCCGGACAATGCGCCACCGGGCTTCCGGGCCGGGTGTCATGGATATTTCGTTTTCTGACACGGCATCCTCAACCTGGCGTAAAAACCATGGTCGGCCATTGGCCCCACGCCCGACCATCACCCCATCCGCACCTGAAGCCTGCAAACAGATTTTTGCATCTTGCGTTGTGGTGATGTCACCGTTTGCGATGAGTGGAATTGAGACGGCGTCTTTCACAGCTCGAATAGCAGACCAGTCGGCACTGCCTTTGTAGAATTGACAACGGGTCCGACCGTGAACCGTTACCAGTTGCACACCTGCACCCTCAGCGCGCCTGGCAAGTTCTGGAGCGTTTATAGTTTGCGCATCCCACCCCAATCGCATTTTCAATGTGACAGGCTTTGTGGTCGCGCCTACTGTGGCCTCGATAAGTGAAAGGGCGTGATCCAAATCGCGCATGAGGGCCGAACCGGACAGTCCACTTGTCACCTGTCGTGCTGGGCATCCCATGTTGATGTCGATAATATCTGCGCCGGCACCTTCCGCCAGCTTGGCACCCTCGGCCATCCAATGGGCTTCGCGGCCAGCCAATTGCACAACCAGTGGAGACAGTTTTCCCCCACCTGCAGCGCGGCGCATTACGTCCGGCCTAGCGCGCGCAAGCTCTTCGCTCGCAACCATTTCCGACACCAACAAAGCCGGAGACGATTTGGCTACCGCCAAACGATACGGAAGATCCGTCACACCAGACATTGGCGCAAGCACAACCCGGCTGGGCAGCTCATGATTTCCGATGAATATGCTCATTTATTATGCAACTTAGTACATGATTAATTCTTGTGCAATTTGTACGCTGACGGGCGGGCAAATGCAAGCAAAACTCGGCTTGCCAAGAGCCTCTTGAGGTGCGACACGAGTTGCATGCAAGTTGCCGTCCTTATAGTGGCTGCTGGCCGCGGAACCCGCGCTGGTGAAGGCCTGCCGAAACAGTATCGTAAAGTGGGCGGTCAGCCATTGCTCCGGCGTACGCTGGCTGTTTTTTCACATCATGCCAAAATTGACCACATTCTGACGGTTATCCACCCTGATGACGTGGACCTCTACGATAGAGCTACCCGTGACCTTGCAGGCCTTGCCCCTCCTGTTTGGGGAGGCGCCACAAGGCAAGCATCTGTCTTGGCGGGGTTGGAAGCGCTTGCAGCCTCAAAGCCAACACATGTCCTTATTCATGATGGTGCACGTGCCTTTGTGGATACGCTTTTGATCGACCGCGTTCTGGAAGGGTTGAACACCCACGATGGTGTGCTTCCCTGCCTCGCCGTAACAGACACTTTGCGCCGCGCAGAAGGCTCCCATGCAGGAGACACAGTTGATCGCAATGGCTTGGTGCGCGCTCAAACTCCACAAGGGTTTGCCTTCGACCCCATTTTGCAAGCACACAGAAATGCCAAAGCTAAGAAGTTCACTGACGATGTGGCACTTGCTAAAACGTCGGGCATGGAGACTTTGCTCGTGGTTGGATCTGAGGAGAATTTCAAAGTGACAGAGCCACAAGACTTTGTTCGTGCCGAACAGATGTTGAATACACGATTGGAAACCCGCACGGGTTCGGGTTTTGATGTTCATCGCTTTTGTGAGGGAGAGCACGTCACACTGTGCGGTGTGGAGATTGTTCACACGCATGGGCTATTGGGACACTCCGATGCCGATGTCGCCCTACATGCAGTGACAGACGCGCTGCTCGGCGCCATTGGCGAAGGTGACATTGGGGATCACTTCCCTCCGTCCGACCCGCAATGGAAGGGCGCGCGCTCTCACATATTCCTTGAGCATGCTGTTCGGCTGCTAACTCAAAAACTTGGTCGCATAAACAATGTCGACATGACCCTCATATGCGAAGCGCCAAAAATCGGGCCGCATCGCGACCAGTTGCGTCAATCACTCGCCACCGTGCTGGGTATTGCCAAGGAACGCGTGAGCGTAAAAGCAACGACAACGGAAGGTCTTGGGTTTACCGGCCGCAAGGAAGGCATAGCAGCACAGGCAATCGTAACTGTTTCAGTTCCCGGCGACGGCAAGCCGTTATGAATAAGATTAGCTCACTTGTCTCTTCTTTCATCGCCCTGTGGTTTTGGTCTGGCAAGATGCCAAAAGCACCCGGCACCTGGGGGTCGCTTGCAGCGCTGCCCTTCGCTTGGGGCTTGACGGCTTATTTTGGTTCATCACACGTTCTGCTTCTTTCCGCAGCCATACTGCTGCCAATAGGCGTTTGGGCCTCCAATCTCCACAGCAAAAAAATTGGGAAACACGACGCAGGCGAGATTGTCGTCGATGAAGTTGTCGGCCAATGGATTGCTCTCAGCGTTGCCCCCTATTCCCTTCTTGGCTGGTGTGCCGCGTTCCTGTTTTTCCGATTTTTCGACATCCTAAAGCCCTGGCCAATTGGCTGGATTGACAAACGCGTCTCTGACGGATGGGGTATCATGCTGGACGATATTATCGCCGGGCTCTTTGCTGCTCTTTGCGTCCTGGGGCTTTGGTTTTTTGTGGGAGATTTTTAGATGTCGTTATTTCCGCGCCCCCTTCTTCAACTTGCTG
>Ga0222662_1001500_pt1 | contig 11008 bp, 8 predicted proteins | sample AntAcemetagen600_FD_179821 | JGI IMG/M metagenome (GOLD analysis project Ga0222662, IMG submission 179821) | Saline water microbial communities from Ace Lake, Antarctica - #600 | ecosystem: Environmental > Aquatic > Non-marine Saline and Alkaline > Saline | place: Antarctica: Ace Lake | collected...
GGTTCCTCGTGAAACTTGCGGCCTTTGACCTGGATCATGCCAACCGATATCTCCCGATCTTCCGCAAGGACGCCGACCTGCTGATGAAGATTTATGGAAGCCCATTCTTCCATCGGGACTGGTGGGTCGAACCCGGGGCCGAGCAGCTCGGTTCACACGAGAAGATCGCCGGAAAAATCGATGGATGGCTGGCCGACGGAAAGATCGACCATCTCACCCGTGAACTGGTGCATCGGCTCCTTCTGCTTCGAGGCCAACTCATCCATGGAAACGCCACGCACGGCGGGAAGAAGAATCGCTCCACCGTGGAACCCGCCGCGGTCGTACTTGATCGATTGCTTCGAACCAGCCTCGAGATCCTCGTGCTCGATGGTGGACACGCGCTGGACCTTCGCTGGGATCCCGTTCCGTACCCACCGACCGACGACGCCAGCTGAGCCTGCGAATTCGCAGGAGCGGCTCCCCGTTCAAATTCCCTCGAGAAGTCCCAGTTCGGTCATCTGGCGTTCCGCCGCGTCAGCCCATCCCCGATTCGCTGCCGGACTCGCCGGAGACGGATGCAAGATCGTTCCAACCTCGAGCCCGTCGTCAATTCGATCCGCGAGTGTCACAGACAATCGCTTGGTCGCGTGCGCGCCTACGCCAACCACCATCGATGGCTGGAGGATGCCCACGAGCGATCTCAACGCGGCGTCACAGGCCGCATAGAGCGGCTCGCGTTCTTCGACGGGTAATTTATCAGGCGTCCGATTTCTGCCACTGGACTCCATGAAGGAGAGCGGGCAGTCATTCCAGATGAAGAACCGATCGAAGAACGGATCCGCGGACCCGAAACGACTTTCGACCCATCCCCAGAGCCGGGCTCCGCTGACTTCCCGCCGTTCACACTGAAATCCGGTCACCGGCCGTTTGGGATGCTCGATTTTCGGGCGAGCCACGGGTTCGTCGATCCCAAGAAAGGAACGAACCATCTCGACTTCGCCGAATGGAACGCCGGTCTGCGCCATTCCCCAAGGTCCGGGGTTCATTCCAAGCAGCAACGCTCGGATCCCCGGTCTAGCGAATCGCCGGATGTACTGGCGGTGCGGCTTCCACGCATACTCGAGCGGGTTGTACACCACGTCGACGGGGTCCCCAAACTCAAGAGCCCCCACCGCTCGAGAGAGTTTTCGGGAAACGCGTTCGACGGCTGTCACAACCTGTGCGGGTGATCGCGGTGATTTTGCGGCAGGTCGGTTCGCCATAAGAGTATGGTCGACGACAATCCGGCCAGATGCAAACCGTAGAAGTTCAAGATCAATACGGACAACGTGCCACGACCAGCGACGGGTCGGAGCGAACCTCATCAAACAACGACTTCAGAGAATCTGGCCGCGCCGCTGACCGGATCGATGAAAGCCACGAAGGAGCGTCCAATTCCTGGGTGTTGAGCGAAACCTTTTCTTGGTCCAACACCGCAGCGGTTCGCAGCGCGAGTACCCGTTGAATGCTCCCGGAGAGGAGATCAATCGACGGCACCCCCACCTCTGGTCTCTCCCGTGAATCGTGCACATGCGGAACCAAAGCATCGGCGAGCAGTTGATGCAGCGATGTCCGATCGAGTATCCCTGACGTGTCGATTCGCAACAGCCACTCCGCCACCGAGCAGATTGGATGGCCCGCCGTCGCCTCGGCCGGTAACGCCTTGACCATGCCGAGTAATCGAATGCGGATGGTTTCAAGTTCGTTGCGATCCACGGCCTGAGTCAACCACCGCCATTGCACCAACGCTAATAGGTCGTAGGAAGAGAGGTCACGAACTTCGAAGGCCGCCGATTCCGTCCAGACGCCTTGGGCTTCCTCGAGACCCGTGATCGACGACCCTGATGGATGCCAAGATCCCGTCCCGAAGGCGGTTGGGTCGATCATGGATGCCTGGGTGACGAGATGCTCAATCCAGAAATTTTCCTGGCGTCGAATCGTGGTGTTACCGAGTTTGAGCTTTTTGGCGGCGTGATCTTCAAGGAGTTCCTGCCACCGTGGCCTTCCGGCAAGACAATCATGCAGTGCGTGCGTACGGAGATCTTCCCGCCCCGTCAGACGGGCCAAGTACAGGACCCGTCGAGATCGAGTGTTTCGGAGAAAGATCTGCTGCATGGCCTGATGCTTGGTACACCATCGCTGGTCCAGGTCGGAGATGAGCTCATCGAGCTCCGCGTGGACCCCACCGGCGGGCTCAGAATCACGAAGGTCTCCCTGATCCAACGCCACGATCGCCCGATGTGCGGCTTGCTCATACTGGAGGTAATCGCCGATCACGCCATCTGGTAGATCGCCTTGAAAGCGATGCCGTCGAGCGATCTCAAGCCAGGCCGCCGCCTCGGCAGAGCGTCCTTCATGGAGGCACTTCCGGCTTCGGATATCCGCAGCCATGAGGATCAGGATGGGATCCGTCACGCCTTCGGCGGACCGCTCATGCTGAACGTCCGAAGCCGGTTGGGAGGCGTCGCAACGATCGGCGTCGTCGGTGAGTAACGCCATTTCGTCTCTGATCGAATCGGGAATAAAAGGGGCCGTTGCTTCGAAGACCGCATCAAGCGTGGTCTCGAGTAACCGTGCGACATTGAAGTCGTACAGCCCAAGCGCGTGTCGAAGCGCGGCATGGGGTGGGTTCAGAGCAACATGCTCTGCCACTTGTACCGGTAGGGCTGCAGGATCTGATGGCACCTCGATAATCTCGATGCCTGACCACGAGATGCCAAGGGAATGGGCCGATCGATCAGGGAAGTCTGGCACCCCTTCAAAGGACTGACCCTCGACCACGAAGAGCCGCTGGACTCCCCAGCGACGTGCCGCCTCCAGCTTCGATCGGAGAGATGATGCCGGAACGGGGACGAATCGCCTCTTGACGACGTCAAAGCCACCGGTCGCGGCAACCCCGACCCGTGATCCGGTCCCCAGCATGGCCAACATGCCGGCGAGACCACAGGCCAGCGCATGACTGTCTCCCACTCCCTCGCGAGGGATGACGATCTGAAAGCTTGGTGCGGTCGCATCTGGCGCCAGAAAACGAACCACCTTCAACAACGATTTCGTCACCTCGTCGGCCACAATTTGGCCACCGGCCAGCCGCTTTCCCGGCATCTCCACCGTGGTCGACCCGAAGGATGACACGGCGAGTTCGGCCGAAACGTGACCGATCCGCCCGGGAGGATCTTCGTTGGTCGCCGCAAGGAGAAAGATGGTGGCGGGCGCAAGATTCGCAGCGTTGATCTCGGGTCGTAAGGAATCTGGAACGAATCGCGGGATCCGCAGGCGAGATTCAAACGCCCGCGCGATCGAGATCCAACCTTGTTCCTCTCGCGCAGCGTTATAACGTTGCAAGGTCTCCCGAGGATCATCACAACCGTAGGCTTTTGCCCAGGTGATCCGCGACGTTGCCTTCGGCCCGTCGTCGGTTGGTTCGTGCGATCGGTCGTCTAATTCAGGAGTCATGTTGCTGCCGTGGTCTGGTTCGAATCTTGAAATCGATCAACGCTGCAGACGCCGACCCATACCGGCATCAAATCAGGAACCGTCCGCCATCCGTGGTCTTGATGGCGATGTCACTTCCCACCAGTCTGGTCAGTGGATCGAGCGGAAGATCTTTCAAGGAGACGGTCCAAAGCGCCTCGTCATCATCCAGCCGCTCCAGTAAAAGCGTTCCCAATCGAACCTGCCTAACAACTTTCGCCGCCGCCCCCTTGATGCGAACGAAGACGTACCACCACTCATCAAGAGTCGGCTCAACGATGATATCGAGCCCGCCGGGCGTGACTCCCTGACCCCCACGGGCATTAAATTGGGTGAGCATTCGGTTTGATGGCTTTCCATCTGCGAACAGTGCGAGATCTTCGGCAAGTTCGAACACCGGGGCCAGCCTCTGGACGCCGCCATGCAGTCCGGCGGCGATCTGAAAATCTATTTCGTGGAGGGGTGTCGCCACCACGGCAAGTCGTTCTGCCTCACCGAGATGCCAGGTCTCGCAACGGGCATGAACTAGATCGAGCGCATCGTCATCGAGCGGGCATTCTTCAGCGGTTTCGATCCAAAGGTCGAGCAGCGGAAAAACCGGCTCCAGCAACCCGGTGGTGCGTGGCTCCGTAGAACGAAGACAGGATGCGTCTTCGGCATCCCCGATCGCTTCGCCCAACGCGTGGCCACCAGATTCTTCAAGCGTTTTGATCGAAGTGAGGGCTGACTTTTTCATCGCATCAACGACGTCGATGCCGAGCGTGGAGGCTATTTTCGGCCATGCAGCCAGTTTGGTTTCGTCGCCGATGGCGGCAAGCCGCGCCGCTCGAAGAATCCAAGAGACCAGGTCACCGGCCTCGGGTCGATCCCGTCCGTTCTCTGGCGATGCCGACGTCATCCACGCTTCCTCGGATTCCAACTCGCGTAAGAGCATGGCGGCCGCATCACGCGGCTCCGAGGTTGATTCAGGCCGTATTGAACTCATGTTTTGACTCCGCGACCACCGGTCGCTGGGCATTGAACCATGCGTTGGACTGCCCGGGTATCGATCGAATCGATCCAATGGATCAATTCGATCCGAACGGCACTGGACCGCTCACTCGAACTTGATCGGGGCTCGGTGCGTGTCCAACGAGGTTGATGAAAGATTAAATGCATTTGCGTAGGAGATCGGGGCTGAAGCGGTTCGTCGTCTCTTTGACGAGACTTCATTAAACATCATGGCCCCATTCGTACTCACCGTCATGAACGGCGGTCACTCGTTCCTGGTGCCGTCGCCCCCGCTCAAGCACCCGCGCCTTCATCGCACGAGAAAAGCGGCCGACGGAGGCATCGACATCGTGCCGAAAACCGCTTCGAAGGGTGTACCGACTGGACTGACCATCTCTGACCGGAATTCCCGCCACGATTCTCAGTTTGTCGATCGGTGACCAGGCCACAACCGTCCGTCCTGACGGGAGAAACCCCGACAAGATCTTCGTTTCGGGGTCTGCTGGCCCCAATTCGAAGGTCACAAAATGAACATGTCGACATCCGGTTTCCACGGCGTCCTGCAACCGATCCGCAAGCAATCCCTCATACGCGAGCCCCAGCGCTTCGAAGGCCGCTCCCGCGTCCCGCCCCCCGCTCAGGGCGGCAGAGATGAGATTCTGCCCGAGTAACTGACGCCATCGCTCGTCGCGGGACGTCAAGACGTGCTTCCGAACATGCTCATCCCGGCCGCGCCGAGACCCAAAACGAAGCAACCCATCCGGCTCGACAATCGGCTCCGCGGCGAGCAACCCACCGATCGACGCGTGCATCTTGGTCACCGGGGACATCATGTTGATTCCTCCGTCGGTTCGTCGTGTAAATCAAGCTCGCGGAGTGGGCCATCGAATTGGTGGAAGAGACCCGAGATGCCAGCACGGTATTTTGAATTCCGCTTCTCGCCCGCATTCAGCGAGGGAAGCGAGAGCAAATCGCGGATTGCCTTGGCCGACAGCGGATCAAAGAGACGTCGGCCTTCCAATCGAGCACGCCGCCGATCAATTCCGTTGAGCCGCTTCAATTCCATCGCCGGATGGTCTTCGATTTCTGAGACACAGGCGGCAAGGGCGACGGTGATTTCTTCACGGCCGACCGAATGGGCGTCGAGGAGTGCGTCTATTCCACCGACGACTTTCTCCATGATCATCAGACGAATGGACTCGTACGCCGATTGCTTCGGGTTGAGCAGCACCCAGGTCTGCAGCGCCGCGGTCTCCTCGAGGGACGCAAGCCGTTCAGTCTTGATCGACAACTCAAGAATCGCTTCGCCGTTTTGAAGCCGACAGAGGAGCTCGGATCCGGAATCGGAAATCGTACTGCCGGAACCGGTCGCCCCCGGAAGTTGACCGCCCCAGCCACCATTGTCCGACGCGTCATAGGAAACTGGCCCGCCCGCCTCATCTGGCAATCCGGTGATACCGCCCCGGGCAAATTTTCTAACTGACGAGATCGCCCGCTTCCGAATCAGTGATTTTGCAGCAATCTGCGAGAGCGCCGCTTTTCGAGAGAGCAACCGCAGTGAATCCTCTTGAAACCGACCATTACGGCGACTTCGATCGACCTGGTCCGTGAATTCTGCGATGAAGTCTTCCGCGGCGTGTGGGTCGCGAAAGAGATGGCCGAAGGATTTTCGCACATGCGCCGACCCCGGGTCGTTCTGTTGTCCGGAAAGCACCACCTTCCAGACTCGCTGCTCGACGGCAAATCGGAACCCCCACACGGTCTCGTGGTCTTCCTCACCCTTCACCACCTTCGTGATGATGGCGGCCCAAGCCTCTTCGTCATGATTCGAACACACCGATTCGTCCACTCGTCCTCCTTCGTTCATCAATATTTTGATGTCCTGTCCATTATTCGACTCAGCCCACGGCGGGCCAAAGTGCTGCAAACACGACGCCATTCGTCGCCGCCATCAGAACGCCATCGGCAAAGTCCGTCACCATGAATCGTACTGGCTTGCCCAGAAAGGTCGCGCCACAGATCGGACCCAGACCATACGCGAGCAACGACATGCCGGTGGCCGGAACAAAAATCTCCATGAACGTGGCACCATCACTTAGCCCCCAGTGAAGGAGCACCCCGCAACAGATCGCGACCGCAAGGTAGACGACGAAGTTGATCAGGAGATTGTTGCGGAAATTCGGCTTCGAAGGTCGGATGGTAATCGTCCCCCAGGGCCCCTCGCGGTATCGAGCGATGAACGCTTCCGACTGATAGTCCGCGGGATCTTCACAATTGGGCCACATATACAGTCCCGGCGGCACCGCCAGCGATCTGACGGCATCGACGATCGGCTTTTCGTTCGGAAGCGCTTTAATATCCTGGCGGTGATGCGGAAGCACCATCCAGAACAGAAAACTCAGCAAGAACACCGATCCGGCCGCCGCCAGCACGGGAATCCAAAGCATCATGATCATGTTCATAGGGACCTCCTGGAGAAGTGTGGGCCACCGAAAGCGACCCGGCAATGGTCGGGGTCAGCGGAACCGCTCAAGAAAACCGATAGACGCGTCTCGCGGTCTCCCAGAGGATTTTCGAACGATCCTCCGGCTCGCACGACGACAGAAAACCTCGGGTTGCCGCGACCCATCGGGTAAGCGAGCCGTTGATCGAGCAGATCGGCCAATTCCCGCCCCAGACCATCCGGCTTGAACCGAACACGTCCATCGTCGCTCGCATGAAAGGGTCAAACATCGCCGGTGTCCACGAGGCCCCCTCGCAACATTCAATCAGCGCCGACATCTTGATATCAATCGTCTCAAACGTAGAAAGCCGTTTCAAGCCTTCAAGCCAATCACCATCCAGGCCTTGGGCAACGCGAGGCCGGCCGAGGTGATCGAGTACGAATCTCGTACTCGGACACTCCGCGAGCAACTCCTGTGCCGCCCCGAGCTGGTCGGGTCGGATACAGAGTTCGAAATGCAGACCGATGTCGCCGAGACGGCGAAGATCCGCGACAAAACCGGGCTCGAGTAGCGAGGCCGGGGTTTCGGTCTCCGGATGGAGAACGCAACGCACGCCAGCGATCCGCGGTTCTTCTGCGATCCGACGCAACCACCCGCCAAATCCCGGCCGACCCGGTCGGCCTCCGACGACCGCGGAGTGAATCAGGGAGTTCCCATCAAGAAGCGTGATCACGCCTTCGAGTTCCGCGCCCAGAAATGGCTCGTCGACCACCGTCTCCACGTAGACGCCACCACGAATCCCCAGTGGTGTCGCCTCTGATTCGTACTCTTCAATTGAACATCGACGATTCAGTGACGGCATCCCGTCGAGCCACGATCGCGGGATATTCGCTGGATCCCAAACGTGAACGTGGGTATCGACGATCGGGTCGACCTTTGGTTCGACCTTTGGTTCTTGGACCGCCGAAGAGACCGGAGTAACTTGAGCGATCGGGGGTCTCTCTTCAGACACGATGAGCCTCCACTTGAATTCCTGAGAAGACTACCAGCCTCAAAACGCAGAAAAAAGCGCCCGTACCGTTTGGCCGGTACGGGAGCGCATTCTATTGAATTACGATGACGAACCGTCACTTCGTCGGGACTGACTTGGCCCGCCAGATGGTGTCCGCATATTCTTGGATCGCACGGTCGCTTGAGAATCGACCGCCCCGAGCGGTGTTTAAGACCGCGGAACGCCACCACTTGTCCGGCTCTGCGAACAGATCTGCAGCCCGCTGATGAGCATCGATATAGCCCTGAAGGTCTGCGAGGTGACGCCAGCGGTCGCCCTCCTCGATCAGCATCACGCGGAGTCGATTAAAGACGCCGGGGTCTTTCCACGCAAACTCCTCGCCGAGGAGGAATTCCACGGCATTGCGAACCATCGGCTGATGATCGAGGTGCCAGCGCGGGTCGTACCAAGATTCGCTCTCCTCAACTTCGTGGGCTTTCAGACCAAAGAGGAACATGTGATCAAGGCCGACTTCCTCGGAGATTTCGACATTAGCGCCATCGAGGGTTCCAATGGTCAAAGCGCCATTGAGGCAGAACTTCATGTTGCCAGTGCCACTGGCCTCGGTCCCCGCCAGCGAAATCTGTTCGGAGAGATCCGCGGCGGGAATAATGCTTTCGGCAAGGTTCACGCCGTAATCCGGAATGAAGACGACCCGAAGCCGGTCTGCCACGAGCGGATCTGCATTGACCACGTCCGCCACACTGTTGATCGCTTTGATGACATCCTTTGCCCGTTCGTAGCCTGGCGCGGCCTTACCGGCAAAGATCACTACCCGCGGCTGGGGAAGGAACCCCGGGTCCGCGCGCATTCGCTGGTACAGCGACGCGACGTGGAGGAGATTCAACAACTGTCGCTTGTACTCGTGAATTCGCTTGATCTGGATATCGAACATCCAGGTCGGATTGATATCGATTCGAAGATGTTCGCCAACCCACTCCGAAAACCGACGCTTCGCCGCGAGTTTGGTTTCCGCGAACGCGTCGCGGAATGCCGGATCGTCGGCATACGGCTCGAGCCGCTTCAGTTGCGAAAGGTCGGTGATCCAGCCATCGCCGATCGTGTCAATGAGAAGCTTGGACAGGTCCGGATTCGCTTGGAGTAACCAGCGTCGCGGCGTGACTCCATTCGTTATTCCCTTGAACCGATCAGGAAAGACCGTGGCAAAATGGGGCATCAGGCGTTCTTTGATCAATTGCGCATGCATCTGCGAGACACCATTCACCGAGTGCGAACCGATCACCGCAAGATTCGCCATGCGAACCTGCTTTGGCGATCCTTCCTCGACGATGCTCGCGGCCGCGTACGCCTCGGGCACCTGAATCAAGGCCCGGCCCGCCCCCGCCAAGAAGCGGCGGTTGATCTCCAGAATGATCGCCAGATGCCGAGGCATCAATCGCTCCATGAGTGGCATCGGCCACTTTTCAAGCGCCTCGGGCATGAGAGTGTGATTGGTGTAGGCGACGGTTCCGACCGTCGTCTCCCAAGCCTCGTCCCAACCGAGCCCATGCTGATCCATCAGCACCCGCATTAACTCGGCGATTGCCAGGGCGGGGTGCGTGTCATTGATGTGGAGCGCAACCTGCTCGGGGAGGCGGGTCACGTCGTCGTTTTCAAACAGAAAACGCCGCATGATGTCCGCGACTGAACAGCAGACGAAGAAGAACTCTTGACGGAGCCGGAGTTCTTTGCCCGCCGGTGTTCGATCGTCTGGATAGAGCAGCTTGGTGAGGCGTTCTGCTTCGATGCGTCGCGAGACGGCAGCTTCATAGTCTCCGCTGGCGATCTCCCGAAGATCAATCGCATCTGGTGCCACGGCCGACCAACATCGAATCGTATGTACGGTCTCGCCACCCCAGCCGGCGACCGGATAGTCGTGCGGAACACCGATGACATGCTCGCGGCCGCCGTGTCCCAAATCGCCGAACTGAACCTGCTGACGCAGATCACTCCGACGGACCATCCAAGGATCACCGAAGCGAAGCCAGTTGTCTGGACGTTCGACTTGATACCCGTCACGCACTTCCTGTTTGAAGATTCCGTACTCGTACCGGAGGGTGTAACCGACCGACGGAATCGACATGGTGGTCATCGAATCGAGGAAGCAGGCCGCCAGTCTTCCGAGGCCGCCGTTGCCAAGGCCCGCATCGTGCTCGTGGCTCTCAAGAGTCTCCAGTGAGACCCCGTACTTCTCGAGCGCCGAACGAACCCGTGGTTCGAGTTGAAGATTAAGAATGTTGTTCCGCATCGCTCGGCCGAGTAGAAACTCAATCGAAAGGAAGCAGACTCTCTTGGATCGCTCCTGGCGATATCGATCCCGGGTGTCGAGCCAGCACTTCATCAAGACCTCCCGTACCTCGCTGGCGAGGGCGAAGAAACGGTCTCGGTCGGGCGCCTCGTAGAGACGCTGGGCGCTCTCCACCGCGAGATGTTCGAGCATCCCCTCGGCGATCTGGTCGGCCGAGACGTCGGTGGGATTGTGATGAAGCGGCTGCTGTGGTCCGATCGGAGAAGTCATGCTGGTTCACATCCTTGGAACGAGACTTTGAAAATACGACCCTGGGGTCCTGAATCGCTGATCGAGGGGCCATCCGGGCGCCTCGGATAAGACGTCAATACGTCCTCTACTAATCGGCCATTCGGGGGGTTTTTCGAAATGGAAAACCCGGGAACAAATCGGACAAGCAGTTCGGAAGAAGATACGGTTCAGCAAGAACTCTGACCTTCTGGAACTCGCCAATGATCTACCTCGCCTCGATTTTCGCGATCCTCCTGACCAACTCCGGCGAGACCGCCGCCTCGGTTGCCCAGAAGGACCCCCGGCCCAACATTCTGTTCATCATGAGCGACGACCACGCCTGGCAGGCGATCAGCGCGTACGGGCGACCGGACGGCACCCGGGTCAACTCCACGCCTTCGATTGATCGCCTGGCCAAAGAAGGCATGCGATTCGATCGCTTCTTCGTCGAGAATTCGATCTGTGCACCAAGCCGAGCGGCGTTCCTCACCGGCTGCTTCTCCACTCGCCATG
>Ga0222662_1001504_pt1 | contig 10988 bp, 17 predicted proteins | sample AntAcemetagen600_FD_179821 | JGI IMG/M metagenome (GOLD analysis project Ga0222662, IMG submission 179821) | Saline water microbial communities from Ace Lake, Antarctica - #600 | ecosystem: Environmental > Aquatic > Non-marine Saline and Alkaline > Saline | place: Antarctica: Ace Lake...
GATTCTCTGCGGTAAACCCAGCGGCATATAAGTCTTCTTCTGTGAGGGTCGTGGAGATCAATTCGATTGCGTTAAACCCAACATTTCGTAAACTCTCCACACTGTATCCAAGATTTACCAGATTAGACACTGATATATTCGCATCTATAGTTATAAAATTATTTATTATTGTTTGATTCTACATTTATATATTTACTATGTAGTTCGATATTCAGTGTCATACGCCAAACGCCACACCCGCAAAGCAGTAGTTGGGTCGCGACCCGGTCTCTGAGCTCTTCCGATAATCTACGTTTCCAACTCCGGAATCTATTCGTGATAAATGACTACGTCGGTTGCTTGCGGAAGATTCAACCCAGCTCCCAATACGTTAGCATTCAAACACAACACACGCGTCTTCCCTTCGATCCAACGAGCAATCTTCTTCTAAATAGAAGCATCCGAACCGTTCAACAACATATACTGGATGTTAAGTGACTCCATAATTGGTTGTAGTGTATCAAAGGTCGTGTCGTGTCCCGAAAATAATAGAACACGCTTCGTATCGTCACGCAGGAGAATCTCCCGGAACGCTTTCTCTTTCGTGGGTAAGGATGGCTCTGGATGTTCTAACACATTCTCCTTTTTAAATACGGTGAATGAAGAAGGCGTGAGTGTGGCACGACACATCGGACAAGGACAGGGAGTGGTTCGATTGCGATAGGCCGCTATCTGCTGTAGAATACATTCAACGCAAAATGATTGATTACAACACGATACGATCGCTCGTTTCCCAGCCTCGATGGGTTCCATACAAATCGGACAATCCTACACCATGGTCTCCTCTAGCCGCGTTTCCATCGACTCTAACCGGTTCGTCAACGATTGTTCCTCATTCGTATGGCGAACCATTGTATTTTCTGTAACCGTTTTCGTATGGACGTAAATTCGCAAACTCTGGGTTAATTCAGTATATCGAGAGATATCGTCAGGATTTAATAAATCCGATATATCACCCAGTTCAGTCAACGCTTGACGTATATCCCTGATGGATTCTTCTATCGATTCTAATTGCTGCTACAATCGGTCTTTTTTACCCTATACTTCTTCCAATGATTCATTCATTGTTCGTTTGAGTGACTCGATCAAACCTTCTTCCGAATTCTGCGCTTCACACTAACACAACTGAAGAGCCAACTCAGTATTTCCCGCATTGACCGCATCGATTACGTTTCCCAACTAACTTACATACGCCACTCGAATATGATTCGGTGTAAAACACTCTATTTTGGTATGTTCTACCGGTAACAAAGGGAATGAACGTCGTAAGGTATCAGACGAATTAGTAAAAAAACAATGCTACATATACAAATAACAGCGTGACTACATTAGAATCATATTGCGAATAAATCCGGTTCGGTGGGGCGGTGGTGACGTAGTTGGATAAATAAACGAACGCGAAGAAGCCGATACATACCAAAACATTCTCGCCATAACTGAACGAGAAGACGAGATAGGGATCGTATCGGCTTCATCAAACACCACCCGATTCCAAAGGATTCCAGACTTCGGCACGGACACCGACTCTACGATCTGTCCAATATCCGACTCTGATTGCTCAATCACTCGATTCAATCCATCTTGTTTCCCCTCCATATATTCATACAGAAAACGCAAATCTTCCGCAATATTCGCAATGGATTCTGTGCCTCTTCGATAAGAAAACAGCTGCGAAACGATCGAACGACTGCTTCGTCGAATGTGTTGTATCATTTCAGGAATCATACTAATAGAATAATCCACGGAAGTTGGATCACACTGGAACGGTTCCGTCTCTAGATAATTAATATAAGATGGATCGATGGATTCGATTGATTCGATCAAATGATTGTATTGGGTCGATTTACACAACACAACATTGGGTGCTTCTTCTGGATGCTCTATCCAATGTTGTATTCGCTCCACACACGTCTGTGTATGTTTTTTATTTGCAATGTAGAATGTTGACAAATTCATATCACGCTCAATATATTGTTTCCACTGAGTATAAATCGTATGAGGGACTACAATTAGGGTGCTATTCAATTCTTTATAGGAAGCATTTGAATTCCAATAATCCACAATTAAGGGCAGATATGGGTTTCCATTTAACTAACGAATTAAATTAATATACGGAACTTTTTTACTTCTCCCACCGGTAGGTTTGGGATTATTCGCAATTAATGAAAGAATCGTAAGAGATTTACCGGTTCCGACTTCATCACATAAAAAACCTAGGCGTCCCTAGGTTGTAAAATGATACGGATTATTTTCTAACTACTTCATCTCCCATACAAGTCGTTTCTGATGCTATTTGAGTGGAATTTTATTTCTATCAGAATCTTCTATGGTTTCACCCTCTTCCATTACAGTTCCGTGAGTTACCAATTTATACAACATCCGCTGAATTTTGCGACGATCATAGTCACCATATAATCTGTAATACGGATTCATATCATTCATTACCTATGAATAATATGGAATTACGTTCATGGACGATGTCTCAACTGCTCGACATCGATTCGGCACACATAGTTGTTCTTCCACGCTATGACTCATTATATTTACTGCTATATACTTCACCATCAAGATTTAAATCCGTGTCGTGTCCAAAACGCCTTGATTTCGTCGCTTGCCGTTGTGTCCATCGTATCATCCGATCGCAACGTAAAAGGCGGTCTGGTCGCAGATAGCCGCTGCAACGTCTCATCGTGAAACTTGCGGGATGCTAACGATTTATTCTAAAGTAAATCCAATACAATGGATTCTTTATGAGCATCACTCATAAATACGATTGGAACCGAACTGATACGAGAATTTACATATATCTTCGCTCTGGACAATAATTTATACATATGCTTTGCTGGATCTACGTCTAATTTCTTACCCCGGAATCGGTCTTCAAATCGACTCACTAATGTCTCGATCGGACTCTCTTTGCTCAGCGTTATGCTCCCGTTTGGCTATAACATCCATTCTGAATCGAGTTCCATTATCTACTCCTTCCATTTATTCGTTGCTTTATCGATCACATAGAAAGGCACATAATACACTGGAATACGGAATCGACCTCTAGGAGTTGGATTGAGTTCCGTTTTCTATACCCTGAGTGTGTCGCGAATGTTCATTAGATACGACTCCAGCGGAACATTTGGATTTTGATACACGGTAAACGGCGTCAGGAAGACTGGACGGATATCAAACCGCTTTTCGCTCCGCGTTTCTTCTATACTTGTGCTTGAAAAGAGGGTGAGTGCTTGGTCGATTAATACCTGTTTCACCTCGCTTACCTTGTTTACGTATTCGTCGCTGGTAAGTCCCCCATCCGATACATATTGAGACTGGAGTCTCTGGAATTTCTCACTCCACGTCGATGTATCTGCCATCGTTACAATGGCTTGGATGCTTTCACTTCGTAATTCTCGAACGGCTGCTTCATCCATTCCTAATAGCGCTTCTACTAACTACTCTTCCGTCTTTTGCTTTGTGCGACTCATCTGTAGCAGTTTCTTTAATAACTGATTCGCACCTGACATGACCGCTTTGTATACATAATTTGTCACCTTGCGCTCTTCTGGTGCCAGATAATTATGGGATTTATTTCGCGATCCTCTACCTATTACCTGCTAGACGCGCACCTGATTCCAAAACGGCTCCATTACGTGAACCTGACGAATGCTTTTCAAATCTAATCCCTCCGCGCCCGCTTTTGTAATCATCAGAATCGCGGCGTCAACCCCCTTTCGATTTCGCTCAGACCGAATCAATGAAATCAGTGATCCCCTATCTTCTTTGTCTTCTCCGGACACCACGCCATACTAGAAAGGTAATAACTTCGCGTCTCCCCATTTTGTCTCCTTATCCTCCACCGCGCTTCCCTCGCCATACACACGAACCCGTATGTCCGTGTCGTTTCCAATCACTTCCGTTGTGCCGTCTTTTCTCCCCATAAATGCCACTAAAATATTCTCATTCATACCTACTTGACCCTACCATAACATATCACCCTCGCAGATAAAGGTGTCCACTTCGGTTCCATCCACAGGATGTGTTACGCGGATGGGATACCGAATCCGCCCCTCCGCTGGCTCGCGACGCGGTTCGATCACTCCAGGTGTCTTCACCTTTCTACCTCCATATTCCTATAAGATACGCTCGAATGACTCGATTCCCTCGCGAACACGGAAAAATGTATAGAGTAACACTAAACCAGGCGTTCTTCGAATGTTGGCAAGAGCTTTTGCGTATTTAATAGAATAATCCATCAGGTTATATTCGGTGGCACCTGCAGTTGCCGCCGCACGCAACGGGTGATCCGGTAGCCAACAGTCCGCCGAGCGCATAGCGTCAACCGGATTCTCACTTTCTGCCGTTTTCTTATCCACTACATCATAGCGTATGTTCGGTTGAAACGTCATATTGCACACCTGACGACTGAAGATACGATACATACCTGATCCAGATCCTCCCCCACCGCCCGTTGCGCGCGACTGCGGGGTATTCTGTTCCACTACCATCGTCATCGCAGCATCACCGATTCTCCTATCTCTTTCCTCCAAATCCACCACCGAAGAATCCCTGGCGGAACGTTTGGAAGATTTTGACTCCATCGTTGACTCTGACAGTCGCGTAGTGAGATACAGCAATGCTTGATATGGTCGCATTTCACACGATACTTGTTGCGTTATGCTCTCTGGAAATTCACTGCTGATATCGCACGTTTTTCCCTGATACGAGATGACCCCCTCTATCATTCGCCTCACCAAGTCGGTTCCGGTGCGGAAGCCATTCTTCTACGAATTCAAGATGTTGCGAGAAAAGGTGGTTAAGGTAGCGTCCTTATCAACCGACCAACTCTTATCGCGTTTATATACGACCCCGTGGCGGGATTCTGAAATGAGGATTCCATTTCCAATCATTCTCCCTCCCGAACCGAAATATTGCTTCATGGAGCCCAGGGTCGCAGACGGTTCCTGGACAAATGCATCGGTAGAACCAGACTATTTCCATCCGATATAGGGCTGCTTCACCAAGATTCGACGCGATCCACCCGTCATAACAACAGAATGAGACGCACCCGATACCCAAGGTCTCGCAGGATTGGTTTCCGTGGACAGTAGGTAACTCAATTTGGGACCCTTCATACAATCAAACATATACAGAAATTCGATGGGATGATTCATAATGGGAGTCCCTGAAAGCAGCACCGTTCTCGTATCCACGCTATGCATTCGCAACAGATACATTAGGTTACCCAGACGGGTCATCATCTATGAGATAAAGTTATGCGACTCATCGACAATCACTAGGCTGCGATTGAACGGATTCCATTCTGGATGTTTGAAACTGAAATTGATGATAGTGTTGATTAACGTAAACACATCAAATTGGTTCCAACACGTTTCCTTCTTTGGCTGAAAACGGTGAATCTCCTTTTCCGGATCTTCTATCTCTACCGTATTATCCGCCTGCGACAAAAGGTGACGCAAAAGCGAGAGTCGTGCACTCGGCTCCAGACCGTATCGAATCAGCTAATGATACGTGCTCTTTCCTGCATTGTAATGAATGATGCGGAAACGCTTCCGTGTCATAATCTCCACGGCAGCCTCCACCAAAGGGTCAAACTCCGAATGACCCGGAGTCTTATAATTAATGTTTGGCCTTTTTCCAGGATACGTGCGCGTCAACCAATATCCCGCAATGCTCTTACCCATTGACTCCTTAAACGACAGATACGGAAGACTGAATTGGAATTCCGCCGACGGATTCCATAACTTAATCATCCGCCCCCTTTCATCCTGAAACGACACTGGAACAAATACCCATTCGTTCTACTTGCGATATTCGTGTCCACCGAATGCGGCAATCTCTTTCTCGTAATTGGATCGTAGCGAAGCCGGCACCATAATAATAACATTACGCTTAGGATACATTCTCGATATAGAAATCGATGCCGCAGACTTTCCTTTGCCTAAAAAGTGATACAGAAGTGTTCCCTACATTATACTGTTTTCGTTCATAAACATCAATGGACTTGTCTGGTGTTCTTCCAATACGGCTCCATCGATCCAATCGTTTCGCTCCGACGACCAAAGATGGATGGGAAGTCTCGGTAATGGATTTTGCGACATGGAAGACACGTCATCTGACCAATGTTTTCCGTTTGGATCATTCCACTCCGTCCGCAGCTTGGCATAGAGCTCCAAAGAAGGATCTATAGACGGTGTTTGTATGTCTCGGAGAGTCTACAAGCCCAACCACTACATACAACCTGGAAGTTCTACACAGAATCGGAACATTACCTACAAGGTCATCTACAAAGAATCAAACTTTCTATCGGTAACCATATCGTGCAATGACATCACCATCGACTACCATACTACAAACCAGGATTGATACCGGATCGCTTCTTCATCGTGCTCCTTTATCAATTGCTCCCAGGCCTCGGTCAAAGGCGTCGTCGCGGAATACGATATCGTCTCAGGTTGAAAGTCCGCATCCAGTTTGGTGTGACGAACAAAATCGTCTCCTCGTATCAAGCGTTTCTCGAATTTCTCTTCCTCAAGCGTGACTCGTTGATTGGGAAAGAATGCGTGCACGTGGCTCGTTCCTCGATCGATTGGAAAAAATAAAACAATATCTTTTCGAGACGACATACTGTAGTGTATATGCTATTTGTATAGAATCAGGTCTCAATTTTTCAACATTTCCATCGCCTTTTTACTCGCCATCTACTCCGCTTTCTTTTTGCTGTTCGCTTTTCCTCTCGCAAATATAGAGCCATTCGGCGCACACACACCCATGATAAACACACGTGAATGCGGTGGTCCCTCAATTCCCAGCTCCTTATACACCGGCGTAATGGAATAGAGTTGCTAATATCTCTACAGAAGCTGATCCTTATAATTTGTATCATGATCCACGAGGGCATCGATATCCATACACGATTCAATGAGCCGCACCATAATCGCGTGACACATCGTCCACGCCGGGCAGCTGTGTGGAAGAATCGAAGAATCCTTCCATCTAATCTCGCCCAGGTCATCCTGTATTTCACTATGACGTTTTTGCTAATCCAAGAATAGTGAACCCATAAATGCTTCAAAACAGTCCTCCAGTATGTGCTTATTGTTCCTTCCGTTACACACATCATCTACGTGCTTGGACAGGATTAGATGCTTATCTAAACCCAAATAGAGAGCTATCTTGGCCAAACTATCCGTGTTTACAAGTTTAGTCTTAATTTTCGTCTTGAATCCCTCATCTTGTGTCGGAAAACGTTCAAACAGATACCACACAACACATAGTTCGATCACTCGATCTCCTAAAAATTCCAAATTCTCATAACTCTCTTCCTAAAAAGGCATACAGGATGAGGGACATTCAGTATACACCACTTTCTTATGATTCGACAACGCCTGATCTGCGGTGTCTTCGACATAACTTGAGTGACAAAACGCTTTCTAATAGAGACTTACGTTGTGAATTGGAATCTTTGACGCAATACCCATTGTGTCAAATATAGTATGTATGTCTTTTCTGGTTATGAATCGATTGTTCGGATTCCACGGAGTAATCAAAAGTGTTTGCGAATCGGTAGACATAGTTGTATATAAGGATCTACGACGGATTCTATATCAATTTTTCATCAGAACATTGGATACGTCAACACCTTTCTACCGTGACTGCTTGTAGACACACCACGGTCTGTAAATTGCTTTGGTTCCGCAGTTTGATTCTCTACATTAGACGCCACATCGCGACGGTATCCCATATAACTAAGAATACGGGAATAAACTCCCGGAACGATCATTGCCAACACTTCGTTATTTAACTATTTGACCTATTCTTCGATCACACAAGAACACAGATTTCTTCCATACATACAAAACACACTGCGCATCACCACGACCATATCGGTTTCACTTTGCTTACCGATATGATACTTTCCCTTGGATATGGTATAAATACGTCTCTTGAGACTTGCCTAAATCGTATGTAAGTTATCTCTTGAAAAATACGCTCGAATAAGAGGGGTTGGTGTGAAACTCTTCCGCACGGTATAGAGGGGATCACTCACGTTTCGAACCGCGACGTTGCTGTAGTCGGTTGCTGGATTCACAAAGTGCACTCTACCACCATTGATTGCTGCTGAATGGGAACTCATTTCTTACTATATCCTATGACAAAAATTGAGACACATATCCAGAGTGAGCTAAGTATCACACAACTATAACTATGATTACTAAAGCCGGAGTCGCTATCGTTAAGAAAATCCAAGGAGTATGGCACGGTCTCCTCATTCTTCAACACGGCTCTAATAAATGGGGGTTTCCGAAAGGATCCAAGACGTATATGAAAGAGCCATTGCACACGTGCGCTAAGAGAGAGCTGGCAGAAGAAGCCGGACTCTTTATAGAACTTTCGGCTGAGAATACGTATATTACGGTTCACAATACTGCCTATTTTGTCATCGAACCGAAACACGAGCAAATTACGATCTTTCGTCATTTGAAAACGAAAGATTCTAAAGAGATCGACGCAATCGCGTGGATGCCGATCCAGCCCAATTCCACCGAAACGCACCACAAGAGCCTCATTCGGATCGCCGAGCAATTCGATACGATTTCTATCGAATCTCTATCTTTGCTCCCAAAGAGATATCTTCGACATTAGTGCATTCGCAGCAAATGGCTACCGACGAAGTTCTTTCAAAAAACACAATAGGGGTTAAGTCACACGAGATAGTTTTGGAGATGAGTGTATACTAAGAATACTTTTTTTTGAATGTCTGCCGCTCGCAATACCCAAAGAAAACAAACGAATGTATCCTCAGGTGTTCCCAATTACAACAGCAAATTGTTTCGAGGCGCATCTACTGCAACGTATGGACAAGTCGCCTCCAGATAGGTAAGGATATAGGCGGGACTCATTAAGATTCAAAATGATATCGAAGAGTTGTTTGTGTAGAATTTACGCGGTCCTCCTGGACCACCCGGTGAGCCGGGGTTTGTCGATGTCAATTATAATGAAGATGCTACCCTTGAATACCCCGTGTTTTCGACTCATCGCATCGCTAGCGAGTGGACCATCAGTGACGCAGATGATCGCCAAACGGATCTCAGCGCCAGCTACGGATATCTCCCATTGGGAGGCCAGTTTTCCACCCAAGACGTCGCCCATTCGTATCCCTTTTATCACGAATCATCCGCGTATTTTATCCCAATGGAATTAAACACGTATAGCGCAAGCGTTCCCGTAGCTTCTGTAGATCTTCCCAATTTCGCCGAGGTTCCCTTTCATTCCGATCGAATCATAAAGAGCATCAGCTGGAACTGTCCGGACGCTCTCGTGTTGCGCTGCATTGTCGTCGGTAAACCGGGTATCGACGATGGAACCAACTATGTTGCCAAATATTATTAGATACAGGGATCTAAATTATTTGAAGAAATCCCTATGAGCAACTCACTCATTTCAACGGAACAGAGGAATACGACGAATGCCTCCTATGATATTCCTCTTGCCAACACACAGATGCCACGGATGCGATCCCTTGCTGTGATTGTGTATGATGTTCGCTACGTGCCAGAATCCCTACAGAGCTCATATAGTGGAAATATACAAACTCTTTCTAGCACACATTCGATCCTGACGAGTGAACAGGAGGTCTTATCGAATGGGATCAGTATTCGATGCGCTTGCGCAAATTACATTCCAATCTAATCATACATTAGATGTCAGAGTCAGACTGGAGTATTGTCGGTGCGGAACTTGTTGGTGATGCGCCCAATGATCAGATAGGTTACTCCGTTTCTATGAGTGCTGACGGAACTCGAGTTGCGGTTGGATCCAATCAAGGAGGGGCAGCTGTGTATTTGTATGATGGGACTACTTGGAATAAAGTAATTATTGTAACCAATACAATAAAAACGAGTGTGTCTCTGAGTGAGGATGGAACTGTATTGGCGGTTGGATACAGAGTGGTTGATTTTGGGAATAATGTTGAAGTATTTGAATTACCATCTGAAATAAATGAATCATGGTAGTAGACGTTTGTAGGAAACCCAATCCAAATATAGATTCCAAATGTTACGCATTTCGATGTATCTGTGTATAACATCGAGTCTAGTATAGCAAAGGTAGCAGTAGGTGTAATAGCTAATAATACTAATATTGTTCGTGTTTATGAATTTACTGGGACGTGGTTGTAGAAATACGAACAATCATCGTCGTTTAATGAAACCTCTAATACGATACAAGTTTCGATCGACTCAACTGGAGGAAACCTAGCCGTATTAGAAAAAGTAGGCGATACTAATAGAGTCATTGTGTATGATTTAACGAATGTGGATAATCCAGGATAGGTTTTAGGGAATCAAGACATATTTAATACTATCCCTCCGAATTCAGTATCTATTGTGACACCACCACCTAGTGGGATTATAGTGGCAATCGGTTATGATACCCAAGTAAGAGTATACCAATAGAAAAATGAAGGATGGTCGAATCTAACAACAGATGATGGTGTCGATATTACGAATCCAATCCTACCCAATGGTGTAACTGTCGTGGCGGTATCACTCAACACGAATGCGACTAGACTTGCTATAAGTGATTCGAATGGAATCACTCGAGTGTATGAAAGAAGTGATACATCTTGGAATTTGTTTGGAAACGAAATATAGGGGGATCCTTCTGTGAATCGACACTCTCTTTCATTGAATCAAGATGGAACCAGGATTGCGATTGGTGAATTTCAATATGATGAAGCTGATGTAGGTCGAGTTCGAATACTGGATGAGCCAACGAATCCAGCTCCCGCTCCTGCTCCCGCTCCCGACCCAGGAGACGGTGGAGACGGTGGAGACGGATCAATTCCAGTTCCCAATTTAACCACGAATTTTTACATTCGAAGACCGAATGATACAACTATCCTACAAACAAATATTTATCTCCCTGTGATTCATTCG
>Ga0222662_1001508_pt1 | contig 10940 bp, 5 predicted proteins | sample AntAcemetagen600_FD_179821 | JGI IMG/M metagenome (GOLD analysis project Ga0222662, IMG submission 179821) | Saline water microbial communities from Ace Lake, Antarctica - #600 | ecosystem: Environmental > Aquatic > Non-marine Saline and Alkaline > Saline | place: Antarctica: Ace Lake | collected...
CGTGAAGAGGGGTGGGGAATCGTGGAAGCAGCCATGGAGGCGGTTCGTCTCCGGCTTCGCCCGATTCTCATGACCGCTTTCGCCTTCATTCTCGGGGTGGTGCCGCTGGTGATCGCCACGGGCCCGGGTGCGAACGCGAGACACTCGATCGGAACCACCGTTTTCGGCGGCATGATTGCCTCGACGTTCCTCAGCCTCATGGTGGTCCCAGTGATTTATATCGTGGTCGAATTTACGCGTGAACGGCTCTTCGGAGCAGGTGGAGATGACGATCCGACCAGTAAGTCGCCTTCCGATACCTCTCTGTGAGCCGTTTTCTTCGATCGGTATTCCCTGGGATGTTCGGATCAGCGCTTGCGGGCTGGTGGTGTTTCGGTACCGTCGAGGAATGAAGAAGCCTGTCATACCGAGCCGACGCGAATTCCTCGCCGCCTCTGCGGTGGGGGCCGCGGGGGCAATCCTTCCAACTCGAAATTTCGCGGTGGCGCAGGATGTGGCGGTCAAGCCGGCATCGAAATCAGCGATGGCTTCGACATCCACGGACGACCTTCGAATTGCGGTGGTTGGACTCCGAGGCCGAGGGTGGAATCACACCATGGGCTTTGCCCGGCTCCCTGGCGTGCGGGTCGTCGCCATCTGCGACGTCGATTCGGAAGTACTTTCTCGGCGCGCCACGCAATGCGCGGCGGGTGGTGAGAACTGGCCGGGTTTCGAGGTCGAGACCACCGGTGATATCCGTACGCTGCTCAACCGTGACGATATCGACGTGATCTCCATTGCCACGCCGAATCACACCCATTCGATGCTCGCCTGCTGGGCGCTCGATGCCGGGAAGCATGTCTACTGCGAGAAACCGGTCTCCCACGTGGTCGAAGAAGGCCAGCGGATCGTCGATGCCGCGAAGCGCAGCGGGCGAATCTGTGCCAGTGGCACGCAGGGGCGATCGGCGTCGAGTGTTCAGTCTGCGATCGAATTCGTGCATTCTGGCGGACTTGGCACAGTGCATTGCTCCCGCGGTCTCTGCTACAAGCCTCGACGTTCGATCGGTGCGAATAATGGGCCAAGGTTCGTGCCCGCGACCGTCGACTACGACCGTTGGCTCGGGCCGGTGGCGTACCAGCCGCTGGATCGACGGCAGCTTCACTACGACTGGCACTGGAATCTGAAGACGGGTAACGGTGACCTGGGAAACCAGGGCATTCACCAGATGGACATCGCCCGCTGGGCGCTCGGTCAAGGTGGGATGCCCAAAGCGGTGGCGTCGGTTGGGGGGCGGCTCGGCTACAAGGATTCGGGCGACTCGCCAAACACCCAAGTGGCGGTCTTCGACTGCGGCGAGGCGCCGCTGGTATTCGAAGTTCGCGGTCTGCCCAAGGACAAAGCCTCGCAGTCCGGCAAGTGGGAAATGGATCGCTACGAAGGTCAGTCGATCGGCAATATCGTCCATGGCGAGAACGGAATCGTTCGGATCTCCAACTCGTATTCCTGGGCAGATTTCATCGACCGCGATGGAAAGAAGCAACAGGAATGGAAGGGTGGGGGCGACCATTTCGCGAACTTCGTGGAAGCGGTTCGAGCCAATGACGAGCGCGTCCTGACCGCGCCGATCGTCGAAGGGCATCTCTCTTCGGCGTTCTGCCATTTGGGGATTCTCTCGCATCAACTCGGATCGGCCGCGTCGCCCTCGGAAATTGACGTGGCATGGGCTGGCGACGAGATCGCGACCGAGGCGTGGCGCCGTATGCATTCCCACCTGCAGGCCAACGCCGTCGATCTGTCCGCGACACCGGTCGTGCTGGGACGGCCGTTGCGAGTTCGGGCGTCGGGAGACGCCATCGTCGGTGATCCGGAAGCGACCGCGATGTTGTTCCGGACCTGTCGCGAGCCCTATTCATTCTGAATTCGAGCAAGCGTGGTTGGCATATTGGTGGAGTGATGCATGTCGGAGATCCCGGGTCCTGATCGACGCGATTTTCTAGCCGCTTCGGCCGCCATGCTGGTTGCCGGGCCGGCCGCATTTGCCGCGGCCGCTCGTCGTTCCATTCAACACGGCTCGGGCGATTCTGGCGATCTGGCATTCGGAATGGTGACCTACCTCTGGGGTCGGGACCTGTCGCTTCCGGAACTTCTGACGGCCTGTCGAGACGCGGGGCTTGATGGCGTCGAACTGCGGACGACCCACGCCCACGGCGTCGAGCGGACGCTTGGCGCCGAAGCGCGACGCGAGGTTCGTCGTCAACTTGCCGATTCGCCGGTGCAAATCGTGGGCATCGGAAGTGACGAGCGTTTTGACAGCCCCGATCCGGCGCGACTCGCTGCGGCGAAGGAAGCGACGCTCGAGTTTCTTGAGCTTTCAGCATCAATCGGAGGGCGCGGAGTCAAGGTGAAGCCCGATTCTTTTCACGCGGGGGTCGACCGCCAACAGACGATTGATCAGATTGGGCGCAGTCTTGGCGAACTCGCTCCAGCGGCGGCGGATCTTGGGCAGGAACTTCGGCTTGAGGTACATGGGCAGTGCGCTGATCCTTCGATCATCAAGCAAATTATGGAGATCGCAGATCATCCGGCGGTGGTGGTCTGTTGGAATTCGAACCCTCGTGATTTGAGAGGTCGCGGATTCCGCCGTCACTACGACCTACTCCGGCCTCATTTTGGTGGCACCGTACACGTGCGAGCGCTGGGGGACACGCGTTATCCGTCTGCCGATCTGCTGCGGCTCTTAATGCGGGATGGGTACGCCGGCATGGTGCTTCTGGAGGCGCACACCGCGCCGCCGCGCCATCTGGTCAGCGGACTCGCCAATCAGGTTGCGATGGCCGATGCCATGGGTGTTGATCAGAGGTACGAGCGATCGGCCCCAGCCACGCCGGTTCAGATCGCGCCCCGTCGTCGGTCCCCGAAGATGATTGACGTGCGTGCGGATGGTGAACTCGTCGCGACCGTTCGACTGGGTGCGGGCGAGCGGACGCCGGCGGTATTTCCGCTGAACGCGCCGGGCGGCAGGCTCGTGACCAGAGCATTTCCCTTCGAGCGGCGAGTCGGTGAGTCGATTGATCATCCGCACCATCGCGGTCTCTGGTTCGCGCATGGTGACGTTGATGGCCATGATTTCTGGCATGACGAAGCCTGTCGTGTTGAAGTGCGGGAAACCGTGATCGACGGCGATACGATCCGTTTTACGGCTGACTGGTTGGCGGATGGCCGACCTCTGGCGGTCGAGTCGAGATCCATGCGATTTACGGCGACACCGTCGAGGCGCTGCATTGAGGTGGCCATCAAGCTCACGCCCGTCGGTGATGAGCTGACGCTCGGAGATACGAAAGAGGGTGCCTTCGCATTGAGGCTGGCCCCGACGCTCCGAGTTCAAGGGCCCCAGGCCCTCGGCCGCCTCGAGAATGCGGAGGGGCTCATCGATGGGGATTGCTGGGGTCGGCGATCGAAATCCATCGTCGCGGAGGGGCCGATCGACGGGCGTCTGGTTCGCGTGGAGGTTGTCGACGCAGATCAAAATCCCCAACATCCAACCTGGTGGCACGCCCGCCAGTACGGGCTGTTGGCTGCGAATCCCTTTGGCCGGCGTGCCTTCGAGGGTCGCGGAGAATCTGGCGCCATGACGATCACGCAGGCATCGCCGTTACGTCTTGAGTATGCCGTCAATCTCCAGACGGGCGTGGGATCCGGCGCGGAAGGCGTCTGAGTCTTGCCACCCTCCTGATTCCTGAATCAACCAGCTCCGCTGGCGAGCCCATCAGGATCAGTCCGGCTCCGGTATCTGCCTCCTGGGGTGAGGCCAGTCACCGGGCGGGCGTTTCTTTTTTGTGAGGTGGCTCGGTCCGGTCGTTTTCGGCTCGTACCATGCACTCATGCCCCCTCGAGTCATTAGTCTTCTCCCGTCCGCCACCGAGGTTCTTTGCGCCGTCGGCGGCGAGTCGATGCTGGTCGGCCGAAGCCACGAATGCGACTTCCCCAAGTCGGTCTCCGATCGGCCGGTACTCACCGCCGCTCGCACCACGGCGGCCTCCAGCGCGGAGATCGATGCTCAGGTGAGGGCGGCCCTCAATGATCGCGAGGGTGAAGAAAGCGTTTCGGCGAGCCTGTACCACCTCGATGCTGATCTGCTCGTCTCGCTCAAGCCCGACATCATTCTGACTCAGGACCTCTGCGACGTCTGTTCGATTGACCTGGCGACGGTCCGATCGATCGCCGCGGGAATGCCCGCGCCCCCCGAGATCGTAAGTCTCGATCCACATACGCTCATGGACGTCTTCGACGATCTCTTGAAGGTCGGCGTCGCGGTCGGACTCGAACGGGAGGCCGAAGTTGCGGTGGTCCAAGCGCGAGACGGATACTGGTCGGCAGTCGATTTTGTGAATCAATACATTCCCGGGCCAGAGACGCTTTTTCTTGAATGGACGGATCCCCCGTTTGTGGGCGGCCACTGGACCCCCGGCCTCATCGAGGAAGCCGGTGGAACGCACTCGCTCAACACCGTGGGATCAAAGAGTCGACAGGTGACGCCGGCAGACATCGTCGCGGCGCAGCCCGAACGGGTGATCATCTGCCCGTGCGGGTATGACCTTGCGGCGATTCGCCGCGACCTTCCCGCTTTGCAGGCCACCGACTGGTGGAACGCACTGCCGGCGGTGGCCGGGGGCGACCCGAACGCCGTCGTGATGGTCGATGGCAACGCGATGTTCAATCGCCCCGGCCCGCGGTTGGTGGACGCATTCCGTTGGTTAGTCAGTTGGCTCAATGATCGCCCCGAGGTTCTTCCGCCTGATTTTCCAGTCGAATCCGTCGCCACGTCGCGTTGACGGGTGAGATCGTGCAGGCTGCCCCTTCGGCAGGATGGGCGGCACTCGCCGTGGCAATAACCGCATTCTCAGCCCGTAAAGACGTCCTCAAACCGGGTTGAATCGGCACGGGAGTTGCGATTTTTTAGGATGTATCGGCATCCCGCGATCCTCCATCGTGATGCCGGGAATGGAGTCAACGATATGCAGATGGAACGATTTACAACCCTCGCGCAAGAGGTTCTTTCGAACGCCCAGTCGCTTTCGACTGGAAGGAGTCACGCCGAACTCACGCCGCTTCACATTCTGGCTTCGATGTTCGAGGATCGGAATGGCGTGGCGTCCTCGATTCTTGCCAAGGCCGGAATTCAGGCGGAGCGGATCCGCGACGTTGCAGACGCAGAGCTCAACCGGCAGCCACAGGCGAGCGGAACGCAACCAAGAACCGCCAACGCGACCATGCAGCTTCTGCAGCGGGCAGAACGCGAAGCAAAGAAACGGAACGACTCATACGTATCCACTGAGCATCTTCTGCTGGCCTTGATGGAAGTTCCGAGCGCCGCCAAGGAAGTGCTCGTGAGTTGTGGGGCGGACCGGAAGAATCTTGATGCCGCCATCGACGCCATTCGGAAGGCGTCTGGGGTCACTCAGGTCAACGATGCCGACGCCGAGAACAACTTCGAGGCGCTCAAGAAGTACGCGATCGATCTCAACGAGCGGGCGGCGGCCGGGAAGATCGATCCGGTCATTGGCCGAGATGAGGAGATTCGCAGGTGCATGCAGGTACTGTCGAGGCGCACCAAGAACAACCCCGTACTTATCGGTGAGCCAGGGGTAGGCAAGACTGCCATTGCGGAAGGGCTCGCGATCCGCATTGTCGACCATGATTGCCCCGAAGGCATGAGAAACGCCAGGGTCATGGCGCTCGACGTGGGGCAGTTGCTTGCGGGGGCTAAATTCCGCGGTGAGTTTGAAGAGCGTCTGAAAGCCGTTCTCCGTGAGGTGGCCGCGGCGGAGGGTTCGATCATTCTCTTCATCGATGAACTCCACACCATTGTCGGTGCCGGGCAGGGTGACGGGGCCATGAGCGCGGGCAATCTCTTGAAGCCGGCACTCGCCCGCGGGGAACTGCGGTGTATCGGCGCCACCACGCTGGATGAGTACCGGAAGCACATCGAGAAGGATGCGGCGTTTGCCCGGCGCTTCCAGTCGGTCTTGGTCGGAGAGCCCAGCGTCGAGGAAACCATTGCGATTCTTCGGGGCCTGAAACCCCGCTACGAGGCCCATCACGGAATTCGAATCCAAGACGGCGCGTTGGTCAACGCGGCTCGGTTGAGTGATCGGTATATCAGCGATCGTTTCCTGCCCGACAAAGCCATCGATCTCCTCGACGAGGCGAGCTCTAAACTGCGGATTGAAAACGATTCGATGCCCACCGAACTCGACGAACTGAGGCGACGGATCATGCAGCTGGAGATCGAACGCGAGGCCTTGAAGTTAGAGAGCGTCAAAGACCAGGGCGCCCGCAAGCGGCTCGATGTCATCGTTGAAGAACTCGCGTCATTGGAGGAGCAAAATCAAGGCTTGACCGCCAAGTGGGAGATTGAGAAGGGAGATCTCGATCTGATCAAGCAGGTCAAGGCAGAGATTGATCAGAAACAGACGGAGCTTGAGCAGGCGAAGCGGCTCAGTGACTTCGAGGCCGCGAGCCGGATTCAGTACGGTGATCTGCGTCATCTCGGCGCGAGTTTGCTGGCGGCGGAGGAAGCCTTGCACGAACGGCAAGCTCTGGGCGATTCGCTGGTCAAGGAAGAAGTGGATAGCGAACAGATCGCGGCGGTTGTCGCGCGATGGACGGGAATTCCGGTTGACCGGTTGGTCGAAGGAGAGCGCGAGAAGCTACTTCGGATGGAATCGGTGCTTGAGGATCGGGTGGTCGGCCAGGATTTGGCGGTTCGCGCCGTGAGCGAAGCAGTTCGGCGCAGCCGTGCTGGACTCGGCGAAGCAAGTCGGCCGATCGGGTCTTTTCTGTTCCTAGGCCCTACAGGTGTGGGCAAGACAGAACTCTGTAAAGCCTTGGCCTCATTCCTGTTCGACACCGAAGACGCGATGGTTCGAATCGACATGAGCGAGTACATGGAGCAGCACGCCGTGGCGAGGTTAATCGGGGCGCCTCCGGGATACGTCGGATATGAAGAAGGCGGGCGATTGACCGAATCCGTTCGGAGGCGTCCGTATTCGGTGGTTCTTTTCGATGAGATGGAGAAGGCTCATCCGGATGTCAGCAATGTGCTGCTGCAGGTACTTGATGATGGCCGCCTCACGGATGGGCAGGGGCGGACCGTCGATTTTTCAAACACCATCGTGGTGATGACCAGCAATATTGGAAGCCACGAGATTCTCGAGATGTCCAAGGCTGGCGCCGTACACGAGGAAATCGAGGCGCACGTCAAAGATGCGTTGAAGCAGCACCTTCGTCCGGAATTGATCAATCGGATCGACGATACCGTGATCTTCCATCAGCTCGGGCGCGATCAGCTCGAAGGAATCGTGGGGATTCAGATCGACCTGGTTCGCGAACGGCTTGCGGATCGGAATCTGTATCTCGAGGTCACGGACGAAGCGCTCAAGGCGTTGGCGGCGGAGGGTTACGATCCTCAATTTGGCGCGCGGCCTCTCAAGCGAGTGATTCAGCAGCGGATTGAGAATCCGATTGCAACGAGAATCCTGTCCGGGCAGCTTGAAGACGGTGACACGATCCTCGTCTCGAGCAGCGGCGAGCAGTATCTCTTCAACCGGCGGCCGGCGGCCGACCCGGAGAGAGAGACCATGGACGCAGAACTCGTCGAAGAATGAACCTTCGACTGCCATGGGCAGCCTTCGGTGGGGACGGGGTCGAAGAAACAACGTGGCATCGATAGTCAGTAGGCTGGTCTGCATGATGAAGACCTACTCGCCACGTGACACTCGAATTCTGGTGCTCGCCATGGTTCTGGCGGCGATGCTTCCGTCGTTCCACGCATTGGCCGTGATGCCGGTCGGGGATGATCCGCTCACCATCGACCGGATCTATTCCACTGGCGACTTTTCGGCGAGGGGATTCGGTCCCGTTCGCTGGCTCGAAGATGGTGGTTACACAGCGCTGGAGCGGGATGACGACGGCCAGCCGATCTTGGCACGGTATGAGCCGGCGACTGGAGCGCGAACGGTGCTGGTTCCGGCCGCGAGTCTCACGCCAGCCGAATCGGATCGAGCCATTTCGGTGGCCGATTACCAGTGGTCGGCTGACGGCAGCAAGCTCTTGGTTTTTACGAATACCCGTCGGGTGTGGCGGCACCACAGCAGGGGCGACTACTGGGTGCTGGATCTCTCGGCCGACACCTTGCGGAAGATGGGTGGTGATCTCGAAGACACGTGGTTCCAGTTCGCGAAGTTCTCTCCGAGTGGCGATGCGGTCGCGTTCGTCCATCAGAACAATCTCTATTTCCAGAATCTTCCGAACGGCGAGCCGGTGGCGTTGACCACTGATGGTTCGGCCACCGTCATCAATGGAACCTTTGACTGGGTGTACGAAGAAGAGTGGTCGCTTCGGGACGGATTCCGCTGGAGCCCCGATGGCGATCGCATCGCGTTCTGGCAGATCGACGACGAAGGCGTGGAGCAGTTTCCGCTCGTCGATCTCACTTCGGGCCTCTATCCCGAACTCAAGTGGATCCATTATCCAAAGGCAGGCACCACGAATCCAAAGTGTCGCGTCGGCGTGATCGAGCTCGCCAGAGGGCCGGCCAACTCAGAAGACGCTTCCCCGGGCGCAATCACCGGGAGCACTCCGGTCCGCTGGGTGAAACTGCCCGGGGATCTCCGCGACGATTACGTGGCCCGCATGGAGTGGACGCCGGATGGGCACCTGCTGATCCAGCAGGTGAACCGTCGTCAGGACACCGTGAGCGTTCTCGACGTGGAACCAGGGGAATGGAAGCCTTCCATCGTCTTTCGCGACCATGACCCAGCGTGGGCGGACGTCTGCGACGATATCGTTTGGCTCGATGACCATGGGAGCGCTTTCACTTGGGTCAGCGAGCGGGGAGGGTGGCGGCAGGTCTGGATCATTGATCGCGCCGGGGCTGATCCGCGCTGCCTGACCACAAATCCGCAAGATGTCATCTCGGTCCTGAAGATCGATCCAAAGAACGATGTGCTTTGGTTCTTGGCATCGCCGGTGAATGCGACCCAGCGATACCTCTATCGACAGGCGCTTTCCGGTGGGGCGCCAGTTCGAGTCACGCCGCTTGATGAAGCGGGCTCGCATGATTACCAAATTTCCGATGACGGACAATTCGCCATTCATCGCTGGTCGTCGAGATCGCAGGTGCCGCAGGTTGAGTTGGTTCGGCTTCCAAGCCACGAGCCGGTTGATCGATTTCCAACCGTGCGGAACGAATCGCTTGCTGCGCGGATGGGTGAACTTTCGCCGGTGCGAGAGGAGTTTTTTCAACTGGAGCTTCCCGACGGCGCCATCGTCGACGGGTGGATGATGTTCCCGCCGGGCTTCGACCCTGAAGCTGGGAAGTGGCCCTTGCTCATGCATGTCTATGGCGAACCTGCGGGAACCACGGTCAACGACCGATGGGGATCTGCGAGCCAGTTGTGGCATCGTCTCCTCGCGCAGGAGGGGTACGTGGTCGCGAGCATCGACAATCGGGGGACCCCGGCGCCGAAAGGGCGGGCGTGGCGGAAGAGCGTCTACGGTGAGATCGGGGTCTTGGCTTCTGCAGACCAAGCGGACGCCGTGCTCGGATTGATCGAGACGCATCCTTGGATCGATTCCGAACGAGTCGGCATCTGGGGTTGGTCGGGTGGCGGTTCAATGACCTTGAATGCCCTCTTTCGCTATCCGGAGATCTATTCGGCGGGTATTGCGGTCGCGTTTGTCGCCGACCAGCGTTACTACGACACGATCTATCAGGAACGGTTCATGAATACGCCGCAGGCGAATCCTGAAGGCTATCGAGCGGGCTCGCCGATTCATCACGCCGCAGGTCTGGAAGATCCAGTCCTCTTGGTCTACGGAACTGGCGACGACAACTGCCACTATCAGAACTTCGAAGCGATGGTGAACGAACTCGTCAAGCAGGGGAAGCAGTTCGATCAGTTGGCCTATCCGAACCGGAGCCACGGTATCCATGAGGGTGCCGGGACCAGCCTCCACTTACGGAAGTCGATGCTTCGCTGGTGGAAACAGAACTTACCTCCAGGTCCGTCCTTGCCCGAATGACCGACGTTCGGCGGGTCTTGATCTGGTTTCTGGTTGGTTCACTCGCCATCAGTGGAGAAGGGTGAAGTCCTACAGGCGAACTCACCCGAATCATTGCGACCGCTTCGGGCGGCGAAATCCATACAGCCGACAAAGGCGCAACCTCGCGGTGCAATCTGCGTTCTGGTCACTTGCAAGGTGATTTGGACGTGGCATCCTTGACGTCATGCCTTCGAAGATTTTCGTGTTTCCGTCGCAGGAAGCGGAGAGCTGAGAGGCGTGTTCAAGGAATAAAAATGAAGATCCGACTCCGCGTGCTGCTTTGTATGGTTCCAGTCTCCGTCGCATCCATGGCGTCTGCCGACGTGATCGAAATGGACCTCGGCCGATTCAAGTTCAACGGTGGCGTTGAAGACTACGTCTACGAAGGGGCGTATGCCAAGCTGATGGGCACAGACTACGAGGGCGATCCATACGTCCGGACTGTGGCGACCGTCGATCTCGGATCCCTCTTCAGTCTTGTCGATATGAGCGCGATCTCGTGGATTCGGATCTCGGATATGGGCGACAACTACTACAACCCGAATAGCGATCCTGGTGCTGACATCGATCTCTTTTCGATCGCTGGCCAGCCGTCCGACATCCTGACCACCTACGAGTACGACGGCCCAAATTCCCGATACGCCTCTTCGACCAGCGCGGAGATCGCCGCCGAGGTCGCGACGGTCGACATGGATTACGGCGGAGGCGATGCCGCCCCGTGGTGGATCTCGCTTGGCGAGAGTGGCTCGATCACCATGCGTCTGAATGGATGGGCACCCGGCGATGACTCCAGTGACGGTGGCGATCCCGGCGATGGTGGCGATCCCGGCGATGGTGGCGATCCCGGCGAT
>Ga0222662_1001509_pt1 | contig 10922 bp, 10 predicted proteins | sample AntAcemetagen600_FD_179821 | JGI IMG/M metagenome (GOLD analysis project Ga0222662, IMG submission 179821) | Saline water microbial communities from Ace Lake, Antarctica - #600 | ecosystem: Environmental > Aquatic > Non-marine Saline and Alkaline > Saline | place: Antarctica: Ace Lake...
AATATCCATACGCTGAGTTCAAAGAGCTCTATTTTAAGAGATGGAAGGTTGAGACATTTTATGATCGATTCAAGAACATCATAGGAGTAGAATGCTTCTCAGGAACCAGCGAACAATTCATTCAACAAGAGTTCAACTGTGCGCTATATATGAGCAACATGCAGACCATATTTACTGAAGAAGCTCAACAGCAGGTGGATGAAAAATGCAAGGACAGAAAATACAATTACAAAGTGAATAGTTCATTATCAATGGGTTACATACGGGAAAGACTGATAGCTATCTACTGCTCTGAAAAAGAACCCGAAGCTATAATGGAGGAACTTCAAGAACTATTCATCAGAAACCCGATACCCATAAGGCCAAGACGTAAAAACAAAAGAAAGACAAATAAATACCGTAAACGCAAAAAACCCAAACAGTTCAACAACCGAAGAAACGTCCTTTGAAAACCCTTAACTTAATGACATTGAGCGCGCATCTTCAGTGGCCTTGCGTATCATCTCAATCTTCAGGCCTGCCATTTTGGTGTAATAGTAGTGTGGCGGATTGGAATAAAACTGTACGCCTTTATTCATCAATTCGGTAATAGAGCGAGAAAGCTCTTCAACCTTCAACACATCCTTCGATTCAATCTCAATAGACTGCGTAAGTTGATAGCCAACAAATTGATCTCCGATGTAATTGCCATTCTAATATTGAGCTTCGTTCTGTTCGGAAGTGCTTACAGCTTTAAACCAACTGCTCTTTAGTTATGCCTCTGGAAAGAAGGTATTCTATGATGATTCCCTTGTCTTTTTCCAGTGCAGAGTAAGCTGCTTTCAAATCGTTGCTTTCACGTACAAACCGACCTTCCCAAACAATAAGATCAGATACGAAATCTTCTGAACTCAAACCAGTTACACTGATTACTCCTTCACGATTCGCCCGTTCAACGTGAGCGTTTCCTAGAGAGAACGCTTCTATTGCAGTGGCTGCTGCAAAAGTATAACGTTGGTAGTTTTCATACTTCAAAGAACGCCTTAGTTTCAGAATATTCCATTCTTAAGAATGGTTTAATATTTTTTGGATGGCGGATTACGGAGTATTGAAGACTCGTTTACAAGTCGGACATTCCTAGCCTTTATTTCCCTTTTTTAGATGAATGCCATCTAATTTATTAACCGCAAATGCTTGGATGAAAGCATGGTTAATTCTAATCGGTTAAAGATTGTTTATGTGTGTCAAAAACGGCTTTTGCCACTTTTTCTGTTATGAGAGTATCTAAAGACGATGGGATAATGTGTTCCCTGTCTGGGTTAGGAAGCGCATCTGCAATGGCGTAAGCTGAAGCAAGTTTCATCTCAGGTGTAATTCGAGGCGCTCTCGCGTCAAGTGCTCCACGGAAAATTCCGGGGAAAGCAAGTACGTTATTCACCTGATTAGGATAATCACTTCTTCCTGTCGCTATTACGGCCGCACCTCCAGCTTTTGCTTCTTCAGGAGTAATTTCCGGAGTTGGATTTGCTAGCGCGAAAATGATGGGGTCTTTTGCCATTGTTTGGATGTCTTCCTTAGTCAGAATATTCCCAACACTTACGCCAATAAAAACATCAGCGTCAACCAAGGCATCTTGCAATGTTCCCTTTCTGTTGAGTTTGTTTGAGTACTTGAGAAGTTCAGCTTTAGCCTCGGTTAAACCTTTTCGTTCAGAATGAATAATTCCCTTGCTATCGCAGACTACAATTCCAGCCACTGGAATACAAATAGAGGGGTCTAAACTGATACAACGAAGCAATCTTGAGATAGCAATTCCTGCAGCACCAGCACCGCTGATCACCACTTTAAGGTCTTCCAGTTTTTTGCCAACTACTTTTGCCGCGTTAATTAACCCAGCAAGCGTCACAATGGCTGTTCCGTGCTGATCATCATGAAAAACAGGAATACCAATATCTTGTAATCGTGCTTCTACTTCAAAACTTCTAGGGGCTGAAATATCTTCCAAATTCACACCTCCAAAAACAGGAGCAATGCGCTTGACCGTTTCCACAATTTCATCCACATTTTGAGTATCCAAGCAAATAGGAAACGCGTTGATATTCGCGAATTTTTTGAAGAGCATAGCTTTTCCTCCCATTACAGGAATAGAAGCCAACGCACCGATGTTTCCTAAGCCAAGAACGGCAGACCCATCACTTACAACAGCAACCGTGTTTCCTTTCATGGTTAAATCGTAAGCCAATTCTGGGTCTTTCTCAATTTCTAAACACGGCTGCGCCACTCCTGGCGAATAGACAAGGCTCAGGTCGTCCTTGGTGCTGACTTCCGTCTTATTACAGATTTCAATCTTTCCTTTGAGCTTTTCGTGCAGTTCTAATGAACGTGTATTGTAATCGTGTTTATCTATTGGTTTAGTCATTTGATGCTTTGGAGTTTTGTACTGTACTCTTTTTAGGATGGTTGAAGTCTTTCGGCAAGTGTATCAATAGAAAGGCCTTTAATAATAATCAGCTATACTACCCATTCACACCAGCGTACGGAATACCCGTTAGCTTATGCATGTCCCAATTGTAGGTACTCAAATCTTCGGAGCTAAACTGACCGAAATCTGAATGCCCACAAGAGCGAGCAATTACCTGCATCAATTCGGTGGTAGCTCCAAAGAAATTACTCAATTGCTTTGCTGAACTTTGAATAACCAATCGTTGACGCAAGTTCTCTTTTTGAGTTGCAATTCCTACCGGACAGTTGTTGGTGTGGCAAGCGCGCATTCCCAAGCAACCAATGGCCTGTAAAGCAGAATTGGAAACGGCAACAGCATCTGCGCCCATCATCATCGCCTTGGCAAAATCTTCTGCAACACGCAATCCGCCTGTAATTACCAATGTGATGTCTTTGGCGCCAACCGCATCCAAATGCTTTCTGGCTCTAGCCAAAGCTGGAATGGTTGGAACGTTGATGTTGTCTCTCAAAATAGTTGGTGCCGCACCAGTTCCGCCACCACGTCCATCAAGAATGATGTAATCAACTCCAACGGCTAACGCAAAGTCAATATCGGCTTCAATTCTTGCTGCGCTGAGTTTAAATCCTACAGGAATTCCTCCTGTTTTCTCACGAACTTCTTCCGCTACTTTCTTGAAATCATCAACTGTTTTAAGGTCGGGAAATGCTGCTGGAGAAATGGCATCTTCGCCCTCTTTCAACCCGCGTACTTCAGCAATTTCCTTACTTACTTTATTCCCTGGTAAATGACCACCTGTTCCTGTTTTTGCTCCTTGTCCGCCTTTAAAATGGAAAGCTTGTGCTTTCTTCACTTTATCCCAGCTAAAACCGAATTTGCCCGATGCCAATTCGTAGAAATAACGACTGTTTGCTTCTTGCTCGGCAGGTAGCATTCCGCCTTCGCCAGAACAGATTCCTGTTCCAGCCATTTCGGCTCCTTTGCTCAAAGCAATTTTCGCTTCGCGCGAGAGCGCACCATAACTCATATCCGAAACGAACAATGGAATGTCCAATTCTAGTGGTTTTTTAGCTCTTGGGCCAATCACAACTTTGGTAGAAACATGTTCTTCATCCAACAGCGGACGTCTTGCCACCTGAGCGGGAAGAAACTGAATGTCTTCCCACCTCGGAAGTGTGGTGCGATCAACGCCCATGGCCGCAGTTGGCCCATGGTGCCCGACATTATTCAGACCATTTTTGGCCAATTCCTGAATAAAGCCAGTATGCTGTTCAGTAGCTTCTGGTTGTGTATCGGCATAATCGCCTAAATAGCTTTCTCGGTTAAATGGCTGCGGATACTTAACCCCGAATTCTCGGATTTCTGCCACATCAACAACTACATCATCACCCTTTATTTCAGCACTAAACTTATTCAGTACTTCTGCATTATTGTACACCGAGACACCCGTATCAATTCGATAATCCCATCCGTGCAATCCACAAATGAGGTTGTCTCCCTGCACGCTTCCGTCAGACATGAGTGCTCCGCGATGCAGACAGCGGCCATAAAGCACGCTCACTTTTTCTTCATATCGTACCAAAACCAAATCAATGTTCTCGACTTGCGCATGAGCTGGCTTTCTGTTCTCTAGTTCCGAGAATTTGGCAATTGCTTTTGGTTCTTTCATGTATAACGATTCAAAGTTTTGTTTTTTTGTTCAAAATCCCCCGCCTCGTTCCTCGGCACCCCCTTCTAAAGGGGGAACTCTATTACGCAAACTGAAGGTGCTAAACGGCCAATTCCTTAATGACCTAATCCACTACCTCAACGCCTTTCCAAAAGGCAAACATTCCTTCGATAACTTTTGCAGAATCTTTAGTTTGTGCGTAATGCCAAGCTGCATCTGAGTTGGTTTTACCATTTACCTCAATTGAATGGTATGAGGCTGTTCCTTTCCATGGACAAGATGTTTTGTATTCAGATGTTTTGAAGAATTCCATGTTCATCGAATCCGCTGGGAAATAGTGGTTGTTTTCAATTACAACCGTTTTGTCGCTTTCGGCCAAAACTTGGCCATTCCAAATTGCTTTCATTTTAGTTTGTTTTTTAAGTATGAAGAAGTGGTTTCGTAGAAAGCATTCACTGCATCTTCATCAGCCACTTCGGTGATTGGAAGAACTGCGCCTTCCCAATTTTCCATTATCCATTTTCCGTTCACTAATTCTGGTTTGTCAGAATAGTCGAGTTTGTTGTCTTTATACCAACCGTAGATGTAGAAGTAAGGTTCATCAACCATATCATCAGCTGGATTGAAACCCGCACCGATTGAACGGTCAGTTGCTCCCTCAGTTTTATGCAATTCGTAGTAGGTTCCACTATCGAAATGATGCGGCCAAATGTTGATTTCGGAGGGAACACCAACCACTTCTGTCAAAGCACTCAACGCGTTATTGGCAATGGTTCTGTTTTTCGCCCATTGCTTTAAAGTCGCTTCCTCTGGCTTCGCGAATGCACCGAATTTATACAGTTCGTTATCAGGCAATTCGTAATGCAGTTTTAAATCTAATTCTCCTTCAAATCCTGCTTCAGAAATCCATTTTTTCCATGGTTCCAATGTTTGCATATACGTCAAGCCATCCAATGAAATACGGTTAGTTTCTGCTCCGTTTTTTGTAATGCCCAAAGCGAAGTTGATAGGGTCAACGAAAACGGCATATTTACTTCCCTTCAATTCGAAATCACGACTTATAATGAGTTGTTTTTCGCTGTTCCAAACAGCCGTTGTGTGACTGTCATCTGTTTGTTTCTCGACCAAGTTTTTACCTGTTAGCGAAATCATTTGCGAAGCCACATGTATCTGTGCTTCGGCTTTCTTGTAGTCCTCCATTTTACTTATAGTTCTTAATTTAATGTTGTATTTAAATCGTCATGCGTTGAATTTCCTGATAGCCAATTTCGATAATCGCTTATTAAGTTTTCACAAAAAGCGAGTCTGAGAAATACCCTTTACTATCCAGAAAATGCTGTTGGAATTTGAAACCAGCATCCCCGCCTAATTTTTCTATTCCTTTTGGCGAATACTTCTTTGAAAGTTCGGTCCAAATCATTTCATCTTTCTCAAATTTAAAAGATTTGCCCGTTTCCTTAATCTCTACTTCCTGTTCCTCAAGACTGTATAGGAAGCTACGTACGTTTCCGTTAGCTGGATTGTAAAAGCTGTAAAATCGAAACTGATCAACTTTAAAATCACCACCCAATTCGCGATTCATCCGCGTAAGCAGGTTAAGGTTGAAACGTGCGGTTATTCCGTGTGGATCATCGTACGCGTTTCGAATCAAATTAGGGTCTTTCATCAAGTCAAACCCAACAATTAATTTGTCTCCAGACCGCATATGCTTGTTCATATGCTGTAAAATATCAATGGCCCATTCTGGCCTAAAGTTGCCGATGTTTGAACCAAGAAACAGTACAAGATTGGGGCAGTTTTCTTCGGACTCAATCTTGTCCATTACCTCAAAATAATCGCCTACTTGAGGATTTATTTTAAGATTGGGAAGCGATTGCTTCATGCTTTCAACCAGAAGATTTATAGCTTCTTCTGATATGTCGATTGGAACGTACGTGAAATCAGCCTCAATAGCCAATAGGTTTCTCAGTAATTCCTTTGTTTTCAATCCATCTCCAGCACCTAATTCAATAATATTGAAGTGCTTTTTGAAACCAGTTGCTTTGTAAATATCCACAGCGCAATTCTTCATAATATCCATCTCGCAATCTGTGAGATAGTATTCTGGCATGGCCATTATCTCTTGAAAGATGCGACTGCCTTCATCATCATAATGGTACTTGGATGAGAGGAACTTCGGACTTGCCGACAGGCCTTCTGCTACTTCTTCTGCAAATGTCTTTTCCATTTTTTTAAGTGAATAGTGAAAAGCGACCAGCGACTAGTGCCAACCTGTCCATCCCTGAGCCTTGCTCTATAATCCTTACTTCAACAATCATTTGACAAGTCGTATTCCGCTAAACTGCCACTGATATTGTGGGTGGAAGAAGTTGCGATATGTATTCCTACTATGGTTTGGCGAGGTGGCAACAGAAGCACCACGCAACACCATTTGGTTAATCATGAATTTGCCATTGTATTCGCCTAATGCACCTGGCACTTTCCTGAAATTCGGGTAGGGGAGATAAGCGCTATTTGTCCATTCCCAACGCTTGCCCCAATCAAATTGTTTGGATGCAATTTCCCATTCAAATTCGGTTGGCAATCGCATTCCTTTCCATTCTGCAAAAGCTGTGGCTTCGTAAAATGAAACATGGCAAAGGATTTCGTTTGGCTCGATTTTCTTTAATCCACCCAAGGTGAAATGATGCCATTCGCCATCAACTTGCTGCCAGTAAAGTGGAGAAGAAACGTTCTCATTCTGCATCCAAGCCCAACCTTCATCCAACCAAAGGTTGAAATCTTGATAGCCGCCTGCTTCAATAAATTCGATGTATTCGCCATTTGTTATCAGCGCTTTGCTGATTTCGAAATCGTGTAGATAAACCTTATGTCTTCCTAACTCATTATCGTAGCAAAAGCCATCTCCTTTGTGGCCAATTTCGTACACTCCCTCTGAAATTGAGATATACCCTTCCTCACTATTTGAAGAATGAACTAAACTGCCTTCTGATGCGTAAACGCCATCGGGTTTCTTTTGACTCAGCATGAATTTCAAATCCGTAATCAGCAATTCTTGATGTTGCTGTTCGTGGTTCATTCCTACTTGTAGCAATGCAGTAACCTCGCTTGAAATTTCTGTTTTTAGAAATTGCTCTACATGCTCGTCTACGTGTTTGCGGTAGGCATAAACATCTTCAATTGTGAAATCAATTTCGCCACGCTTATCTCGCTGCGTTCTGTCTCCAACATTATTGTAATAGCTATTGAATATAAAAGTGCAATTGTCTCGGAAGCGTTTGTATCCGTTAAAATGCTTACTCAATATAAACTCTTCAAAAAACCAAGTAATATGACCTAATTGCCACGTGGCAGGACTGGCGTGCAAAGCCACTTGGGCATTGTAATCTTCGGTTTTCAGCGCGGCACAAATCTCCTCGCTACGCTTTCTAATGTTCAGATACTGATTAATCATCTTTGGTTAAAGTAGGAAAGATATATTCGGCACAACTGTCGGTTATCAGTTAGACTCTATGTCTTTAGCAAATGTGCCACTTTCAGCCTATTTATACTACATAAAAAGGGTCAACTATGTTGCAGAATGGTTCAACTGGTTACTTATGAACGATAGATTTGAGGAATGAAACTAGACTATCTTAACCCTGATGTGCCGCCAGAATTACCTTGGCACGAAGTGGAAATCATCAAAGCCACAGCTAAAAACTTGGAAGATTGTGGAGCCTGATGAGTACTAAAACTACCCGATGGAGATAGTCCTTTGGCCAAAACCTGATGGGCGGCCAATAGACGAAGGAACTGGTGATGAAGCAGGAACGGTCATCATTGTATTACCAGCCGTTTGTTTTGTATAGCAACCTGTTTGCTTATTCTATCAATTGAAAATGTTTGGTAAGGACTTCAGAAAATGGGAGGTTCGTAATTGTAGAGACGCGATTTATCGCGTCTAAAAAACAGACATGGTTAATTCAGACGCGATAAATCGCGTCTCTACGGAAATGGGCCCACCTTGCGTTTTTCGTATGGTTGGGTTTTTCGTTCACCCAAATCCAATCTCAATTTCGAGAGTAGACAACAGGTATCTATATTCGCGACAAATAACCAATAGATATGAAACCGACACTACTGATACTTGCCGCAGGAATGGGCAGCCGATATGGAGGATTAAAGCAGATTGACCCATTAGGACCAAATGGAGAAACCATTATTGAATATTCGATTTACGATGCTATTCAGGCTGGTTTTGGGAAAGTGGTGTTCGTAATTCGTGAGAGTTTTGCCGATGCTTTTAAGGAGCGTTTCACGGGAAAGTTTGAAGATAAAATTGAAATTGCTTACGCATTTCAGGATGTGAACACACCTGTTGAAGGAATTGATAATCTACCCGAACGTGAAAAGCCATGGGGAACTATGCACGCGGTTTTGGTTGCTCATAATGTTGTAAATGAGCCATTTGCCGTTATTAATGCTGATGACTTTTACGGTTCAGATGGGTTTCATCAAATAGCCGATTTTCTAAAGAATAAGTGCTCAGAGGATACGTACACCATGGTTGGCTACGTGCTTAGAAATACGTTAAGCGAGCACGGACAGGTAAGTAGAGGTGTTTGTGTGGCGGATGCTGATAACAACTTGGCGAAGGTGGATGAGCGCACCAAAATTCATTGGGAAGGTGAAAAAGTTATTTATCACGAAGGAGACTCTTCTCATGAGGTTGACCCAGGAAGTGTTGTTTCTATGAATTTTTGGGGATTTCATCCGAACATATTTGAACGTAGCCGACAGATGTTTATCGATTTTGTGCAAGAAAACAAGGACAATCCAAAGGCAGAGTTTTTTATTCCGCTTGTGGCAGATACCTTGATTAATTCTGGCGAAGCCAAATTCCCAATTCTAACCAGCAATGACCGTTGGCATGGAGTGACATATATTGAAGACCGCCCAGTGGTTGTTGAGGCATTCAAGAAATTGGTTGAAGATGGAAAGTACCCAAGCCCACTTTGGTGAGATTAGAAGCATAGTGAATATAAAGAGCCGTCAACTTTTAAAAAGTTGACGGCTCTTTAATTATTAGACATTATACTCTTCCTGACTTTGATATGACGTCACAAGAGTTCATCTGCTTGTCACTCCGAGGAACGAGGAGTCTCGTTTGAATGAATGGTTATGTTTTTACTTAAGCCCTTTGAGACCCTTCCTTCGTCAGGGTGACAGACGGATTCAAACTCAGAAATTAGGCTTGATGCTGTACTTGCTGTAAAACTCAGTGATGATGGCCACGGCTTCATCAGCGGTATCAACTAACTGAATAAGTTCAAGGTCTTTTGTGCCAACGTTATGAGCTTTTTGCTCCATTGTGGATTTAATCCAATCAATAAGTCCACCCCAGTAGCTTTTGTCTACCAATACAATTGGGAACTTGGCAATCTTACCTGTTTGAATGAGGGTCAGAGCTTCAAATAGTTCGTCCATTGTACCGAAACCACCTGGCAATACAACGTAGCCTTGTGCGTATTTCGTAAACATCAATTTGCGTACAAAGAAGTAATCGAAGTTGATGAACTTGTCCGTATCAATATATGGGTTAGAATATTGCTCAAAAGGCAAGTCTATGTTCAAACCAACTGATTTTCCGTTGGCAAGTCTTGCTCCTTTGTTACCTGCTTCCATAATTCCGGGTCCTCCACCTGTAATAATTCCGAAGCCTTGCAAAGCCAATTTGTAAGCAATGTCTTCGGCCAATTTGTAGGTTGCATTATCGTCTTTCGTTCTTGCAGAACCAAAGATGGAGACGCATGGGCCAATACGAGCGAGGGTTTCAAAACCTTCCACAAATTCGGCCATAATCTTAAAGATTTGCCAAGAGTCTTTGCTTTTTATCTCACTCCAATCTTTTGAATCTAGTGCTTGTTCAATACGTTTTTCGTTTTCGGTCATGCTGCAAGTTGAGAAATAGAAACGAATTGTGTGAATGTTTGTTTTAAACAGCACGTTGGAGCTATCGTTGGATTGTAATGTGCTATTCTCTAATTTTAGGCAAGCAAACTTGTTTTTATGAAACCAATACTACTCTCCATCCTGCTCTGTGCTTCCGCTTTATGCGTGCAAGCACAGCAGGAGCAGGGTCTGAACCAATATGAATGGTTTATAGGCTCCGAACTTCTGAATGATCCAGCGCAGAGACAAACCTTGCTGGAAAAGTATCCCGAGGGATTGAGCGAGGAACGGTTTGAAGAGAAAGAAAAAGGACTGAATGTGAGTCGGTGGGTGTACCACAATACAGACGAACTGATAATCATGGAGAAGAAGGAGTGGGATTGGGGAGGTGTGTTTGTTTCGAGGAACGGAGTAAACTACCCATTTGTTGAGGGGCTTGAACTGCCCATTCATAGATGGCAGAACGAATTGGAAGAACTGAAAACGAGGGTTGCTCCTTGAGTATTAGTGGTTTGCGCCAAGGTATTGGAGTGTTTTCGAGGAAACGAAAAGCCCTTCAAGGTTTTGAAAACCTTGAAGAGCTAGTTGAGGATATGCTTATGATTACGCAAGTTGCAAACTTGCGCGAGCAAGATACTACCAGTAGTAAGTTAAGTAAACGGTGCAAGACAATCCGCTTACCGACAAGTTTCGGGTAGCTGGAAAATCATTCCCCGATGGCGCGCGTTTAGCTTTTCGCGTAACGCGTGCCGTTGAGTTATATCACCCTTTCAGGGCTTGGTTCTGTGCTGGGCACAGCATCACAGGGCTTTACCCTGTGTTAGGTGATGATGCCCTTTCAGGGCTGCGCGGGTCGCCCTGAAAGGGCATCATATAATA
>Ga0222662_1001512_pt1 | contig 10909 bp, 11 predicted proteins | sample AntAcemetagen600_FD_179821 | JGI IMG/M metagenome (GOLD analysis project Ga0222662, IMG submission 179821) | Saline water microbial communities from Ace Lake, Antarctica - #600 | ecosystem: Environmental > Aquatic > Non-marine Saline and Alkaline > Saline | place: Antarctica: Ace Lake...
CCTTCAACGCTTTTTGGAAGCGGCAAAGTTGAGGAGCTGGGTGAACGCTTGCACGAAGACGAAATTGAGTTGGTCGTCGTGGATGGCCAACTGACGCCAGGGCAGCAGCGCAACCTGGAACGTGCCTGGAAGACCAAAGTATTGGATCGGACAGGGCTTATTCTTGAGATATTTGGGGAGCGTGCCCGCACGCGGGAAGGTCGATTGCAAGTCGAGCTTGCGCATCTGTCTTACCAAAAAAGCAGACTGGTTCGCTCTTGGACTCACTTGGAACGGCAGCGAGGCGGTGTTGGCTTTCTTGGCGGGCCAGGCGAAACCCAGATCGAAGCCGACAGACGTGCTTTGCAAGACAAGATCAATCGCCTCGAGAGAGATATTGCGAAAGTAAAACGTACCCGCGAACTACACCGCAAAACACGTCGCGCTACGCCGTATCCCGTTGTGGCTCTGGTGGGATATACAAACGCTGGAAAATCGACGTTGTTCAATCGCATAACCGAGGCCGATGTCTTTGCCGAAGATTTGCTCTTTGCGACCCTTGACCCGACGATGCGCGCGATAGAGCTTCCAAGTGGCCGGAAAATAATTTTGTCTGACACCGTTGGTTTTATTTCGGATTTGCCGACACACCTCGTGGCCTCGTTCAGAGCGACACTTGAAGAAGTGCTGGAAGCAGAAATCATCTTGCATGTGCGCGATGCCGCCCACGCGGAAACCGCTGCGCAGAAATCTGATGTCGATGATGTGCTGAAAACATTGGGTGTGGATGTCGAAACGCAAGGCGACACAAAGTTCATTGAGGTGCTCAACAAGATTGATCTTCTAAACACTGAAGATGCAGCAGCTTTGGTCGAGCAGTCTGACCGCGACATTTCTGCCCATGCTATTTCCGCATTAACGGGCGAGGGCGTGGAAACTCTGTTAGAGCATTTGGACGTGCTTCTGTCCGCGAGCTCCCGGGATTTTGACCTGGAATTGGGCCCGTCAGATAGCGAGGCACAGGCCTGGCTACATCGCCATGGTCATGTTCACTCCACCGTCGCGGATGATGATGGCACAGTCCATGTAAACGTCAGTCTGCTCCCTCCAGAAGCTGGTAGATTTGAAAAAAAATATCCAAAACTTGTTGCGGCGGCGTTGAAAAAATTCACGGATGCGGCTGAATGATTGTAGACTTCGACAAAGTTTCCTCCGCAATGGAGGAGGTGGCTGCCACAATTATTCTTCCGCGGTTTCAAAAACTTTCAACACATGAAATAGAAGAAAAATCTAAGGGTGATTTTGTTACGATCGCAGACCGCGAGGCAGAGGAATGCCTATCACCTATTCTAAAAGCGTTGGTTCCAGGGTCGATTGTGATCGGTGAGGAGGCCACCTCAGAAAATCCTGCCCTGTTGGATCAGGCGAAGGGTGAGGGGCGTATATGGTTCATTGATCCCATCGATGGAACTTCACAGTTCATCGACGGAAAGCCAACCTTTGCGACCATGATTGCCTATGCTGAAAGCGGGGAGGTCCGACAATCTGCTATTTACTTCCCAGTCTCTGGTGAATTTTTTCTTGCTGAGCGGAACTCTGGCGCGATCTTGCGAGACGCCAAAGGTGCACACAGGTTGCGCCTGAGTAAAAGCGAAACCAAGTTGAACGAGGCGCGAACAAGTTTTCATACCCGTCATTATCCAGCGAGCTGGAAAATGCGCCTGGACCACCTGAGGGCTAACGTTTCTGAGATTGTGAACGGGTTCCCCTCTGCCTGTCAGTATACAGACTTGGCGCGCGGCGAGATGGATCTCGTCGTCTATCATCGAATGCTGCCATGGGATCATGCGCCAGGAAGTTTGATCTTGCACGAAGCGGGCGGGCTGGCCAGAGATCTGGAGACGGAGTTGGATTATCGACCGTCAACGCTGCATGGACCGCATATTTTGGCTGTGTCGGAAGAGCTTTGGCAGGCTGCGAAAAAAGCAATTAGTTAAAGTTTGGACTTTTCTTTGTTCTTGGCCAGCACCCAAAGTGATTCCAATTGTTCAAGAGAAAAGTCAGACAGGCTTTGTGACTGGTCTTTCGCATCAGATTCCATGGAGGAAAATCGCGACCGAAATTTCTGATTGGCACGGCGCAAAGCGGTGTCAGGGTCAATTTTGAGATGTCGTGCATAGTTAGTGAGCACGAACATCAGGTCGCCAAACTCTTCCTCCATTAAGTCAGCATTGGCCGCATTGACTTCCTCTTTCAGCTCGGCCAGCTCTTCCTCAATCTTTGCCAAGACCGGGGCGGCATTTGGCCAGTCAAATCCAACTTTGGCGGCCTGTTTTTGCAATTTGACTGCTTGAGTAAGAGACGGAAAATTGGCGGGAACATCATCAAGAAGTCCGCTTGTGGCTCCGGGCTTTGCCTCTTTCTCAATCTGTTTTATTTCTTCCCAGGTGGCATTCACTTCATCTGAAGTTTTGGCGGACCCATCTGCGAAAACATGCGGATGGCGCCGGATCATTTTCTCCGAAATGCTGGTCACCACATCTGAAAACGCAAAACTTCCTTGCTCCTCCGCGATACGTGCGTGAAACACAACTTGCAAAAGAAGGTCGCCTAATTCTTCTTTCAGATCGTTGAGGTTATTGCGCTCAATCGCATCCACAACCTCATAGGCTTCCTCAAGCGTGTAGGGCGCAATGCTGTTGAAGGTTTGCTTCACATCCCATGGGCAACCGCTGTCAGGATCACGCAAGCGCACCATGATCTTTAACAGTGCGTCTATATGTCCTAAGTTTTCCGGGCGATCAGCATTGTTCATCATCTCTAGTCCATCGGCCGGTCGACAATGCCACCAGCACTGCCAACTTGAGTAACCGCTGCCGCAGCGTCGCTAATGGGATGCTCATCATGGGTATGAAGGTCTCGCGCGGCAATTTTTGCCCGAAGTTCTTTTTGATGCTCCTTGTTCAATGGGAAATTCCACATCAATGCGGCGGCTGAAAGCATGAAAAAGGCTGGGAAACCAACATAGATATAGAGAAGCTGATTGAGCGTCTCAGGCGAGTTTGCACCAGGCTCTGGAACAAAGCCAATCCAGTCCAGCATCGGATAAGTGATACCAACTGCCAGCGCAGAACCTACTTTTGCGGTCATGGAGAGCAATGAGTAATAGAGACCTGTGCGTTGTTCACCCGTTTCCATATTGTCATAGTCGGTCACATCGGCCATGACAGAGCGCAACAAAAAGGAACCCGCACCATAAGCGATGCCATAGGCGGTGTTGCCAAAGAAGAGCCACCAGAAACTTTCGCGCGGGAAGAAGACAACCATTGGCAGGGAGATCGCGCCGTAAATCATGGCGTAGGCTAGTGTGCGATGTTTGCCCGAAAGCTTTGAAACCTTGAGCCACATGGGTATGCCAATAAAACCTGCGATGAAATAGACAAGCAGCAACAGGCTGGCAAAGTTGGGCAAGCCCATCACATATGCGGCAAAGAAAATGTAGAGTGAGCCTGTGATCGACGGCCCAATGCCGACAAGTAAATCCGCAACCAAAACACGTTGAAGCATACGATTGGAGACGAGAATTTTCCACGCGGCCTTGACGTCAAAATTACTTTGTTGTTTTTGTGGACGTTCAGGTACAAGCCAGACTGCGGCGGCAATGGTGATCGGCAACAAGATGATGATGAACCAGCCCATCGCGGCTACACGTTCACGTCCGCCTGCGCCGCCTTGCACCCATTCGATGACCGCGGGTAGGGCCAGCACTGTGAACATGCCGAAGATCAGGGCAAATTCACGCCACCCCTGGATCATCGAGCGCTCATCATAGTCGGGAGAAAGCTCCGCGCCCCAGCTCATGTGGGAAATAGTGATCAACGTCCACCCGATATAAAGGATGATCATCCAGCCAAACAAATAGGACGCGGTATTGGACGACGCGGATGTCGCGCCAAACAAGGACCAGAAGTCATTGATCCAACTGAACATGCCCATCCCCGCCAACGGGATGCTTGGCATAAAGAGCATGTAGGAAGACACCATCAAAATGGGTGCGGAAAGCACAATCCAGTGGCGACGCCGACCCCACCTGCTGGGATATCGGTCAGACAGGATACCAAGCACTGGGTCCGTAAAAATGTCCCAAAAGCGCGCGACCATAAAAATAGTGCCGACCAGAGTGAGGGAGAGCCCCATATCTTCTGCATAAAATGGCGGCAAATAGACGACGATTGGCAGCCCAAGGGCTGAAATCGGAATGGCAGGCAAGCTAAACAGCGCCACGCGCCACCGTGGCAGTTTGTCGGTATTACTCATTGGGCCTCCCCAGGGGGCTTTTCGGCGGTTTGCCGCCAGTTTGACTTTTTGTCATTTGGCACTAAAGAAACCGATCCGCGCCCAAATGTCTACCTCGCGTTAAAGTCTTTTAAGCATTTTACGCTAGTTTAATGAGCAATGGCGCTACGAAAACGACAAATGGGATCAATAGCTTGACCGTACGAGCTGAAATGACGGGACTTTCCAGTGGCAAAGAGCAGGGTGTTGCAGCCCACAGCGATGCTGTGCCTTACGAAGGAAAAGCCTTCTCGCAAACGTCTATCTCCCGACTAGCCGGCATTGCACAGGCTGCTGGGTTGACGCCGCCGCCCGCAAAAACAGCTCAGGTTCTAGAGATTGGTTGTGGGGACGGGGGCAATTTGCTCGCCATGGCAACAGCCTTCCCCGACGCTCATTTTGTGGGGCTTGATGCCTCCTTCGGCCAGGTGGCCAGAGCGCAGGAAGTCATGATCGGCGGACACGTGCGCAATGCAGAATTACATTGTCGCGGAGTTGAAATGCCGGGAGATGACCTGGGCTCATTTGATTACATCATTGCGCACGGCGTGTTTTCTTGGGTTACCGCGAGTGCCCGCACCAAAATGTTTGAGATGATCAAATCATGTCTGGCACCCGGTGGCATAGCTTATGTGAGTTACAATTGTTATCCGGGATGGCACGCCATAGAGGGGTTGCGTAATCTACTGACCGACCATTCGGCAGGCGCGAAAGATGACGCAACCCGCCTTCGTTCCGTTCGAAATCTCATGCGGATGTTGGAACAGGGCATAGAGGCCGGTGCGCTTCCAGCCCTTGCGCACTATCTGCCCGCAATAAAATCGAGCCGAAACGATCCCGATTGGTATCTCTTTCACGATCTTATTTCGAAGTACAATCAGCCCTGCTATTTTTCGCAATTCATGAAGCGCGCGGAAAACCATGGTATGCGGTTTGTTGGGGAATCCGATCCTTTTCAGATGGTGCCGGGGCAATTGCCAGCCGCTATTCGCGATCAGCTGCCAGCGGGCATCAATCCGGTGACGCTCGGGCAATCCATTGATCATTTTACCAATGCCAAGTTCCGCCAGACCTTGTTGACCCATGACGATAATCTAGCCAACAAGTTGACTGCTTCTCAGCGCGTACAGGGCCTGCATGTCAGGTCGACGTTGACGCGAACAGACCGCGCGATGCCAAGCCGCGAAATGCTCAATGCTGAAACTGTTCTGTTCAAAGGGCCGTTTTCTTTCAACGCCCGTGGCGCAACTGAAATTGCCGCACTCAGCATCGCAGCCGACCAGGGACAATTGCCCATTGGGCTAGAGGCGTTGCAGCAGAAAACGCAAACAATGCTGGAAGGCAATGGATCAGAAGTTACAGATCCAGCCACGATTTCAAAAACCGTTAGTGAGCTGACGGCAAAACTGGTGTCGTTGGGCGGTTTTATTCCGTACTCAGAGGGAGCGATGACAGCAGCACCTTTGAGCAAAACACCAAAGATGTCGCCTTTGGCTATTTACATGGCGCGCAATGATTTTCAATGGGTAAACAGTGTTGCCCATCACTCCGTGGGCGTAGACAAAACATCACGCTTCATTTTGTCTCGTCTGGATGGGACACAGACGTTGGATCAAATTACGGATGAGCTGGCTAGTAAATTAGCTGACGGCAAGCTGCATACAGCCGTCGCCGGTGCCACGCCGATGGATCGGGCGCGCAACACGGTGCGCCAAGTGCTCAACCACGCTGCCAAAAGTGGCTTGTTGGTGGTTTAGCCGACGTAGGTTTTTAAGCAGCCCCAACAGCCATGTCAGAACAGAACGGGTTTGTTTTCTGTTCAACTTCAAACGTGGACATGGGGCCGTGGCCCGGTACAAAAGCGATTTCGCCACCAAGTGGAAACAGCCGCTCCCGGATCGACGATATCAATTGCTCATGGTCACCGCGTGGAAAATCCGTGCGACCAATGGAGCCTTGAAAAATCACATCGCCTACGATGGCGAGCTTTGATGGCTCGTGGATGAACACCACATGGCCCGGCGTGTGCCCGGGACAGTGGCGCACCCGCAGTGTCATGCCGGCGAGCTCAACCGTGTCTTCATCTTCCAACCAGCGGTCGGGCAAAAACGGGTCATAAGTTGGCATGCCATATTTGGCACCTTGGGCTGGCAGATCATCGATCAAAAACTGATCATCCTTGTGCGGGCCTTCAATCGGCACACCGTGCTTGCGGGCCAGCTCTCCCGCCGCAGAGGCATGGTCCAGGTGCCCGTGGGTCAGCAAAACCTTCTCAAGTTTCACGCCAGTTTGTTTCAGGGCATCTTCAATCTTGTCCAGATCACCACCCGGATCCGTTACCGCACCCAGCATAGTTTCATCATTCCAGATGAGGCAGCAGTTTTGCTCAAGGGGCGTCACGGGAATGATGGCGGCTTTAAGAGACATGGGGCAAGACCTTGGTTTTGGAAAATCAATGCACTCTTATAGCCGCTATTGGCGTGGCCAAAAAGCCCGCTTTAAGTGACCGACATGGCTTTCTGGAAGGCAGGGCGTGTTTCAAGGCGAGCCACATAGGCTTTCAGATTGCTCATTTCGTCCGGCACACAGCCAAGGCGGTTGCTCATGTAAATCGCGTGGCCCAGCATCGTGTCGACAGCGGAAAAATCACCCAGAATATAATCGCGACCTTCCATGGCTTCATTGATCGGTTGAAGGGCGCGTGTGAGCAATTTCTGCGCCTGCATGCGCACTGTTTCGTCCTGGCGCTCGGGCGGCAACAATAGCGTGTGCACAACGATCGTATTGACCGGCGGCATCACCATGCCTTCGCAATAGTGGAACCACTGCAGATATTCCGGAAATTTTGGATCATCGACCGCTGGTTTCAGGCCGCCATTTTTGTGGCGTTCCAGAATATACTCAGCAATGGCACCGCTTTCGAAGAGGGAAATATCGCCATCATCCAGCACAGGAATGCGGCCGAGGGGGTGGCGGGCTTTGTGCGCGTCAGACTTCAAGTCTTTTGGATGGAACGCCATCTTGTTCAGCTCGTACGGCAGGCCAAGCTCTTCAAGCAACCACAGGCTGCGTTGCGCGCGCGAGTTTGGAGCAAAATGAAGTGTGAGCATGGACAAGCCTCTGAGTTTCTTTTTGAAATTCGACTGGGCTCAAGATGTCGGAGAGTTGGGGTTAGGGCAAGGGGGTAACGCAATCGTCGTTATTGGAAACACGCTGAACGGCAGAAAAGCAGAAAAATACTTGTATTGGCGGATTATTTACACACAAATCTCAGATTTGATCTGGCTGAGCAATCGTGCGTAATCCACCGGGTTCTCTGTCTCAACAGAGATTGGAAAGCCTATGCCGAGTGGATAACCTTTCGACAATAATTGAATTTGTCTTTTGACATCCTCTTCACTTTTGCGTTTATCCATATGGCCGTGATGTCGGATTCTTGTTCGGAATCGCTTTGCTGCTGTTTCCACACTGCAAACGCAATGCACCTCTATTATTTTGTCGAAGTGCTCGTTGACGAAATCTGGATCTGTCCCAGTGTTTTTCCGACCTACAATGGGTCTCCAGTGCGATACCAAAACAGCGTTGCTGTGCATTTTCGCCGCCGCTTGAAATGCTTCGTCACTCAATTTGCTTAGCCGCCGGCGATCATCAAAAGATTCTACCGATGCGCTTGCGAATAGATTTTCTAGAAAATCGTCTTTGTCCAAGAGCGGCCAATTCAGCCCGACAGCAATGCGTTTAGCGACGGTGGTCTTGCCTCCAGCTGGTAGGCCAGTAATGACAATAGCAACTAGCGCCATTTGGTGTTCCCGTATGCAAACTGCATGTCTGCAAGGGCATTGCTACCATCCAGTCGCGGCGTCTGCAACTCTGGTTTCATGGGGCGGTGCACGGAGGGAATTGCGTAGAATGCCTAAATTGCTCCGGTAGCGATTGCCATCAGGCAGATGTACGTTTGGCGCATAATGTATATTATGGAAAATAACTAACTATCTTCCAGGCGGTGTTTTGGCTAGGCTCCTGCATAAGGTCGCCATTCATCACCTGAGGAATTCCCATGGACAAGCCTACTATCGCCGCCAAAGAGCCCGCCAAGGTTGATGTCAAAGCTGGTGAAACCTATTGGTGGTGCCGCTGTGGTCTATCCAAGTCTCAACCGTTCTGTGATGGCTCGCACAAAGGCACGTCGTTTGAGCCCATGGAGTATAAAGCCGACAAAGACCGGTCCTTGTTCTTTTGCCAATGCAAACAAACCAAACGCGCACCCCTGTGCGACGGCGCCCATAACGAGCTTTAGTTCACCGTTTCTCACGCCGCCTGTGCATGAACTGGTCCACCATTTCTGATTTAGCTGTATGCGCAAAGCCATATTGCTCATAAAGCCCATGCGCGTCATCTGTGCCCAACATCCACAGATGCACTGTCTCTAAAGCTGGGTCGCTCGTCATCGTGTCCACGAGCCATTTGCCCAGGCCATTGCCGCGTGCTGCTGGGTCGATGATTACGTCGGAAAGCCAGGCAAACCGCGCCATATCCGTCACCAGTCGCGCAAAGCCAACTTGATGTCCATCCGCAGAATAGACGCCGTAAGGCCTTGAATTTACAATACTATTCCAGATGGTTTCGGGTATGTTTTCTGCCGCCCAATATGTCTCGCTGAGCGCTTGCAAAAGCCAATCGCGATTAAGGCGCTCTATGTCGGTTGAAATCTCAAAACCGTCTTTTATCCAGAGACTTATTGACATCTGTTAACCCTGTTTCTCGACCTCAATGACCATATTGTCATAGGCCGGCTCAACACCTTTAGGCAGCTCGTTGACGAGCCTTTGGTAGTCCAGATCAACATGCAAGTTCGTCAATATACCGCGCGGGACTTTCAGCTTTTCCAGCCAGGAAACCGCCATGTCTACATTTGCATGGCTTGGGTGTGGCTTGTAGCGCAACGCATCCACGATCCAGCAATCAACACCTTCAAGGGCTTCAAAACTCGCATCAGGCAAACCCACGAGATCAGCAGAATAGGCGACCGAGCCAAAACGAAAGCCCAGCGAGCGAATGTCTCCGTGATCCTGATCGAACGGCAGCGCCGTAATCGAACCCCCTTCCCCTTCAATTGTCACGGGCTGAAGAGGGCGCATCAGGTGGGCATTCAGGATGGGCGGATAGCTGGAACCTTCCGGTGTCTGGAAGCAGTAGCCGAACCGGGACATCAATGTTTCAGACGTATAGGCGTCCATATAAGTCTCAACGCGCTGCATCTTGTTGATCGCCACCATGCGCAAATCATCGATGCCGTGAGATTGATCTGCGTGATCGTGGGTGAACAACACCGCGTCGATCCATTGTGTGCCGGTGTCCAGCAGTTGCTCGCGCATGTCAGGCGACGTGTCGATCAGCACGGTGGTTTTTTTGGAGGGATCGTCCTGCCATTGCTCCACGAGCAGGGAGCAGCGACGGCGGCGGTTCTTTGGCTCATCAGGATCACAGTTGCCCCAATAGCCACCAATGCGTGGCACGCCGCCGGACGAACCTGACCCCAAAATGGTGAAACGCATGGTCATGCCAATTTCTCCCGCGAGGCTTTTGTAAACAGACGGAAGAAATTATCCGTGGTGGCAAGTGTCAGCGCATCCACATCAATGCCCTGAAGCTCAGCCACCTTGGCCGCCGTGTGGGCCACAAAAGAGGGTTCATTGCGTTTGCCGCGATTTGGAATGGGGGCCAGATACGGTGCGTCCGTTTCCACGAGCAACCGTTCCAACGGCATATCTTTCACAGCGTCTTGCAGCTCTTTGGCGCTTTTAAAAGTGACGATTCCCGAGAGCGAAATATAAAGACCCAGATCAAGCGCTTTCATGCCAAGCGCACGGCTGGAGCTAAAGCAATGCAGCAGGGCGGGAAATGCACCCTTCCCCATTTCATCAGTCAGAATTTCAGCCATATCATCATCCGCATCGCGTGTGTGAATGATCAGTGGCAATTTGGTTTCGCGGGATGCGGCGATGTGCGCCAAAAAGTTTGCCTTCTGCGCTTCGCGAGGGCTGTGCTCATAAAAATAGTCGAGCCCGGTTTCGCCAATGCCGACAACCTTTGGATGGCGCGCGATTTCAATCAAACGCTCAGTAGCGACATCTGGTTCGGCTTCTGCCTCGTGCGGGTGAATGCCCACCGTGCAGACGATGTTGTCGTAGGTTTCCGCCACCTTCAGCACTTTGTCGAAGTCACGCAATTTGGTGCCGATCGACACCATCATGCCAACACCGGCATCGCGGGCGCGAGCCACCACATCATCCAGCTCATTCTCAAAATCAGGAAAATCGAGATGGCAATGACTGTCGACGAGACGGGCGCTGGAAGGCTTGTCACTCACGAGGCGGCCTCCGGTTCGACATAACGTGGGAACACAGCTTCTGGCTTGGGCAGGCCAGTTCCGGGTTTCAGCCGGTGGTCTGCACCGCAGAACGCAAAACTGCGCTCATCAGTCGGTATCGCCAGCACGTCGAGAAGCCTGGCCGCACTGTCAGGCATGATGGCTTGGGCAAGGAGCGCAACGTTGCGCACAATTTCCGCCGTCACGTAAAGCACAGTGCCCATG
>Ga0222662_1001513_pt1 | contig 10907 bp, 8 predicted proteins | sample AntAcemetagen600_FD_179821 | JGI IMG/M metagenome (GOLD analysis project Ga0222662, IMG submission 179821) | Saline water microbial communities from Ace Lake, Antarctica - #600 | ecosystem: Environmental > Aquatic > Non-marine Saline and Alkaline > Saline | place: Antarctica: Ace Lake | collected...
TTTGAGGTCCCGCAGCTGGTCGTGGGGGTGGACGGCGAGCTGATCGTCCGGGTGTTCGACGACATGGATTTGGTGAGCGTCGATGGCGAGACCGTGCCACTCGGACGCGGCGTCCGCCCCTGGGCCGTGGGCGCGTGGCTCGGTTCAGGCATCGCAATCTTCGTCGCGCTCTGGCTGCTGTTCCGGCGAGGGCGGAATTCGGGCGGAGCGCCGACCGACGACCTCGAGGCGATGTTACCGTCCCGTTGGTCCCCGTTCGCGGCGGTTGCGACGCTTCAGCGCATCGATGCAGATTATGGAGATCGGCTTCGGCCGGGGCGTCGAGGAGACTTGAGAGCCACGATCGGAGACATCGAAACGAACTTCTTCGGGCCGCAGGGTCGCGCCGACGAAACAGGTCTCGAAACGATCGTTCGAGCGTGGGTCCAAGAAGCAATTGCTGCTCGCTGAACGTTCGATTTGTTGTTCAAACTATCTTGATGGACCACTTTTTTAGCCAGATCCGACCATGCTCGAAGTGGTCTTATCGGAATGCGTTGTCGAACGAAAGATCCCCTGCGCCAAGATTGAGTTGTTTCTTCTGATGTAACTCATCGGCCGCTTGCAGAATCTGATTCTCGACGCATACTTCTCATGCCCGGAGACGTTGGCGTCTCCAAATGACGGCCATTTTATCTTGAACGGGCGATTGAACAAGATGCGGTATTTGAATAAGACACTGAGCAATCTTCGGGCGATTCTTCATTCGCTGGAGGTTGGAAAATCTCAAACCCCAACGCGATTCGACGTGGACTCATTGACGCCCGAAGATCGATTGCGTTTTGTTCAGCGCGTGGAGTCGAGATTCGGAAAGGGGCTGCCGAGTGAGGTCATCACCGCCGGAACAGATCTGCCTTCTCTCGCGAAAACGATTCAGGATTCGCTCGATCGAAGTTCGATCAATTCGGTCTTAAGACTTCAGAGAGGCAACGGCCGCTCGCTGATTCTGGTCGTCCCGGGAATACATGGAACCGCATGGAGTTTCGAGCGGCTGGTCGCTCAAATGACGCCCACGGTCGAGGCCATCGGTCTGGAATATTCCGGTCTCGCCGCCGGCGACTCGATTCCTCAGACCATGACCGCACAAGTAGAAATCTGGGCCGAAGAATTAACATCTGAGGTTGGGCGGCTTGAGGATTTCGATGAAGTCATGGTGTTCGGTTTCTGCCTCGGAGGGTCATTCGCTCATGAACTGCTGAATGTGCTTGGTCCAAATGCGAACCAGCGCCGCCGGCTCGTCGTTTTCGACGGCCATCCATCGGTCGCGATGGCGGAGGTTGGCTTCCTCGCGCAACTCCGTTACGCCGGGAAGAGCGAGCTGAGTCGTGCGATGGCATCCGGGCGACTCGAAAAGCAATTGATCGAGATAGGAATCGCTCAGCTTGAAGCGATGGCGCGTCATCGTCCGTCGCGGATTGACATTCCAATGACCCTGGTTCGCTCCGGGAGTCCACTCTCGCTCGGGTCACTGATGCCGGAAGACTGGTCGCCCTTCGTGGAATGCTGCGAGCAGTTTGTACTTCCAGACATGGGTCATGTTGACTTTGTTCGTCATCGACTCGAGCACCTCGTCATACCCGCCATGCAGTTCGGCGATTCTCCACAAGACAACCAGAGAGTTACCGTCTGACCGAGCCGCGTGCGCCTGGTGATCCGTCCTCACGAGCCGGCCGGCACCCCCTCAAGGATGGTGTTCAGGGTCAAACTCGGACGCATGGCCGTCGAGGCCTCGTTGATCGGTCCTCCATAAAGTACCGCGTGGTCGCCTCGTCGAGAGTCCTCTGCAAGACGAGGGCGGATTTGTTTTCGGTACGTGAAGCGAGGTGTTGGAACGAGGCGGCAAGGGCCCGAATTCGCCCAGAGAGTCCCCGCGGCGCGGGTTTTCCTTCTCGAACTGCTGGGCGTGTTTCGGTGCTGAGCCATCGTCTCCAGCCTCGAAAGGCCGCTGGCGTTCATGAGCGGGACAATCGGAAATATTTCGGCGCTGTTTTCGGCTCTTAGAATCGCGAGAGGTCATCACGCAGAACATTGCGGTCACGGAGATGGTGTCATCGCCGCGATGAAAGTCTGGAGGTTGAATCGACACACGTCGGCGGATGCGAGAATCGAGTCCGTCGAGATAAAGAGCAGGCCGAAGAATCCGATTGGTCTATTCACCTTCTGGAGCGCATCAGTCATTCGATCGACTCGTTTCGATCGGTGACTCGATGGTTTTAATTTGACAGACAGACGATTTTGTTGCGTTTCAGTGCGGGACTTGTATTGCCGACGTCTTGATCGTCTTCCTAGCGGCGCTGGTCGTGGCGAAGCTCTTTCGTCTGCCGATCCTTGAGGGATCGTTCTTCTCCGCCACGTGTTCGCTTTCGAATACCTGCATGATCGCATTGCCCATTCTGGCGATGCTGATGGGACAGCCGGGCACGATCTACGGAATCCTCGGAGTCATCAATCTAATCATTGGTCTGCAGGTGATGTCGCTCATCGCCGACATCCACCATGGTGATCCTGGCGAATCACGGTTCCTCGGTCTTCTTAAATCACTCGGCAAGGAAGTCTTTCAGCCGTACTTCGTCGCGTTGATCATTGGCGTGGTCATCTCCTTGGCGGAATGGAAGCTTCCTTCGACGCTCGACACCACACTGACCCTGCTTGGTGCCACTACAGCGCCGGTAGCGCTTTTTTCGGTGGACGTCGATCTCAATTTCGAGGTGTTCCGCAAGAACATTCTGGCGATCCTGGGGGCGACGATCTTCAAACTGATTCTGATGCCGATCCTTGCCTGGTTCATGTGCCAGTGGTTGGGGCTTGATCCGGCCACGACCGTGGCGGTCGTACTTTGCAGTTCGGTGGCTGCCGCGAAGTGTGAGTACGGCGTGGCCAAACAGAAGAATGTCTACGTAGAACAGACCGCCGCGATCGTCGCCAGCACGACGATCCTCTCCTTCGTCACCCGGGCTTTCGTGGTGGTCGAATTGAACGAGAAATATCCCGAGGTCTTCGACATGGATAAGAGCTTGCATTTTTCCGGGCAGGAGGCCGATGCCGATGATGTGAAACCAACTGCCGAACGGAAAAAAGAAGACTGAGCCACCTTTCGGCGGCTCAGTCGGGGGTCTTTAATCCACTCGGGCATCGATTCAGGACACCAAATGTCGTCAGGCCTGGATTGTGCTATTGACGCCATCGATGATGCGGTTGAGTTTATCGCAGGGCCGCATGGCCTCCACGGCTTTCTTGGGGTCGGGCTTGAAGTAGCCACCGATGTCCATCGATTGTCCTTGCATCTTGTTCAAGAATGAAACGATCGCATCTTCGTGTTCGCGGAGTTGGCGTGCGATTTCGGCGAAATGAATCGCGAGTTGCGGGTCTTCGGTTTGGGTGGCCAGTGCGTCGGCCCAGAACAAGGCGACGTGGAAGTGGGTGGTCCGGTTGTCCGCTTCCCCGCACTTTCTGGATGGTGCCTTGTTCTGAAGGAGGTATTGAGTGGTGGCCTGATCCAGAGTTCGACCGAGCATTCGTGCCGAGGGCAGGTCGAAGTGATCCGCCAGGTGCTCGAGGCTCGCCGCGAGGGCAAGGAATTCGCCCAGAGAGTCCCAGCGAAGATGATTCTCTTTCTCAAACTGCTGGACGTGCTTCGGTGCTGAACCGCCGGCGCCGGTCTCAAAGAGTCCGCCGCCGTTCATCAATGGCACGATCGAGAGCATCTTGGCACTGGTACCGACTTCGAGAATCGGGAAGAGGTCGGTGAGGTAATCACGCAGGACATTGCCGGTGACGGAGATGGTGTCGTCGCCGCGACGGATTCGTTCGAGGCTGAATCGGCATGCAGCGGCGGGGGCGAGGATTCGAAAGTCGAGCCCTTCGGTGTCGTGGTCGGCGAGGTACGTCTCAACCTTCCGGATCAGGTTCGCATCGTGAGCACGATTTGCATCGAGCCAGAAGACTGCCGGCGACCCGCTATCCCGGGCGCGGCTGACTGCCAGCTTCACCCAGTCCTGGATGGGCGCGTCTTTGGTCTGGCACATCCGCCAGATGTCCCCGGTCTCGACCTCGTGGGAGATGAGGACGTCACCGTCAGGCCCAACGACCCGGACGGTACCCGCCGCCGCGATCTCGAACGTCTTGTCGTGAGATCCGTACTCCTCGGCCTTCTTCGCCATCAGGCCGACGTTCGGGACGCTTCCCATCGTCGAAGGGTCAAACGCCCCGTGTTCGATGCAGTCGTCGATTACCGCCTGGTACACGCCGGCGTAGGAGCGGTCGGGGATGACCGCCTTGGCATCTTCGAGTTCGCCCGCGGCGTTCCACATTTTGCCGGAGTCGCGAATCAACACGGGCATCGAGGCGTCAATGATCACGTCGCTGGGGACGTGAAGATTGGTAATGCCGCGATCGGAATTGACCTGGGCGATCCCGGGACCCGCCGCGTATACCGCTTGCAGGTCGGCTTCGATCGCGGCGCGGTCGGTCTCGGAAAGCGATTCGATTTTCGCAACGACATCCCCGAAGCCATTCTTCACGTCGACGCCAAGCCGGTCGAGGGTGGCACGGTGCTTTTCGAAAATGGGTTTGAAGAACGCTTGCACAGCGTGACCGAAGATGATTGGGTCGGAGACCTTCATCATCGTGGCCTTCATGTGGAGGGAGAACAGAACCCCTTGGTCGCGGGCGTCGGCGATCTGGGCGTCGAGGAATTCCACAAGGGCTCGTGCCGAGAGGAAAGTCGCGTCGATGACCTCGCCCGCCTCGACGGCGACCGGGGCGCGGAGGGCGGTCACGGACCCGTTGGTACCGACGTGTTCGATACGGAGTTCGGTGGCGTCGTCCATCACCACGGACCGCTCGTTCTCGAAGAAGTCACCGCCCACCATGCTCGAGACGTGACTCTTCGAGTCGTTGGACCAGACGCCCATTCGATGCGGGTGTGCTCGGGCGTATGCCTTCACGGCGCCGGGAGCTCGTCGATCGGAATTCCCTTCTCGAAGGACGGGATTCACGGCGCTGCCCTTGATGGCGTCGTACCGAGCCTTGACGTCACGTTCCTCATCGGTTCCAGGGTCGTCGGGATAATTCGGCAGGTCAAATCCCTGCGACTGGAGTTCCGCGATCGCAGCCTTCAATTGGGGCATCGAGGCACTGATATTGGGAAGCTTGATGATGTTGGCGTCGGGCGAGGTGGCGAGTTCGCCGAGCTCGGCCAGATGGTCTTCGAGTCGCTGTTCTGGCGTAAGTCGCTCTGGAAAGCGACTGATGATCCGACCGGCGAGAGAAATATCTCGAGTTTCGATTTCGATGCCCGCAGCGCCCGCGAAGGCGCGGAGAATGGGCAGGAACGAATAGGTGGCGAGCGCGGGGGCTTCGTCGGTGTGGGTGTAAATGATCGTGGGTGCGGGCATCGCGGGCATTCCAGGGGCGGTTCTCGAACTCGATCCCGTCGGGATCGCGCGTTGGAAATTCTACGCCATCTCTTCGGTTGGGGGGCTGCCCGAGAGCCGGCCGGCGATTCAGGACCACTTTTATTGTTGGCGGCAGAATCGGCTTTTCAGCGGCGATCCGGGGGAGACCACCACTGGACGGGGCCGTCGGGCGGTCCTTCTCGCCAGGCTTCGGGAAAGGCGACTGCGAGGGCTGCACCGACCCGCACCTTTTTGGCGGCGGATCCGTTGTGGTGGCAATACCGGTGCCCACCTCGTGAGGTGAATTCGGTGGAAAGTTTGGGCGTTGGGAACGGTTGGTCAGGGATCTCCCGCGAGCCGGGGGGCAAGTCGAGTCATGGTCGAACGGTACGAACTCACTGAGTTTTATGGCCCGTGAGGGAACTTGTACGGGAATGCACAGGACGCCCGAGATGGCCTGAAACCGTCTCGAGCGTCCGAAGTCTTGTTTCCTGCATGTGATGAATCAGGCGAGGACCAGTCGATCGCCGAGTTCGTCGTGGAAATCACGCATGGCATCTCGAGTGTCAACAATGAGTTGAGCATTGGCCGCGACGGCGGCGTAGTCAAAGGCGGTATGGTTGGTCGCCACCAGCACGCAGTCGAAACTCCGGATGGTCTCTGGAGTCAGATCGATGCTCTTCATCTTGAGATCGTGCTTTCGAACCCGTGGAGTTTCGGCGATGTGTGGATCGCTGTACTCGACCAACGCGCCGCGATCTTCGAGAATCTTGATCAATTCGAACGAGGGGCTTTCCCGCGTATCGTCGACGTCGGGCTTGTAAGCAAGGCCAAGGACGAGAATCTTCGACCCTTTGACGGGTTTCGCATGCTCATTCAGGGCCGCGGCCGTGCGATCAATCACGTACCCGGGCATCGCGGTGTTCACTTGGCCAGCGAGTTCGATGAAGCGAGTCGTGCAGCCCACTTCCTTGGCTTTCCACGTGAGGTAGAAGGGGTCGATCGGGATGCAGTGCCCACCGAGGCCGGGGCCGGGGAAGAAGGGCATGAATCCGAATGGTTTGGTGCTCGCGGCCCGAACCACTTCCCAGACATCAATATCCATTTCCGTAAGCACGGTCTTCATTTCGTTGACCAACGCGATGTTGACCGCACGAAAGATGTTCTCAAGGAGTTTTGCACTTTCGGCAATCTCGGCGGAACTGACCTCGACGACCTCGGCGATACCTTTTCGGTAGACCGATGCGGCGAGGGCGGTGGAGTTGGCTTCAAGTCCACCGACGAGCTTCGGAATGGTGCTGGTGGAATGATCTTTTCGGCCTGGATCTTCGCGTTCTGGACTAAAGGCCACGAAGAGATCCTCGCCGACGACCAAGTTCTTTGCGGCCGACGGGGCATTGGCCATCATGACCGGGAGCATCTCGTCGCGAGTGGTCCTGGGATACGTCGTCGATTCGAGGATGACCAGCTGGCCTGCGCGCAGGGTGCGGCCGATTCGCTCGGCAGTATCGACGATGTAGGAGAGATCAGGTTCCTGGTGCTTTCCAAGTGGTGTCGGCACCGCGATGATGATGACATCGCATTCCCCAAGCTTGGAGAAATCAGTCGTGGCTTCGAACCGGTCGCTCTCTGAGAGGTCCACGACCATCTCGTCACCAAGGTGGCGGAGGTAATTCTCTTTGGCGGCGATCGCGTCGATCTTGGATTGGTCGACATCGAAGCCAATGCCTCGCAGGCCGCCTCGATGAAGGGCGTGAGCGAGTGGCAGCCCGACATAGCCGAGGCCAATCACGCCCACCGTTGCCGTGTTAGTCGCAATCTTGGAGGCCAGATCGGTATAGGTGTCGGAAGCGGTCGCAGTCTGTGTCACGTCTGGTCTCGAAAGGGGGTTTAAGGTCATGAGAGTCTGGGCCCGGGAGGCGAGCCTTCTGTGGAACATCGGTCACTCGGTGACTTGGGATGAAATGGGATCATCGAAATCGATGGCAAAAACGTCGTCTCGGCCACCCGGAGCCGCCAAGTTGTACCAGACGGGTATCCGGTGGATCGTCCGAGAATCAGAAATATTTCGAACAAATAGAGTCAGATTGCGTCCCAATCAAGTTGGGAATCAGCGAGGGCGTGGATGCGGTAGACGCCTTGGCGAGGGGTCCTGGTGAACGGCACGAAACCGAGCGGCCCATTCTTTTTTCTGACTCGTGGGTCGAGAAACCTCGATCGAGATGTTCTGAGTGCTATCGTAGACGATTCGGTCGCGGTTGAACCCGGCCTTCGAGAGTACATCAGAGGAGCTTTCCGTGAATCACGTCGATACCGTGGCCTCCCCGTCTGCCAGCAAGGTCGCTCAGGGGTCGGTCACTCAAGCCGAACGAGATCAGTTTGTCGCCGATGTCGAAGCCTACTGCCAAGAGATTCGGCCCATTGAGGAGATCTGTTACCTCGAACATGAGCCGAATCACGCCATCGGCGAGTTGGCGAAGAAGCACAATCTCCTTGGTATGGCCATGCCCAAGGAATACGGTGGTCGTGCGATGGACAGTCTGACCTACGCCCGGGCGCTGGTTCGGATCAATCGCGAGGGCACTGGCGTTCGAACCTTCTTCTCTGGTCATACTTCGATCGGCCAGTACCCCATTCTGAAGTACGGCACCGAAGAGCAGAAGAATCGTTACCTGCCAGCGTCTTGTCGTGGCGACTGTACGCTCGCCTTTGGCTTGACCGAGCCGGACGCGGGATCCAATCCGCTCGAAGGAACCTGCACGTACCGGCGAGAAGGCGACAAGTTTATTCTGAACGGCGTTAAGTATCTGATCTCGAACGGTTCGGTCGCCGATGCAGTGATCGTTTTCGCGTTCCCGGAGGGTGTGACCGGCAAGGACCGGAGAATGAGCGCCTTTATCGTCGATACGGCGGGAGATACTTTCGAGGCCGAGGCGCTCCACGCCAAGCCCGGTATGTACACCTCCGATACGGCGATGTTTGAGATGACCGAACACCCGATCAGCGGTGACAACATGCTCGGAGAAGACGGCAGTGGTTTCCGGATCGCAATGCACACCCTCGTCTCGGGTCGACTTTCCGTCGCATCGGGCTGTCTCGGAACCATCGAGGATTGTCTCGAGGAATCGCTTCGATATGCGAGAGAACGAGAACAGCACGGTAAGCCTATCGGCAAGCACCAGCTGGTCCAGGCTCACATCGCTCGAATCGAGATGATGCGTTCCACCTCGGATGCCCTCGTTGAGCGGGCGGCGATTGCGAAAGAGAAATCCGATCTGGCACCTGGTGATAAGGAAGAACTCGCTCGCGCAGACTTCGCCATCGCCGAGGCTAAGTATTGGGCGAGTAATGCCGCCTGGGAAGCCGTGGACCGAGCCGTCCAGATCTTCGGTGGTCGTGGTTGGAGCGAACTCTATCGTCCGTTCCGACACCTTCAAGACGTTCGGGTTTGTCGAATCTATGAAGGTACCGACGAGATCATGCAGCTCAAGATCGCCAGTTCCCTGCTGGGGAAAGACTACGCGGCGTTTGCTTGAGCCTCGTCAGGATCGGCGCGGTACTCGCGACGGCATCTGATATCTCTGATTAAAAATAAGGACTCCGCCCGTTTGGCGGAGTCCTTCTTTTTCTTGATCTTCGTCGTCGGTCAAACGTGGCCACGCGGTTTTTCTTGAGGTTCTAGTAGCCTCGAGTCGCAATGAATTTAGTCGTTTGAATGATTCTGGGCTTCGATCGTCTTCCGCATCGCTTCGAAGCCCTGCTTGATGACCTGGTCAGCCGCGGAGCGGATGATGGTCGTCCCCAGGGCTGCCACCAAGCCAGTCATCTGCATGATCTCTGCTTCCCATTCCAGTTTGGTGGATTCGCCGTCCTCGTGCTGGGAGAGGTCCATCGTCGACTTCACACTGAATGCAGTACCGATTCCCTTCGCGTGAACGTCGATCACGACTTTTTCGTGGGGATGGTGCTCGACGAGTGTGAAGTTCTGCTTCAGATTGGTTCGAATGAAACTGAATCCCGGCCGAATCACCGTCTTGACCGTCGATTCGTCGGCTCGCTCGCTCTTGACGAGGCCGGGAACGATTTTGACGAGTTCCTCGAGATTGATCAGGAAATCGTGCACCCGCTGGGGCGATGCAGCCAGAATTTCGACGCCGTTGAATGGTTGGTGCTTGCTCATAGGTGGACCAGTATAGGAAGCGGGCTTCGTGGAGTTGTCGTCCAGGTTCACTCGGCCGTTGATTTGTCGGTTGGCGGGACAGTCGTTTTTGCCAACGTGGATGCGAGTTCCAGCAGTTCAAGGAGCCGGGTGGAGGAATAGCCCTGATCCCAGAACCAGCGAATTTCGCCTCGGTCATCGAGAAGGAGAATACGGCCGTTTCGAGGGTTCTCATTTCCGGTGAGTTTCTGAAGTCGTTCAGCATCCGCGCCGTAGAGCGTGACTACGGATCCCCAGTCCTCGCTCGGAATCCCGGCCCGCATTCCGTTGTCGATCGTGCCGCGGAGAAATGCGTCGGGGAACCATCCAACCACCGCGGGGACCTCGACAACACGGATTTTCGCCTTTGCTTGGGCGAAACCGAGGGTCCACCGGTCAAGGTCGAATTGGGTCCCCTGCACGTAGCCCACCATAAAAATGGCCGGGTCTCCAGAAACAGCGGCGGGCAGTTCGATGGCCTCACCCTTGAGTGACTCGCCACTGACCGGGGGGAACGGATCTCCGGTCGGATTCCGGTTTGGAGTCGGCGTTGCACAACTGGTCAGGGTCAAAATGCCGGCCCCGGTCACCATGAGAAAAAAGGTGATCAGATACTTCCGGAATCTTCGATATCGTGGCGTTTGGACAGGGCTCAAGGTAAGTTCCAGTTCGTCTTCGGATGATTCTCGTACCCGACGGGGATCGCCGGCTGCGTAGGATACCTTTGAAGCAGGGGGCCAGATCGTCTCTGGCTCGAATCAGGCAGGGTCGTCTCTACGGAGCTTCCGATTCCAATGAACGCTCAGATTCTTCCGCCGGTTCCGCTCCTCAGAATCGCGAAACAACTCGCCTTGGCAGGCGCCGCCAGCGTCGCAATGGGAGGGTCGCTCTTCTTCGGAGCGGGATGCGATGAACCGGGATCGGTGGCCCGCACCTCGGGAGTGGAGCGTGAAGGCGAGCGCGTCCCCACGCCGACTGATCTCGACGATTACGACGTCGGCGTAAAGGCGGCGGTGGAAGCAGAGTTGGCAAGCCTTCAAGGCGCCATCAACGACCCTGACGCTTGGGAACGGCTTGGAGATCTTTATCTTGCCCATGATCGTCCCGGCCTCGCCATCGAGTGCTATTCGGGAAGTCTTCGACTCGATGCGAATCGGGCCCGATCGGTATATCTCCGGGGCTGGGCTTATCACGATCTCGGTGACCTTCAGAACGCTCGGGCGGACATTGAGCAGGCACTGATTCTGGATCCGGTCACCACTCACGTGAAATGG
>Ga0222662_1001519_pt1 | contig 10865 bp, 8 predicted proteins | sample AntAcemetagen600_FD_179821 | JGI IMG/M metagenome (GOLD analysis project Ga0222662, IMG submission 179821) | Saline water microbial communities from Ace Lake, Antarctica - #600 | ecosystem: Environmental > Aquatic > Non-marine Saline and Alkaline > Saline | place: Antarctica: Ace Lake | collected...
TCAACTGCCGCTTGCTGAGTTGCTCCAGGTTGTCCGCCATTACCTCTTGTTATCGGACAACACGACCGATACGCTTGATAGGCTGTGAAGGGTTACCTCTTAAGGTATCTCTCGCCGTATTCGACTGAGAAACGGTCTTCTATAGAAGACCAGTCAGAAAGTTCGTGGCCGAGGTTGCCTGGTTTGTACCGTCGTGTACTAAGATGCCCATCCGAATATTTCAGCACCAGGTCTACACGGGCCACGGCATCTGAACCATCGAGGCGGGCGAGCGAATCGAATACGACTGCCAGTGACCGCGGCGCAAATACCGGGTGTGCGATATGATGTACTACCTGCTTACAGGTTATGTGTCGGTCTCGTGCCTGCGTGATTACGAGGTGGCCGGCGTCGTTCACATAGCTATTTCGAGATGTGGCCGGCGTATTTATCGTCCAACCGTTCGTGCCATTTTCGAACGGCCCGTTAATCACGAGATTTTCGTGGTACGGGTCAGACTCGCGTTCACGGATACTCTGGATCGAATACCCATCGATAGCCTTGACGGTCGGCCAGAGGTCGTAATTCTCGATCTGTGTTGCCAGGCAAAACCAAATCCCGTCACAGCCCACCTGGATCATTCGTTGTGCCGAATCCTGGATGGATTCATCCGACTTGTCGCCCGGCCCATCTAGAAAAATGGGGCCGAATACCTTGGATGCGGGGCGTTTAACCTTGACCAAGGTGCTGAGCGACCTTGTGAGCCTGGCCTTAGAGTCCATGTAGAACATCGGGTGATGTTCATCGACCAGTTCCTGTTCTTCCCACGCGGCCCAGTCCTGGCAGACGTGTTGAAGGCTCGCCAACCGACCTGCGCTGTTCGAGTTGTAAACGCCGATCGGCAGGTCGATATTATTCTGCGCCAGTGCTTCCCGCAACTCCTTGATAAACAGGGTAATCATATCCGCCCGTACCTGGATAAAACGCGGGTCGTCAGGCGAGGGGGCATAGTCGTCTGCGAGGTTGTACTGCTTGCGAAAGCAGGACAGCATCGGCTCTTCATAACCCCAAGGCGATGCGCTGTTCAGCAGATCAGGCCCACCCCCCGGCCAGCGGATGAAATCAAGCTGGATACCATCGACCGGGTACTGGCTGAGCGCTTCGAGTATCACCGCGATGCGGTAGGCACGCACCAGTGGACTCGCCGGGGAAAAGTATTCCTGTTTGATCTCTCCGGAAACCGATTTCGTAAAAACACCCTGATGGGCACAGACAAACGCCTCGTCTCTGGTGCGTCGGCCGAACACGGGGATATCAAGATAAAACTCGATATTGTGCTTGTGCGCCGCTTCAACCGCGTAGCCAAACAACTTATCAGCAGACTCCGGCATCGGCTCAATAGGGATCGGACCCAACAGCGTCGAGGGCGTCCACTGAAACATGATGTTGGCGTATATTCTGTCCATGCCCGATTCCGTACAACGCTTAATGAGTCTGTCTACACCCGCCTCGTTCGTGATGCCGTAATGCGACTCTTTCCCTTCGCTATCCATCTGTAAGCCAATCCCCCCATAGAACCCAAGGATGGGGCTGTCGGGGTTGCGTTCCGCTTTAAACTCTCCCAGTCCTTGATGCGGGGTAATACGCATCTTGAACGCCGTGGGCCGAACAGCCTCTGACTCTGTGGAATTACCGCTGTGACAACCCACCAGAAAAATCAGCAACATCACGAGGGTGTATAGGCGTAGATGCAACATCAGCAGATTACGACAGGATCAAATAATCCTTTAGGGATTTATTCAAGGAAGCAGTGGCGGTGGCACATCAATCGTTGAACCCCAGACATCATCTTCATTCGCGGCCAACTGCTTGATCGTCATCGATCCGCCATGGCCATCAACGAACGTGATATTGACGCTGCCGTTGGAGTCCTCACCGCTTCCATGCCTGGGGCCCATATTGTTGTAGGGGTACTCCCCCCCGTATTTGGTTGTAAGGTTATTCATGATAGCGCTGCTGGAGTCGTTCTCACCGTCATCATCAAAGTCGGTATCGAAAGGCCACTGACTCACCGCTACTTTTCCTGCGCCAAACGGTGTCCAGATCGTGCTTTCTGCGGCTTCGTTCTGCTCGGTAAAGACCATGACCGAGCTGGCGTTGGCGACCTTATCGATGTTCATTGGCTTGCGCCTGATTGATTGGTAAACACCAGGTAGTGCTTCATAGGCGACGATATTCGGGTAGTTCGGGGCATAGATAAAGGGTTGGTCTTCATCGTCACTCGGGCACTTCCAACCATCAAACCCCGGAGGGCCATCGGTCCCATCCCGGCTGGCGTAAATCGCTCGGACTTCATCGTCCCAGTCCACGCCCATGCTTTCAGAAAAATCGTAGGCCCACATGGCGTCTAACTTGAATCCCGGCGGAGCGGGCGTATTCACATTAAAGGTGGGGAACTTCCCGTTGTTATCCGCCGCATGGACACCCAGCGCGATGCCGAGCTGCCTGACATTATTCAGGCACACAGCGCTCTGCGCTGAACGGCGAGCCGCGCCCAATGCGGGCAGGAGTATCCCTACCAGCAAGGCGATAATAGAAATTACCACCAGCAATTCGATTAAGGTAAAACCTCGTGATTTCAGGGTCATCTCTGGGTGATCCTTTGTATATATGGTGGTCGTTACCTGGATTTACAGTCCGCCTTGAATCCGGATTACCCGCCGTTAAGCGAGTACCGGGGGTTTTGTCTTGTAGATTCTCGCGGACTCATGTTATCAGTCCGCTCTCAGTACTTAGCCTTACGCAATTAACCCGCTTTATGGGTGCGCCGTAATGTAGCCAGGCCACCAAGCGTCAATACCAAAAAGGTCGCAGGCTCGGGAACCGCGCTACCGGCAACCGGCGGGGTCCCGGCGTTCCAGTTGCCCAGCACCGTGTTAAGGTCATCGATGCCCACAAACCCGTCACCACTCGGATCGGCCGCCGGGTCGGCTGGGGGCACGTTCTGGTTCCATGCACCAAGCACGATGTTAAGGTCGTTGATCCCGACAAAGCCGTCACCATCAAGGTCGCCCACGAGTGACGCGGTCGGCGGTGTATTCACGTCATGGATTTTGACGGAGTACCACTCGCCAGCAACGTCGACGCCCTGCCCGGTGGTCCCGTCGCCGAAGTAAACGGCGTCTTGAGCAAAGTTACCGCCACGATTGACCGCACCCCAGGGCACGCTGATCTTGAAGTCGCCGTCCAGGTAGAAGTTAAACAATTCCAAAATAGAATCGTAGCCGACAAAGATCGTATGGGGCACCGACCAGTCGATGCCACCGATCACCTGGGCCTGGCCGTTGCCGCGGAGCTTGACCCCGCCGGCGCTGAGGTCGGTATCGTGCCAGGGTGCCGGGGCCGTCGTGAGGGCACCCCCATCGTCGGAATCAAGATCAAACGAGAGTGTGAAGTTGCCTTCGTCATCGCTCCACTGCACCTGCATATTGCCAAAGTGCGAGGAGCCCAGATGTAAGATATCGTCCAAGGGCCGCGCCGTTACCTCAATGCCGTACTGGCCGCTGGTTTTTGACATCGTGCCGGCGGGGACATTCGGCGATAGGTACGCACCCGATTCGGTTGTTGGGTCGTTGCCTGTGTTGTCCTGGAGCATGAATGCGCCATTATTAACCATGGGCACTCCGGATAAAGTCCAGCCAACCCCGTCAGGCTGGACGCCCGCACCCGCCGCGACGGCATCGTATTCGACCAGCACGGCCGCAGAGACATCATTCACGCCCAGAGCAACCGCCAGGCAAAGCCCCGTCGCGCTCAAGGTTCTTTTGTAATTGCTTGTAAAGATCATTTCTATATCCCTTTTTTATGTAGTGCACGGTTTTCCATGCCGGCGTGGCCATGATGTGTACGGCCCAAGACTTCTTGAAACACTCGATTGACACTTAACCCATATAACTCTGACGTAATACCGATCCATCTAACATGGTTCTCACCTGATTGTCCGGCAAGAACATTTCAAGGTGCTACCGCGCCCGATCCAGGCGCGGTAACACATATAGGAGGAATACTTAACTACGCTTACGCCTGGCCAGGGCGACCAGCCCCAACGCCATCAGGCCCACGGTGCCGGGTTCGGGCACTGCCACATCATGTAATCGAACATTTAGCCACTCCACTTGGTTGCCAGCGGCAACAAAGTCGGTCGTGCCGTCACCGAAACGTATTTTATCCAAGGGCCCATTGCTTCCGACGGTCATTGAGTTGGATGCGATCGTTCCCTGGGATGCACCATCAACAAATAACTCAAAAGTATCGGTCCCACCCGTGTAGGCGACCAAGATTGTGCGAGCAACCGACCAATCAATTCCTGTGATCGCTTCGGCTTGAGCGCCAAGTGATCCTTGTCCATACCTGATGCTGCCGGTGGTCCCGGGACCGGCGTCATCCGCATCCAAGTCTAGGCTGAGATCGTACCGGCTTGTGCTGGCCCGCCATGTCAACTTCTGGTTCGCAAACCACTCAGTCCCAAGAACATCAGTCAACGGACGCACTGTAAATTCAACCGAGTAGTCCGTCGTATCCTCAACCATGAGTCCGGAAACCAGCGGCGAATCATACTCACCAAAAGAACTTGTTCCGGTATTCTGCAGCAGCACCGTCCCGTCATTGGTGAAAGCGGTCCCACCCTTGGTCCACGCCGGAACAACACCCGTCGGGTCAACGCCGACGCCCGCCGTCGCGGCATCGAACTCGGCGACGACCGCACCCATCGAAGATGTTGCACCCATACTCATAAGAACTGCCGCCAAAGAACATGTAAATACCTGACTAATCTTCTTCATCACTCTCTCCCTTTAATTTGGTGCCTTACTTCCAGCGGTGGCGATCACCATAAACACTATGGCAGAAGACCCACACGCCCCGTAATACACCAGGCCTACATATATTGACTCTCAAACGCCCGGCACCAACGCGGTGGCGGGGGAATAACCTGGACACTACGCGCGTTTACACGAACCACGCGCTCTACCGATAGACCCTCTTGGTACCCAAGTCACGGGGAGCGTGACCTGCTCCGCGTCGCCCGCACCTTTAAGCCGATCCATCAGCATCTGAATAGCCGCAACCCCGATGTCTTCGCCCGGCTGCCGGATCAGCGACATGGGTGGATCAAGAAACTGGACATACGGCTCATCATCGAATGCGACCACGCTGATATCCTCGGGTATCCGCAGGCCGCGCGACTTGATGACCTGGTAGGCCGACGCCGCAAGACTTGTGCTGCCGAATACAATCGCCGTCGGCGGCTCATCCATATTCAGAAGTTCACTGGCCTTCTCTTGAACAAGGTCCGACCAGTCGTCGCAAGGCAATGCGACATCCAGGTCTTTGAAATATTCACGGTCGTAGGGTATCCCCAGGTCACTCATCGCGTCCTTTATGCCTTCAAGGCGTCGGGCGGTCGCTTGATACCGAAGGGCCCCGATGAAAGCGACGCCTCTGCCGTGCTCCAGCTTGGCCAGCTCCTGGCCAACCCGATACCCGCCCCCATAGTTGTCTGCGGCAACCGACGAAACCTCCAGCTCGTCCAGGTGATGCCCCACCAGGACGAAGGGGTAGTTCCGGCGCTTAAGCTCGAACAGGGCACTGACAAACTTCGGGTGGTATAGCGATGAGATAATCGCACCACTCATAGGCTTGTCCGGCAGATTCAAGACATACTCGATGTCGTGACTGAAAGACCCATGCGCGTCGTGCAACTGAACGTCGATCCCGTGCGTGCGCCCCCAGTCCTGAATTGCCCGCGTCATGCGGACGTAAAGATCGATCGACATATCGGGGACGACAAATTGGATCGCATGCGTCGTCTGATGTGGTTCTCTCACATATACCCCTTTGCCGACACGCCTCTCTAATAGGCCTTCGTCGATCAGCGACTGGATGCCCCGGCGGATCGAGGTCCGACTCAAACCGGTCTGCCGCATAAACTCGTATTCCGTGCCGATCTTCGTCCCGCACTCAGCCCGACCGCTTTCTATATCTGACCGCACGCCCTCGGCGAAGGGTTCCCAGATCGCGGGCTTGTCATGTGTAGTATTGGTCATACAACCGGTACCTTATCATAGATGGATTTGGATTCAACAAAAATCTTTGACCTCGCTATATTTTTTCCGTTTCGCGTTTTATCCGGGTGGTGTTAATCAGGCATAACAGGCATAAAATTGGGATTTATAATTGTCAATTAAAATCATAAAATACTATATTAATTAGGTTTATGTATATATAAGGATTGGACCTGGCTGGTGGTGAATATCGAAGTGAAATGATGTCCTCGAATCGTTGAAAAACAAGCTCACGGCTATTGCATTTACTCGCGCCCCATGATAATCTAATTGTGATACCGGTACTTTTATGTGTGCCTGAGTATCGGTCTTTATCAGTCCGCCTAGATTAGTAAGGAATAAGAGGGTAGTGAGGCATACATTGAATAATTCACAACTGGGCCGCATCAATGACCCGAAAAACACTCGGGGCCTATCAATTCTATCCTTCTTAGGGCGATTACGGCTTGGCTCAAATGTGCTAGCGGGCGGAGGCCCTCACCGCTGAATCTTAACCATGACATACCGTCTATATATGAACGTGTTCATTCGTAGGCCTTCAACGAAAACCGAATCTTAATTATAGGGATAAATGACGATGAAGCAGTCCGGAAAAAGCGAACCTGTATCCGTGCCTCAAAACAATGAAGGCGCGGAGCGTCAGGCAATATCTGTCTGCGACTTCCAGCGATCATTTGTGCGCTGGCGCATCGACGCGGAGAAGAAGCAGGCTCTGACGATCTCGCATGAGCCGCCGTTCCGAGTCAATAATGTGCGGATACCGCTGGAGTGCCGTGCAACGCTTATCGACCACGCGACAGGCGAGCTTACGGCACGCTACGCGTTGACCGCCTCTTGTAAGACCGAGCGCGTCAATGTCACCGGGGATATATGGACGCAGCCAAATGCCGACCTGGCGGTCATCGCCACCGATGGTCGGTTCCTCGGGATCAAAACATGGGACAAGGTTGATAAGGGGGTGATGCGCTACCCTGAATCACTCGGCGTTCAACCGGAGCGCCAGATCGAGGAAGCCGGTGAGGCTTTCGATGGTTTTTCGGTCGATATCCACAGCCGAAGCGCCTTGGAAATTAAGACAATAGACGAAATGATTGAGGTTCTTTCTGGGAATGGCGAAGTCGTCGCGAGGACGACGATCGTGCAGGGCCATCTCGAGTTTGTCATCGAATACCCGATCAAGACAATCAACTTCAGCGAAAGAGACCGTTACTACCAGGTCGATACGGGGCCGTTGATTTTCCCCGATTTCGATTCCGCCGACGGTACAGACATGCTCAAGTCGCTTAGGCTTGCTTACGTCTCGCATAACTGCCCTGAATGGGCTGAGTTCATTGTGAACGTGCCAACCCCAGTTACCGAAGACGTATCCGTGCACCACTATTCCAAGAGCGTGCGTCTGGATGTACGCAATCAGATGTTCCGTGTTTTTTGATCAAGCACCACCTATTAATGGATAAATCCGAAAATGAGTACGCCACTACGCAAGATGAAAATCCTGATCGTTCACGCACATCCCGGCGACATCGCATGCGAAGGGGCCGGGACGGTCGCGCTTCACGTCGAACGCGGGGACGAGGTTCACTGCTTGGTCGTATCTGACGGGGAGCGTCACCACAACGACATGCTTCACCGTGAGTACAACAAGCCCGCCGGTGAACGCGACGCCGAGGTGATGGGCACCGACGTCAACGACATCAAGGCCTACAAGCGCGACGAGGCCCAGCGGATGTGTGACTTTCTTGGCATCAAGAAGATGTATGCGTTCGGGTGGTCGGACGTGTGCTGGTCAGTTTCACACGACAGGATCGAACAGATCGCGGAGGTGATCCGTGAAGTTAAGCCGGACATCCTGCTGACCCACATCCCCTGGGGCGAGTTGCAGACCCCGCAGATCGACGTTCATGCGTCTGTGGGGCAGATGGCCCGCATGGCGGCGCGGTACTGCAGCGACAGTCTGCCTCAGATCGACGGCCATAACCCGCATCACGTGAAAGGGATCTACTACTTCCCGATGATGGGCATGGCCGATACGGCATTCAATCTAGGAAACGGGACCGTGTGTGATATCTGGATCGACATCACATCGGTTGTCCAGAAGAAGGTTCACGTGATCGAATTGCTCGTCAGCCAGGGTTATCAGGGCGCCTGTGCCCGCAAGATCGTCGAAGCAAGGGAAGGCCGGTGGGGTTCTCTGTGTGGCTGTTCCTACGCGGAACCTTGGGTCCGAGACCGCGCGGTGAGGTACGCCCACCTGCCCGTCAGGCCCGAAGACTTAGACAAAAAATACGTTCCAAACGATCTGCCGGGCGATCTGATGATTTGTAAAGACATTCCGCCCAGGACCGACATCCCGGCCGTGCCATTCCCTCTGCCCGCGAATAGCAACGGCAACGGCGCCAGTAAAAAACACCTGCCGGCATCGGTATAGTCACAGCCGGTCAATAGACTGATTGACGCAGCATCTAGGCTCCGTCTCAAAAGGCTTAGTCAAGATCAATAACGCCGGGTCTGAGCGCAGCGAAGGCTCGGATCAGGGCCTTTTGAGGCGGAGCCTAGTAGACCCGGTCGCATCGACAATATGGACTCGATATTCATAAACGACCAAGCGCCACGACACGAAGCATTAGCCTTGAAGACCAGGAAGTCAGATGCGCCAGCAAAGCTCCTGAACAAGTCGCGTCGTATTCCCGCTTAAGCACATGCAGGACCGCCTGAGAAAGGTTGGTAGATTGAAACGATTACTCATAGCCACATTGGTCGTTTGTGTTTGGTGTATGACGAATGCACCTGCTCTTGCAGAGGCGTCCCCCCCTTCGGTTGAAGGAATCCAACTCTACGGCGGGGGCATATTCAAGACCGAGGCCGAGACCAAATCCTTTATCGATAAATGCAGCCGTCATGGTGTCACCGTCATCCTGCCGGGCCTGAGCGCCGGGCCATCGGCTTTGTGGAAAACTGATTCGCAGTCTTACGCGGCCGACCAGAAACAAGTGCTTGACTCGGGCTACGACGCCTTGGAAGGATTGATCCGACATGCCCATGCCGCGGGGATCAAGGTTTATCCCTCGGTCGCGGTGTACTTCGCTGGTGATCTGATAAAAGGTCATCCCGAATGGGAAACCCTCGATCGAGAGGGCAGGCCTTCACGCGAGACATACGGCTCCGCAGCACTAGCCTATTCTTTCCCGGAAGCTAGACGTGCAAAGATCCAGATGCTTATGGACCTGGTTACGGGATACGATATCGACGGGATTCTCCTGGACCGGTTGCGTTACCCAGAAAACACAAAGAAGCCCGAGTGGAACCACGGGTACTACGGGTATGACCCACTTCTGATTGATACATGCTTAAATACCTACGGCTTTGACCCAAGAGCCGTGCCCATCGACTCGAACAAATGGGAGATATTTGCCCAACTGCGAGCGGAAACTATCGCCTGTTTTTTGGCAGAGTTTCGGGACGCGATAAAATCCTCCGAGAGGGATATCCGTATAGGTGTTTTTGCCGCCCCGGACCCGGTCAGGCGCAGAGCCCAGTCTGGCCGTGATTATGGGGCCTGGGGAAAACGTGGGCTGATCGACGATCTATACCTGGGCATGTACCATGAAAGTGAAGCAGAGGTACAATCCGCTATCCCACAGGTGCGGTCGGCGATCGGCAGGGGCGTTATGCTTTATACCTCGCTTTCACCCTTCAATAACTATCTGAAAAATGAGGATGAGATGATCGGGATGGCGCAGACGCACATGGCTTGCGACATTGACGGGCTTTGGGTCTATAGGACAGATTATGTTGAGAGTCTCGACCTGTGGCAGGGGGTACTCAAGGTGAGCCATATGACCAAAGAGTAGTTACGATACGTTCTGTTCGATGTTGTTGGACGATGCGCTCGTCAGTTAGGTTGTGTTATGAAAAACAAGCATCGTATACTTGTAATTGGTGCCGGCTCGATCGGTGAGCGCCACCTGCGGTGTTTTTACACAACAGGTCGGTGTGATATGGGGGTATGTGAAAACCGTCTCGAACGCAGGCACGAGATCACACAGCAATACCAGGTAGGATTCTCTACGGCTGATATCGAGTCAGCGATTGCATACCGCCCAACCGCCGCCATCATCTGTACGCCAACTAATCAGCATGTGAAGACAGCGATTCAGCTAGCCAAGGCCGGCATTCACATGCTTATCGAAAAACCTTTGAGCACAGAATTAGATGGGGTAGATGAGCTTAACCATCTTGTCGAAGCGAACCAGCTTGTGGCTGCCGTAGCCTACGTACACCGCGCACACCCGGCGCTTGAACAAATGAAGGAGCAGATCGACTCCGGGAAGTTCGGCAAGCCGCTTCATCTGTATGCACTGGGGGGATCGCACTTCCCGACAGGCCGACCGGACTACCGCGAAATATATTTTAACCGCCATGAAACCGGCGGGGGGGCCATCCAGGACGCGTTGACTCATATCGTGAATGCCGCCGAATGGCTTGTCGGTCCGATCGATAAATTGTCCTCAGACTCAGGCCGATTAGCGCTCGACGGTATCGAAGTCGAAGACACGGTACACGTCATGGCTCGGCACGGGCAGGTGATGTCATGCTATTGCCTGAATCAACACCAATTCCCGACCGAGCTGTCTATCACCGTCGTCTGTGAGAATGGCACCTGCCGTTACGAGCCAGAGAAAGACCGTTGGCGTTCTATGAGCAAACCCGGTGGCGACTGGATTGATCACAATGTGCCAGCGTTTAACAAAGACAAGCTATATT
>Ga0222662_1001521_pt1 | contig 10854 bp, 6 predicted proteins | sample AntAcemetagen600_FD_179821 | JGI IMG/M metagenome (GOLD analysis project Ga0222662, IMG submission 179821) | Saline water microbial communities from Ace Lake, Antarctica - #600 | ecosystem: Environmental > Aquatic > Non-marine Saline and Alkaline > Saline | place: Antarctica: Ace Lake | collected...
GGTGCATTTTGTTTTCAACCGTGAAAAGGCAGGATCTGTAGGCAATTCGGCTCAGCGCCGCGCCCGGTTCAGGAGCCCGAAAAGCGCATGTGATAGCTGATTTGTCAAGGTCTCAGCCCAAATCTGCGGCAAGTTTCACCCCAGCTTTCCTAACATGCTTTGCAGCACTTGGGGGCGACAGCAGCATCAGATTGCGCTATTAGGGGCGACATGGAAATGATCACAACGACCTCAGCCTTAGAAAAAGCCTGCGCTATACTCAGCCAAGCTTCCTTTGTCACTGTTGATACCGAATTCATGCGGGACTCGACCTACTGGCCCATATTGTGCCTGATCCAGGTCGCTGGCCCTCGCAATGACTACATCATTGATCCCCTCGCAGACGGCATCGACCTTGCCTCTTTCTATGAATTGATGGTCAATCAAGATGTGGTCAAGGTCTTCCATGCAGCACGCCAGGATATTGAGATTTTCTATCATGAGGCGCGCGCTATTCCCGACCCTCTGTTCGATAGCCAAGTCGCCGCTATGGTGTGTGGCTTTGGCGAATCTGTTGGCTATGAAACCCTGGTTCGCAAATTGGCCGATGGCCAGGTCGACAAATCCTCGCGTTTTACCGACTGGAGCCGACGCCCCCTCACCGACAAGCAGCTCAATTATGCCATTGCCGATGTAACCCACCTTCGGAAAATCTACGACACGCTTGCCAGAAGACTTGCTGATGGAAATAGAGTTGGTTGGGTTGCCGAAGAAATGGCCATCCTGCAAAACCCTGAAACATATGCATTGCGGCCAGAGAACGCCTGGAAGCGCCTCAAAATGCGGATAAAGGGCCCCAAGGCTTTAGGTGTCCTGGTCGAGGTCGCCGCCTGGCGCGAGCAACAAGCACAAGAGCGCAACACGCCGCGCAACCGTGTGATGAAAGACGACGCGCTCTTTGAATTGGCGAATCAACAACCTCGTGACCTGACGGCGCTCGAAAACCTGCGCGCGGTGCCACGTGGTTTTTCCAACAGCCGTGCCGCCTCCAGTCTCTTGGAAGCTATCAAGACCGGTCTCGGGCGTGACAAGAGCGACCTGCCGGAAATAAAAGAAGTCCCCGCTCTTCCGCCGGGCATCGGACCTCTGGTCGAGCTGCTCAAGGTTCTTCTGAAGCTGCGCAGCGAAGAACATAATGTTGCATCAAAACTCATTGCCACAGTTTCAGATCTTGATCAAATCGCAGCGAATGATGAAGCTGAGGTCGCAGCATTGTCCGGTTGGCGACGTGAAATGTTTGGAAATGATGCGCTCGCTCTGAAACGGGGCGAGATCGCCATCTCTGCAAAAGGCAGGCGTTTGCTCATTACGCAAGTACAGGTGAAACTTTAGGTCTGTGACACATTGAAGCTGGTTGGTTGCCTTAACTAAATCTTGTTATCCCACCTGCAAATATGCCCCCTCAAACGATATGGGGATATCTGACATGGGCAAGTTTTCAAACACTTCAATCAGTGTACGGATTTTTCTGTCGGCACTTGTGCCAATGCTGACATTGGTGATCTTAGGCGCGTTCATCGCCGTAACGGAGTATCAGCGTTACGCCTCGTTAGATAAGCTCGAACAACTTGCCTCCGTTGCGCCAAAAATGAGCGCTATTGTCCACGAACTGCAAATTGAGCGCGGCAACTCCGCGGGCTTCATCTCAAGCGGTGGTGCTACAAATTGGCGCGCAAGCCTGACCCAGCAGATATCCAAAACAGATGCTGTGGTCTCTCAAATCATGCCGCAGCTACAACAGTTTCCAGCGAACGATTTTGGTCAAGCTGTTGGTGACAATCTAAATGCAGCACTTGCGGCTCTAAAAAACATTCAAGCAATACGGACGAAAACCCTGGCGCGCTCCGCTGGTGTACCAGAGATCGCTGGATATTACACGCAGACGAACCGCCAGTTTCTGGATGCTGTTTCAGCCATTGCCGCCCTCGCCGACGATGCGACGATTAAAGGCCAGGCGATTTCCTATGTGAACTTACTCGAAGCCAAGGAACGCGCTGGTCTTGAACGTGCCATGGGCGCTTCCGGCTTCGGCAATGGTCAATTCTCTTCCGCCGTATTTGCAAAATTTGTCAAACTTTTAGGCTTGCAAGACGCTTTCCTTGCCAATGTTGCGGCCTTCGCATCACCAGAAACGAACGCCTTCTATACACAAACCTTAACAGGAGAGACCGTCGACAAGGTCGAACATTTCCGAGAAATTGCTCTTAGTGCGGGAACCGCGCCGCTACCGTCTCATGCAACTGGCTCAGAGTGGTTTCAGGCCATCTCCAATAAAATTGACCTGATCTATCAAGTGGAACAACGAGCTGCAGCCGAACTCTCTGCCGCCGCCAGTTCCTCTCGTGACACCGCTCAGACAACATTGTTGGCTATCTTGGCAGCCGTCGCCATTGCCTTTGCAGCCTCAGCCACACTGTGCTGGTTCTTCGCTCAAACCATTATCACTCCTCTTTCTCGTCTACGCTCCATTCTTGATACGATTGCGACGGGCTCTTTCAACATTCAGGTGGAAGGTGCTGAACGCGGTGACGAAGTTGGCGAGATGGCACGAGCGGTTGATGTGTTGCGCGCCAACAGCCTTGAAGCCGAAGCGTTGAAGAAAAAACAACAGGAAGCTGAACAACAGGCTGCGGAGACAAAGACGCGTGACCTCAACCAAATGGCTGACCAAATAGAAACGACGATTGGCGAAATGGTTGCCACATTGGCCTCTGCTTCGACGGAGTTGGAACACACAGCAAGAGGCATGACCAGCCTTGCGGATGCGACAAACACTGAATCTCAAACCGTTTCCGATGCCGCCGACAGTGCGACACAAAACGTCGAAACCATGGCATCTGCCGCAACACAACTTTCTAGTGCCATTCAAGAGGTCACTGAACAAATTACCTCCGCCGCAAAACTAACGGTTGATTCACAAGCAGATTCTCAGCGAACTGAAGACCAGATGAAAACGCTTGCGGATGCTGCGGATCGTATTGGTTCTGTGATGAAACTAATTCAGGAAATCGCCGAACAGACCAATCTGCTTGCTCTCAACGCAACGATTGAAGCTGCACGTGCCGGTGACGCAGGGAAAGGCTTTGCCGTTGTCGCGTCTGAGGTCAAAGATCTGGCAAACCAGACAGCGAAAGCGACCGAAGAAATATCCGGACATGTGACCCGTGTACAAGAAGAGACCGCGCAGGCGTCTCAGTCTATGTCTTCCATCAATCAGAAAATTGGTGACATTACTCAGGTTACGAATGCTGTTTCCGCTGCCATTGAGGAACAAAGTTCAGCGGCGGCAGAAATTTCTCGCAGCTCTGACATGACCGCTGAAATGAACCGGAACGTGGCGACCAGTATTGCCAAAGTGCGCTCCAGCTCTGCGGAGACAGGGGACGCCGCCGGACAAGTTCTAATTTCCGCCGAGGAACTCTCTAAAACATCGGAACAATTGCGCACCGTCGTTGGCGAATTTGTCAGCACAATCAGAGCCGCTTAACACTCGGAAAAAGCTCTTAGAAAAAGAATGTCGCAGCCCAGGTTGCGGCGTTTTTTTGTCAACTTTTGATTCCCGAAGCTGACCTTTAGTTCTCTGGAAAATCCCTTTTTCTAGTTCTTTTTCTCTAAAGCATACAACTTTAATCAAAATTTATATTTCTGCATTGATCCTGATCCAAACTTTAGACAATGACGATGGGGATCGGAATGTTCACACAGATTTTTAATGCATCAATTGGCAAACGTATTTTCGTGGCAGCACTCGTCCCGATTGTTGGTATTGCCCTGTTTGGTGCCTATATAATTAGTGCTGAATTTAGCCGCTATTCGTCTTTGGCGAAGCTCCAGACCCTCGCTTCTGTTGCCCCACAGATCAGCGCCATTGCCCACGAGCTCCAAAATGAGCGCGGTCTCTCCTCGACTTTCATCCACACGAATGGTGACGACATTTGGCAAGACCGACTGGACGTACAAATAGCCAAGACTGACGTCGTTCTTTCGAGAGTTCTTGCTGATCTCCAGGCATTTCCCGCGAGTGACTATGGGGTGGAATTTGAAGAGCAATTGTCTACGAGCCTGGCGGAATTTGAAAAACTTGCCGGTTTTCGCGAACGCACCCTGTCAACACGTACCACTATCTCTGCAACATCCCTTTATTACACAGAGACCATCCGTGGGCTGTTGGACAGTGTGGCTACAATTTCCGCTATTGCGAGTGATGCTGAAATAAAGGGGCGCAGCACCGCCTATGTCAGCCTATTGGAAATAAAAGAACGCGCCGGAATGGAACGTGCCATGGGCACCAAAGGATATGGCAACAATCATTTCAATTCTGATACACATTCCAATTTCGTGACATTGATCGGTCAACAAGATTCTTTCATGGAAGTTTTCGCCTCTTACGCCTCAGACGAAGAACGTGCCTTCTATGATGCCACTGTCACCGGCTCTATTGTGGATGAGGTTGAGTACCAACGAGACGTCGCTGTCGAGGCTGGATACGATGAAATTTACGACACAATCACAGCTACCGAATGGTTCGACAATATTTCTGCAAAAATCAACCTGATCAAACAGGTGGAAGATTTTGTGTCGACGAACCTCATTGCTGCTGCAGACGGCGCACTTTCCTCAGCACGTACAAAGCTGTTGACGACGCTGGCTTTGACACTCGCCTCACTTGCCATTGCAAGTACCGCCTGTTTTTTTGTTGGCCGTTCAATTACAAAACCCTTGTCTGACCTGCAACGTACGATGGTCGATGTCGCTAAAGGCTCATTTGATATCAACATAACGGGCGCTCGCCGAAACGACGAGGTTGGCGATATGGCCCGCGCTGTCGAAGCATTCCGCGACCAAGGACGTGAAGCAGAACAGTTGAAAAAAGACCAATTTTTGGCGGAGCAAAGTGCTGCGGAAGAAAAACGCAGAAGTTTGAACCAAATGGCGGATGATTTGGAATCCTCGATCGGCCAGATGATTGATGGATTGTCCAACTCTTCCAACCAACTGGAAAAAACAGCCCGTGATATGCGTGAGCTCGCCACGACGACAAACACCGAAGCAGGTGCCGTGGGCGAAGCAAGTGCTGGCGCCACCCGAAATGTAGAAGCTGTTGCCGCAGCGGCAACGCAACTTTCAACAGCGATTGGCGAAGTTACCAGTCAAATTTCATTGTCGGCGCAATTAACGACAGCATCTCAAGCAGCCTCGGAAAAAACCGATGGGCAGATGAAAAACTTAGGCGAAGCGGCTAAGCGAATTAGTTCTGTCATGGAGCTCATTCAGGAAATTGCCGAACAAACGAACTTGCTTGCCCTGAATGCTACCATTGAGGCCGCACGCGCTGGTGAAGCTGGTAAGGGCTTTGCTGTTGTTGCCTCTGAGGTTAAGGATCTGGCTAACCAGACCGCAAAAGCAACCGGTGAAATTTCTCAAAATGTTTCCCGCGTTCAAGAAGGAACGCAGAGTGCTGCGTTGGCGATGGCAGAGATCTCGGAAAAAATCGGAGAAATTAACAATGTTACCACGGCGGTGTCTGGCGCAGTAGAACAGCAAAGTGCTGCGACACTTGAAATTTCCCGGACTGCCGAGGAGACAGCAGAGATGAACCGCAATGTATCTGCAAGCATCGATACTGTGAAGTCGGCTGCTGAGCAAACAGGGTCTGCCGCATCGCAAGTCTTGAACTCTGCAGAAGAGCTTTCGCACACGGCCGAAAGTCTTCGCGCGAAAGTGAGTACGTTTGTTCAGTCAATTCGAGCCGCATAATTGGTGCGACGGCGTATAATGTTAGAGAACCCGGATATCGCTTTTAAGCCCTAGAACTTTGGCCAACGCCGCCATCCTTTTTTCAACGACTTCCCCGACAAAGGCGCGGTGCGAGCTTTGCACATCCAACTTCAACTGGTCAGACGTCACTGCGAGGCGCGTATAAGGCAAAACCCCTGTACTTGCGGCACACAGCGTGAACGCCAAGCGAAGAGCCACACCCATCACGCACGCTCTTTTGTGCCCCTCTTCATCGAGCAAATTCTGTAACCGCCCACCCACTTTGGGTTCTCCCGCGCCTGCATGGCGGTGATAGCCAACACGCGCTAAAAACAAGCGTTCTGAGTGGGTCACACCGGATATTGGTGCCAGCAGAATTTCCTCATGCGCATGGTTTGCCCGGTAATCGGGATGCACGTACCACCCAATATCTGCGAGCACGCAGGCAGCGAGCCTCAATCGTTTTTGTGCTTCAGACTCACCTAACCCATGACTTGCAAAAATCGGTGCGATCCAGTCGGCCAATTCATTTTTTTGTTCAGGAAATCGAACAAGACGGGTTGCAAGATCTTCAGCGCCCGCTAACAGCGGATCGCGTTTTCGTTCCACCTTGTCCAGATGTTCAAACAACAATCCTTCACGCACCCCATATGCTGAAATGGAAACGTATTTCACCCGCGTCGCAGCAATCAATTGGCTCAACACATGGGCACCAATGGGAAGCGCTTCTACACGCCGTGACGAAACGTCGGGTATTTTAGCCAGTGATTTAGGGCCTAGCTGTTCGATCAACCCAGCGAGTTCTGCGACCTCTGCGGCGGGGATCACATAGTTGTGGAGCACTCTTATGGGATAGTCATTTTGCGCCATATGGATGCGCGCTAGGTTCCGCCAAACCCCACCGACAGCATACAATGTGCGACGCTTTCCCTGTCCAATCCATTCAACCGTGTCCAGCGTGTCATCAATGCCTGCCAACACTTCCTTCAAGTTCTTTTTGTTATCACCCAACAGGCGCAAAGGACCCAAAGGCAAGGTTGCCCCCTCACCCATTGATCCGTTCTGCACATCAACCAGTTCAAGACTACCCCCGCCCAAATCGCCAACAATGCCATCGGCTTCCGGGGTTCCGGACAATACGCCCAGTGCGGCGTATCTCGCTTCTTCCTTACCAGACAGCACGCGAACGGGATGCCCCGTTGCATCTTCAATGGCGGCTTTGAATTCAGGTCCATCTTCTGCGTCGCGCACCGCGGCGGTTGCAACCATTTCCACGTGCTGGACTTCTAGTTTACCGAGCAGCGCCCAAAAGCGCGTCAATGCTCTGAGGGCACGCACTTTGCCTTCCGGGTCTAGCTTGCCGGTTTCTCTTAAACATCGGCCAAGGCCTGCAAGGATTTTCTCATTGAAAATGGGGACAGGATTGCGCTTGGCGCCTTCGTAGATCACAAGGCGCACAGAGTTCGATCCAATATCGACGATTGCAAAGGGCGCTGCTTGAGGCACTAAAGCCCGGATGCCGTTTTCGACCACCGGCTGATCATTTTTTCCCCGACGAAAGGTCAACTGTAGGTGGCTCGTTTCGTTCCGATGACTTGCCTCGACCTGACAAGCTCGCATTGTTCATAAAATAGGCATGAGCATTAAAGGGCTCGACACCTTGTTGTCGTTCAATACGCTGATAGCTTTCATCGGGCAACATATACCAGCTTTGCTCATTATCTTTAAGGTTCGCAACCATGATTTGATCGAGAATTTGATCATGAACAGTAGGATTGTTGACAGGAACCAATATTTCGATGCGGCGGTCCAGATTGCGTGGCATCCAGTCGGCTGACGAAAAATAAATTTTGGCACTATCTGAGGGCAGGCCCTTGCCATTTCCAAAGCATGCGATTCGCGAATGCTCAAGGAAACGACCAACGATGCTTTTCACACGAATGTTTTCAGATAGACCTGGAACCCCTGCCCGCAGACAACAAATGCCCCGAACCACGAGGTCGATCTGCACACCCGCCTGGCTGGCGGAATAAAGAGAGTCGATGAGAATCGGGTCAACGAGAGAATTAATTTTCGCCCAGATAGCCGCTGGCCGGCCAGCGCGTGCGTGATCGATTTCTGCCTGAATATGGCCAAGCAATCTCGCCCTCAAGTTCTTTGGCGACATGGCCAGTTGCTCCAGTCGCTCTGGCTCTGCATACCCTGTCAGGTAATTGAAAATTTGTGCCACATCACGGCCCAGCTCAGGGTCATCCGTGAACATCGATAGATCTGTGTAAACCTTTGCGGTAATAGGGTGATAATTGCCTGTCCCCACATGCACATAAGAACGCAGGCTGCCGCTTTCTCGGCGTACCACCAAGCTCATTTTGGCATGTGTTTTCAGTTCAATGAAACCGAACACCACCTGCACACCCGCGCGCTCCAAATCTCGCGCCCAGGCGATATTTGCGGCCTCATCAAAACGGGCTTTCAGTTCCACCAACGCCGTTACTGATTTACCAGCCTCCGCTGCTTCCACCAGCGCTTGCACAATGGGTGAGTCTTTAGACGTGCGGTAAAGCGTTTGCTTGATCGCGACAACGTCAGGGTCGGCAGCAGCTTGCCTCAAAAACTGCACAACAACATCGAAACTCTCATAGGGATGATGGACGACAAAATCTTTTGCGCGAATTGCCGCAAAACAATCACCACCAAAGTCTCGCACACGCTCGGGAAAGCGCGCGTTGTAAGGTGGGAACTTGAGGTCAGGAAAATCGTCCACGATCAGCTGGCTGGTTTGCGACAGACCTATTAGACCATCCACCAAAATCAACTCCTGATTTCCCACCATCAATTCACGGACAACCAAATCACGCAATTGATCAGGCGTTGACGCCTCCATTTTGAGACGGATAACACTGCCGCGCCGACGACGTTTCAGTGCGGATTCATAATAGCGAACGAGATCTTCCGCTTCTTCTTCAATCTCAAGATCACTATCGCGCAACACTCTGAACGCGCCCTGGCCAATGGCTTGATATCCTGGGAAAAGACGATCAAGAAAAAGCCTGATCATATTTTCCAGGCTCAAAAATCTTACTTCCGCACCACCATCGGGATTATTTGGTAAACGAATAAAACGATCCACCTGTTGAGGGATCGGCAAAAGCGCGTTCATTATTTTGCCGTCGGTCACGCGGCGCAATTGTAGCGCCAGGCAGAAGCCCATGTTCGGTATAAAGGGGAATGGGTGTGCGGGATCAATCGCAAGGGGTGTCAAGACAGGAAAGACCGTTTCCAAAAACTGCGTTTCCAACCATGAAAACTCAATCGGTGTCACTTCTTCAGAATCGATTACAGAAACTTTGTTTGTGCGAAGTTCTGAGCGCAGCAGATCCCATTGTCTTTGTTGCTCAACCATAAGTTCGTTGGCGGCCGCATTTACTTTTTCAAGCTGCTGCGCCGCTGTCAGTCCATCTTGGCTTCTTGTTTCGACGCCAGCGTTGACCTGGCCCTTCAACCCCGCCACGCGCACCATGTAAAACTCATCGAGATTGCTTGCCGAAATGGAGAGAAAGCGCAAACGCTCAAGCAGTGGATGATTAAGATTATCAGCTTCTTCCAAAACGCGTTTATTGAATGCCAGCCAGGACAATTCGCGGTTTACAAACCGGTCTGGTGAGCCTGCATCAATTGCCGTGATTTTATTTTGGCCATCAGCGACGTCCACCTTGGCTGTTTTGCCAACAGATGCCTTGCCCGTACGACGCGTGGTTTTTTGTGATGCTTGAGGCGTGCTCATTGATAAATCTCATTCTAAGTGCTGATTAAGCGTCGGCAAAATATTAGCCAGGTGCCACATGTCACTTTCTCAAATAACCGAAGCCGGGCAAAACCCTTATGGTTTCTAATTTACGCCAATTATGTAACGAAGTCATGACGAAGTGGGCAGGCGTTTCATAACTTCCGCCACCAAAGGGACCGTTACACGCCTTTTTCCGGCCAAGGCGGCCCGGTCTATCTCACCGACCAACGTTCTGGCAACGGCAATTGAGCGATCCATGTGAACGGCAAGATACCTGATGGTTGCTTCTGGAACGGGCAATTGCCGGTCCTGGAAAAGTTTTTCAAGAACAGCCGCCAGCAAATCATCGTCTGGCGCGCCGAGCTCCGCCGTTACGGCAGCACGCAAACGAGAGGAAAGATCTGGCAGTTTTACCTCCAACTGCGCTGGACCAATCTTTGATGTCAGCAACAGATGACCCTGTTCTTCCTTTATGAGATTGATCAGGTGAAACAGGTTCGTCTCTGCGTTGGCAGGAAGCAGGTCCACGTCTTCCAACAACACAGCTTTATTCGCGACAAGGGTTGGCAAATCCGCCTCCGAGAGCGCATCTGGTTCAACACATAAAGCATCGCACCTGGTGCGCCAGACCTCACTCAGATGGGTTTTCCCGGACCCTGGCGGCCCAACCAACATGGCAATCGACATCGGCCATTTCGGCCAACTGTCGATCAGGGCGACAGCAACCGCGTTGGCCTCACCAACCAAAAAGTCGTCACGACCCAAAGCAACCCTGTGTGGCAGATCAAGAGGAAGTTGTGCCACCGTCACGCTTCTCCTCCGCCCTGATCTTGGCTTTGGCCACGGTACAAAGCGCTGTTCAAATATCGACCCGCAGCGAAACGCACCAATACGCCGATGGCGGCAGAGACAGGTACAGCCAACAGCATGCCAAGAAAACCAAACAAATAGCCAAAGGCAAACAAAGCCAACATCACCCAGAGAGGGTGCAGGCGAACCCGGCCGCCAACCAGTTTTGGCGTTAAGAAGTTGCCCTCAATGAATTGTCCGATCACAAAGACGGAGGCCACCGCGATGACCCATCCATATTCCGGCCAGAATTGTACGACGGCGATAGTTACAGCTAGGCAAAAACCAACAATCGAACCGACATAAGGAATGAAACTGATAAGTCCCGCAATGAGACCAACGATCAGCCCAAAGTCGAGGCCTAGCAGGGTCAGTCCAATGCCGTAATAACTTCCCAACAGGACGCATACGGCGCCTTGTCC
>Ga0222662_1001523_pt1 | contig 10844 bp, 11 predicted proteins | sample AntAcemetagen600_FD_179821 | JGI IMG/M metagenome (GOLD analysis project Ga0222662, IMG submission 179821) | Saline water microbial communities from Ace Lake, Antarctica - #600 | ecosystem: Environmental > Aquatic > Non-marine Saline and Alkaline > Saline | place: Antarctica: Ace Lake...
ACATAATGTCGATTACATTATTCATTCATTTATCCGAGGTAAAAAAGATATTGATGAAATTAAGGCAATCCTTAATGAATACGAAAATCATAATGTAAAAATTATCGCGAAAATTGAAAACCGAGAAGGGTTCGATAATATTGATGAAATTCTAGAAAACTGTGAAGGGTTGATGGTTGCACGAGGAGACTTAGGCGTAGAAGTTCCATTTGAAGAGGTTCCATATATGCAAAAAATTATGGTTAATCGTGCTACTGAAATGGGAAAAATTTCTATTGTTGCAACACAGGCACTTCATTCAATGGTAGAAAATCCTCGTCCAACACGAGCTGAAGTTTCAGATGTAGCAAATGCAGTTCTTGATGGGGCTGATGGAGTTTCAATGAGTGGAGAAACTGCATATGGAAAATATCCACGACAAGCAGTTAATGCAATGGCACGAATTATGAAATTTACCGAAGCAACTCGAGACGAAGTAAACTTCACTGAAGCACAGCCAATTTCAGAACACCCGATGCACGTTGTTGCAGAATCTGTTGTTCATACTGCAGACATGTCGGGAGCAGAAATAATTATCGTTGAAAGTGATAATCCAAAAATTGCACAAACTATTTCTGCATTTCGTCCTGATACTCCAATTTACGCATTTTCTGAAAAGAAAGAAATTGTACGAGAGCTTAAGCTTTCATATGCAGTACATGCACGATCGAGCGCAGACATTAAGCAAACATTACTTGATGAAGAATACGTTGCCGATGACATGGTTGTTGTTGTGCGAGCACGAGACGATTCTACTGAAGAATTTGATATTAGCGTGACGACAATCGAAAGCCTGTAAAATAGTCTTTATAATCTATTTAGAAATTGACTTCACATTTTATGTGAAGTCATTTTCTTTTTGTGAAATATATGTAATATGGCTAATGAATGGGAAGAACTAGTACAAGACCTCGTAGCCGGCGTAGTTTGAAAAGATTACGGAAAACTAAAATAATAACCCACGGCCTTCGCTGTGATAAACAAATGGAGGAACCGTTTGAAGATGATTTATTCATCTCTTCAAAAAAACCACAAAAAACAATCGTTGCATTGCTTGATCGTAAGAATATTGTCATTGAAATCGACCATAGTGTGAATATCGAACCAGGAGCCTTGCCTTCTGGTAAGAATGCATACTTTGCCGATGATGGCATATTGTTGCTCCAAAAAACTACATCAAATAAAACAAAGCGGAAAATGCTTTTTGTTTCACTCGAGAAGTTTCGTTCAATGTCGGGTCAGCGAAACTTTTGGAAACAGAACTTCGTTTGTAAGACTGCAACATTTAGTTTTTGGGGAGGTAAGCGTAACCTCCAGGTGAGTTTCTAACTCACTATATTTTCTTTTTGTTACAATACAGTAATTATTTAAAACACATATCATATGAACAAGAATGAATATTACCGAAATAAAGTAGAGGCATTTAATGAACCAGAGCGTTTAGTAGAAAGTGTTCCTCTTCCAGGCAATCCAAAGAAATTTCATATCATTGGAATATGTGGAACGGCAATGGGTGCGCTTGCAGGATTGTTACGTGATAAGGGATATGAGGTAAGTGGTTCAGATCAGGCTTGTTTTCCTCCTATTTCAGATATGCTTGAAACACTTGATGTCGATGTTCATACAGGAAATTACGAAGCATTAAACATTGCTGAAGATGTCGATATTACTGTTATTGGAAATGTTTCTACTCCTAAAAATCCAGAAGCAGCACATGTTCGTGAAAATAACCTTCCATTCACTACACTCCCAGACACACTTCGTGATTATGTATTTGGTGACGCAAAACGAATTGTGGTTGCTGGCACACATGGAAAAACAACTACTACGGGAATTGTAACTGCACTGTTTGATACTGCAAAGAAGAATCCTGGATTTATGATTGGGGGTGTTCCTCAAGGAAAAGAAAAAGGATTTAGTGTTGGAAATGGCGACTATGCAATTTTTGAAGGAGATGAATATGACACTAGCTACTTTAATAAAATGCCGAAATTTTTACAATACGGCGCACATACAGGAATTGTAACGTCACTAGAATTAGACCATTTGGATATTTATTCAGATTTAGAAGATTACACACAAGCATTTAATTATTTCGCACAAGATATTCCAAAGGATGGATTTTTGTTTATTAATGGGGACGATGATGTGCTAACGCACTTAAAAGATGAAGCAAAACAATGTATGGTGAGAACCTATGGTTTTAATGACAGTAACGATATTTACGGAAAGTACATGCGAACGACACCGCAAGGAACACAAGTTTGCACCGTTGTTGTAGATGGTGAGGAATTGGGGGAAATTGAAACACCGCTTCCTGGGTTGTATAACATTGCAAACTGTTTAGGTGCGCTTGGAATTGCACTTGTGCACGGAATTTCATTTGAGGATATTCAAAAAGGATTACGAATTTTTGGAGGAATGAAGCGACGTCAAGAAGTTGTATGTGAAGTAAATGGGATTACGCTCATTGATGATTTTGCACATCATCCAACATCGGTAAAAGCAACATTGGCTGGTATAAAAGAAAAGTATGCACAAAGTGAAACCCCGCGACGATTAGTTGCAATATTCGAGCCTCGTTCAAATTCAAGCAGAAAAAAGATTTTTGAAAAAGACTATGTTACAAGTTTTGATAGTGCAGATGTGGTTTTTTTAAAAACTCCTAAGCTTCGTCATAATGATGATGCTGATGATTTCATAAGTCCTGAAGCAATTAAAGCTGGGATACTTGCTCGAAATGAAAACGCACAAGTATTCACTCATGAAAATGTTGATGCGCTTGCAGAAGATATTATGAGTACTGTGAAAGAAGGCGATATTGTAATGATGATGTCGAATGGGAATTTTGATGGGTTGAAAGGGAAGTTGGAAGAAGGGTTAAAAGAAAAAAAAGCTTAAATCTCTTTTGGAGAAAAAAGCTCATGTGTTGGTGGATTGCGGTAAGAAATATCTTACAGGTTCCGCATCATCATGCGGAACCTGTAAGACAATTCTCGTAAACCAACTTGTGGAATATCAATTGGTAAGCCTAGCGGCTTATCGTCCTCGTCTTTTTCGTGTGTAAGCCAAGAGTTCACTGTCGCTTGGTCGAGTTTTGCTGCAAAGTGGCGAAGCAAAAGCTCGACTGCAATAAGTCTTTGTGGTGCACCATTCCATTCAAACTCTGTTGCATATTTATGCAACACATCGTAGCTAAGCCAGCTAGAGTGAATAAAAGGGAATGTGTACCTTTGTGAGTCGGCAGGTTTGTCGAGTACGTGAAGCATGAGCCACTCGGTAACATCTTCGCACGACATTCTGATAAAGGTTTTAATTGTAGGAATGTTCATAATTGTTTCAATCAGATTGTCATAAAAGAAACAAAAGTCAATTTAAAAAGAAAAATCTTAGCCCGAAAACTAAAAGAGCGTTTTGTGCCAAACAAGGCCTCGAATTGCCATGAGACGATTCACAAACTCGGCTTCTGTGAGTACTGTTTCGTGCGTGTCGTGTGATCCATCTCGATGTTTAAGTTCTGCACCCTTTGAATCAATCAAAGCTTTTTTGAAAGATGATGATTCTGTTGCGACAGTAAGAAAAATTTCTGTAAGGAGATCTTGGTAGGCATCGCTGTGTCTGCCGTACTCTTCGTTGTTCCACCATAGTGTTTGCCTCTTTTTCCAATCAGGTGCATTTGGTTCCTCACGAGTTTTCCACGCAACGACCCCTGAACGCCTGCAAACCTCTTGTTGCCATGCAAAATCGCGGAACTTAAGTGCTTGAAGAATTCCTTCAATTGAAGCACACTCGACTTCATCAAAGATGAACGGATGTGGCGAAAGATTACTTAGAGCTTTAGCAATGCCTGTTTGGTCGTAGCCAATATTTATTGATTCCATTTGTTTTTCTGATAGGTACATGCTCGGAATTGAGTATTTGTTTTCTATTCGAAATTATAATAGAATCACTCGCATGTCAACACTCTATATAGTTGCAACGCCTATTGGAAATCTCGAAGATATAACACTTCGGGCTATTCGTATTTTAAAAGAAGTCGATTTGGTTTTATGTGAAGATACGCGTGTTACTAAAAAACTATTACGACAGTATGAAATCGACACAGCAACCATGTCGTATCATGCGCATTCAAAAATTACTAAAGAAGAAAAAATAATTGCGTTTTTAGAAGAAGGGAAGTCTGTGGCGCTTGTTTCTGACGCTGGAACACCTGCTATTTCAGACCCTGGTGCGATGTTGGTACAACATATTAGAGAGCATTTTAATCTCGCATGTCTCCCTGAACCTGCCTTGCCGGCAGGCAGGCTTGTTTCAGGGTCTCGTATTAATGCAGGAGAATCTGAAATAAATTCAGATAGACATTGTGTAGATTCAGGGAGACACAAGAAAGTTTCAATAGAATCGGTTCCTGGTCCAAGCGCGTTAACTGCCGCATTTTCTATTGCTGGAATTCCAGTTTCTGATTTTACATTTTATGGATTTCTTCCTCATAAAAAAGGGCGTCAAACATTATTTCAAGAAATAGCAGAATCGAAGCGAGCGGCAATTTTTTATGAATCACCACATCGTATTGAAAAAGCACTTACTTCATTACAAGAATTTTGTCCTAACAAAACTGTGACGCTTGTTCGTGAACTTACAAAAATATACGAAGATGTCTTGCAAGGAAGTGCTGAAAGTATTATGGAAACACTGAAAGAATTTCCAGAAAAGCTACGAGGAGAAATGGTGGTAATTGTGAGTGAGCAAAAATAAGCTTATAATGGTTGTAATGAAACATTCATCATCTGAGGTTAGAAAATTTATTTGTCGGTGGGTAGGAATTTTATTGTTACTACTTCCTTTTATTGGAGTACCAAAATCATGGAAAGATAGTGTTATTTTCATTTTTGCTATTCTGCTTATATTTGCCAGCTTCTCGTTGAAGCGACCTGCAAAAATGAGTAAACAAGAAGTGCTTGAAGAAACAACCACCTACGACGGTTATGAAGAAGATGACGATGAGGATAGTGAAGATGACGAAGAAGAAAAAGAAGGCGATTATTTGCATCAGCAGCGCTAGTTAGGGAACTAAAAATAAGCTTGTTATATTTAGATTTTTCTATAGAGTGTTCACAGATGAGTGCAAAAGATAAATCTAGAATGCCAAGCGGATATCGTTTTGAGCAAAAGATCTTTGGTATTTGTTCTGGAGTTATGCCGTATTACAAAATTAAGTATGCGACATTTGAAGAATGCTTGAACGAGGCAATAAATGTTTCTCGTTCAAGAAAGTGGAATCCACACGACAGCAAGCAACCTTTGCTTGAAAAATTGAGGAAAGCAATCAAAACCCAATGTGACGAAAGACACTTAAAAGTTTCGATAGAAATTTGGAGAACGGTAGGGTCACGCTTCGACATTCTTCACGGCGTAGATGGATTCATACGAATCGCAAAAAAACAAAAAAATAAAAAACAAGACTGGAAATACTTTTACATCGATGTCTCCTTACGAGACAAAGAGGTAGATGATCACGCGAACCCAGTACATGTTTTAAATCCAGAACATTTTGAGCAAGAGTGTATCGACGACACAGCAAGTGTAATTTGCAAAAGCACGTTCCCTGAAGTGTTTGAAGAGTAACTCTTTTTTCTTTCAAGTTGTTGCAAAGTAGTGTATCTAGGAGTACAAATAGATAAGCACCTTATAAAATGATGGCACTATACTTAATTGGTCTTACGGTCACATTTGTGACTACGCAGTGGTATGCAAATCATATTGCAAACACTTTTGTTTCTCCATTTCTTACTTCGGCTCCAAGGAGCTAAGCAAGAAATTTTTCTTTTCTGCTACAATATAAGCAATGCACGAAGATCCAGAGAAAATTACCTATTTTGGAATAACAGATGCTCGTAATAAACGAATCCCTTTTGGAATTAAAACAAAAGATAGAAGTCGACATCTTTACGTAATTGGGAAAACTGGTATGGGTAAGTCGAACTTGCTTGAAGTTATGGGTGTGCAAGATATTCGAAATGGAGAAGGGTTATGTTTTATTGATCCCCATGGAAAAACTGCCGAATTGTTACTCGAGCATATTCCACCTGAACGAAAAAATGATGTACTGTATTTCGCTCCGTTTGATACCGAGCATCCAGTTTCTTTTAATGTTTTAGAAGATGTAGGAATAGACAAACGACACCTCGTTGTTTCTGGACTGATGTCTTCATTTAAGAAAATTTGGCAAGACGCATGGTCGGCTCGGATGGAATATATTCTTACTAATACATTATTGGCGTTGCTCGAATATCCCGACTCTACGTTATTGATGGTAAACAAGATGCTTTCAGATAAAGCATTTCGAAAAAAAGTTGTCGACAATGTAACTGATGTTTCAGTTAAGTCTTTCTGGGTTGATGAGTTTGCAAACTATACCGAGCGTATGGCAGCTGAAGCGGTTCCTGCAATTCAAAACAAAGTAGGGCAATTCACAGCAAATCCACTTATTCGAAATATTCTTGGGCAGCCAAAATCAACGTTCGACTTACGTGAACTTATCGATACTAAAAAAATCATCATCGTAAACCTTTCGAAAGGAAGAATTGGTGAAGCGAATGCACAACTTTTAGGAAGCATGCTTGTTACTAAAATTTATTTGGCTGCGATGAGTCGTGCTGATATTAGTGAAGCAACACTTAATACACTTCCATCATTTTATTTATATGTTGATGAGTTTCAATCGTTCGCCAATGAATCATTTGCAGATATTTTATCTGAAGCTCGAAAATATAAACTAAGTTTAAATATTGCCCATCAGTACGTAGAGCAAATGCCTGAAGAGGTTAGAAATGCAGTATTCGGAAACGTTGGAACAATGATTACTTTTCGTGTAGGAGCAACAGACGCAGAGCATTTAGAAAAAGAATTTGCTCCTGTATTTGAAGCGCAAGATATTGTTAATCTTGGCAGGTTTCAAATGTACCTTCGATTAATGATTGATGGTGTTGGTTCGCAACCTTTTTCAGCGATGGGACTTCCTCCTTTAGAACACATGCAAGAACCAATTGTGGATGAAGTTATTGAAGCTTCTAGAAAACAATTTGCGTGCCCTAAAGCAGAAGTAGATCTGCATGTTCAAAAAATGCTTGGACTTGGAGAATTTTCTAAAAGCAATACGCAGCAAAATAATAATGCTGGTAGCAACAGAGATCAGAATAAAAAACCTGGAAATCAGAAAGGGAAACAAAATGAGTATGGGAATAATAAGCCACAAAACAATCAATACGAAAGAAGCAATAAAAAAGAAAATGTAGAGCAAAAAAATAAACCAATGCTTGATGAAACTGCAAAAAAGGAATTGCAAGCAATGCTAGCAGCAACACAACAAAAAAAACAAGAAACTCCTGAGCCTGCCAAAGAAGATGTTGCTGATGAGTCTGCAGCACTGTCGAAAGCGATTGAGCAAAAGAAACGACAGCACGATGCCCCTAAATCAAATAGCGGAAAGCCCGACCCTAAGAAGGTTAGTAATGAAAACCGAGACGGCCTTAAAGGTGCACTTGCTGCAGTGCTTGGAGAAAGCTTTAAGCCAGAAGAAAGTAAAAAAGAAGCGGAAACAAAAAAAGAGCACAAGCAAGATCAAAATCATGCTACTGTAAAAAATCAAAGTAATGAGAATAATAATAAATCAAATAACAGCAACGACACCTCTCGACCAAAAGAAGTTTCAACTGAAGATTTACGAAAAATTTTAGAAGCATAATTACTGTAGTTTTGTATGAATACTGATAAAAATCAGAATAAAAAGAAAAAAGTGCTTTTGTTTGCATTAACATATTATCCAAAATTTGTTGGAGGAGATGGTGTTGCTGTAAAAGAAATTACCGACAGAATTTCAGAAGATACATATGAATTTCATATGATTACATTGCGGCTCGATAAAACACTTCCTGTGTATGAAAAATTTGGAAATGTGTATGTGTATCGCGTTGGGTTTTCAAAAGAAAATCCTACTCCCGAAGAACTCGTAACGTTTCCAATGTATTTTTCAAAAATACTGTTTCCAATTTCTGCTTTTTGGCAGGCTGTAAAACTGCATAAAAAACATCACTTCAATTTCTTATGGGGAATGATGGCCTATGCGGGATTTCCAATGGTGTTCTTTAATTTCTTTTTTCCAAAAGTGCCAATTTTACTAACTTTACAAGATGGCGACCCTGTTGAAGTAATTGTAGGGAGAGCTCGTGTTAAGGTAGTACTTCCAATTTTTAAGCGAATTTTTAAAATTACAACACACATACAATCGATTTCAGAATATCTTGCAGATTTTGCTCGAACAATGGGATACAAAAAAGAAATTACCATTGTTCCTAATGGTGTTGATTACGAAAAATTTTCTGCGGTTGATAGAAACAAAGTGGGCGAGCAACGATTACTGTTAGAAAAGCACTTCTCGGAAGTTCCAAATCCGTACATGCTTTTTACTGCATCTCGATTAGTGAAAAAGAATGCTAACGATATTGTTATTCGTTCACTGAAAAAAATGCCAGACCGTGTTGTATTTGTAATTGCAGGACTAGGTCCAGACGAGCAGATGCTTCGCGCATTGGCTAAAACTGAAGGTGTTGAAGATAGAGTATTGTTTTTAGGACATCAACAATTTGATACATTGCCAGTGTATTACCACGCATCCGATTGTTTTATCCGACCATCACGAACTGAAGGTTTTGGAAATTCATTTATTGAAGCAATGGCTGCAAACATACCTGTAATTGCAACAACGGCAGGAGGAATTAAGGATTTTTTATTTCACGATGAAAATGGACTGGAAGTTGGAATTGAAAGCACTGACGATATTGCAACACAAGTGCATCGTCTTTTAAATGAAACGGGACTGCGAGAGCGAATTACTAAAAATGCAAAGGAAATGGCAAAAGAGAAATACGACTGGAACATTATTGTTGCAGGTATGGAAAAAGTATTTGAAAAAGTAGAAAGAAAATAGAAAAGAAAAAAGCTCGTTCATGAAATGATTGAGCAGGATGTGACCTCTTTGATTCGTACGTTGAAGGTGGGAAAATGTCCTCCAACAACATAGATTCCTTTTACCTCTCGGTCATCACGAATAATCTGTAGCAGCAGTTTCTTGAGTTTACGTTCACTGCGAGCAGATGTGCGTAACTTCAGTTTGTGTTGGTCCCTGAATTCTCGAAAAACGACACCTGTTCGAGTGTTTCTGAACTCCACAACAAACTTGGCCAGAACTGTAACATCCTGGTCAGGTCTTGAAGTTACTGCGAGAAGTGAAAGTGGCAAAAAACCACACATGCTGAAAAAAGAACGCCTTATCATATCTGGTTGACTTTAGTAGTATATTTTAAGAAAGTCAATTAAAAGAAAAATCAACCTTTCTTTTAGAGGGCAGCTGAATAGAGTCTAATTTTTACTGACCCTGGCATAACGACATTTTTTCCATCTCGATAAAGTACCTTGATGGTTTCTTCAATCATCGCGATTGCTTCAGGTTCAGAGAGTCTGTTGTCGATATGAAACCGTTCGAGTGTAACTAGTTTCCAATCATTGGTGAACATCACATTCCTTTCTTGCAGCCAAACACGGCCATAGTAGTGACCAGTTTTTCTTTGTGGAATGTTTGTATTTGCGAATGCGTAGTTGTTAGCTCCTCCAAGAGTAAGCACCGACAACGAATATAATAAGGATCTTCTTTTCATCTTTTTCAATGTAGCGTAAATAATTTCTATTGTAAATATAGTACTTTGTTTACTGATTAGAATTGATAGGTACAATACAAGATATGAAAATCCTGATTATTACTGGAATATATCCACCTACTCCTGGTGGCCCAGCAACATACACAAAGCTATTAGAAGACGAACTGCCAAAGAAAGGGTTCGATGTTTCTGTGGTGACATTCGATAGTGTTCGGCATCTACCAAAGGGAATTCGACATATTGTTTTTATTTTTAAAATACTACAAGCAGGAAAACATGTTGATGTATTGTACGCTCAAGATCCTGTGTCTGTAGGGTTCCCAACGTATATCGCATCAAAAATTATAAAGAAAAAATATGTACTAAAAGTAGTTGGCGATTATGCCTGGGAGCAAGGAAGACAACGTTTTGGAGTTGTAGATTTACTCGACGAATTTGTTCATCCTGAAAATGTGTATCACAAAAAAGTTATGGCATTAAAAAAAGTGCAAACAGCTGTAGCAAAAAGTGCAGAGAAAATAATCGTTCCCTCTAACTATTTACAAGGAATAGTTGCTGCGTGGGGAATTGATGCAGAAAAAATACACGTTGTATATAATGCGTTTAATGGTGCGTTTGTAAAAGATACTAAAGAGATGTTGCGTGATACTCATAACATATCTCAAGAGGATGAAATTATCGTAACGGTTGCTCGCCTTGTTCCTTGGAAAGGTATCGACACGTTACTTACTCTAATTCCAAAACTTCAAAAAGATACAAAGAAGACGCATTTATTTGTTATTGGAAGTGGTCCCGAGCAAGAAAAACTTGAAGCAATAATCGCAGAAAAAAACCTGCACGAGTGTGTAACGCTTACTGGTCCGCTCGATAGAGATGTTGTATATGAATATATTTCATTAGCAGATGTGTTTGTGCTTAATACCGCATACGAAGGTTTGTCGCATGTTTTGTTGGAATCTTTAGCACTTGGAACTCCTGTGGTAACTACTGACGTTGGAGGAAATCCAGAACTTGTTCGTCATGAAGAGAATGGAATACTGGTTCCATATAACGATGTTCCTTCATTACAAACTGCAATCAGGTTTGTGCTAA
>Ga0222662_1001525_pt1 | contig 10837 bp, 5 predicted proteins | sample AntAcemetagen600_FD_179821 | JGI IMG/M metagenome (GOLD analysis project Ga0222662, IMG submission 179821) | Saline water microbial communities from Ace Lake, Antarctica - #600 | ecosystem: Environmental > Aquatic > Non-marine Saline and Alkaline > Saline | place: Antarctica: Ace Lake | collected...
GCGATCGGCCGCATCATCGCCGAGGCGATGGACAAGGTCGGCAAGGAAGGCGTGATCACCGTCGAAGAGGCGAAGAGCCTCGAGACGACGCTCGACGTGGTCGAGGGCATGCAGTTCGACCGTGGCTACCTGAGCCCCTACTTCGTCACGGACGCGGAGCGCATGGAGGTCGTCCTCGAGAACCCCTACATCCTCTTCCACGAGAAGAAGATCTCGAACATGCGGGACTTGCTCCCCGTGCTCGAGAAGGTGGCTCGCTCGGGACGCCCCCTGCTGATCATCGCGGAGGACGTCGACGGTGAAGCCCTGGCCACCCTCGTGGTGAACAAGATCCGCGGCACGCTCAACGTGGCGGCGGTGAAGGCTCCTGGCTTCGGTGATCGTCGCAAGGCGATGCTGCAGGACATGGCCATCCTCACGGGCGGCGAGGTCCTCGCAGAGGAACTCGGCATCAAGCTCGACCAGCTCGAGCTGGCCGATCTCGGTGAGGCCGTGCGGGTCACCATCGACAAGGACCACAGCACCATCATCGATGGTGGCGGCAAGGCGGACGCCATTGCAGCGCGCGTGAAGCAGATCCGTGCGCAGTCCGAGGAGACCTCGTCGGACTACGACCGCGAGAAGCTCCAGGAGCGCCTCGCGAAGCTGGTCGGCGGAGTCGCCGTCATCAAGGTCGGCGCGGCCACCGAGGTGGAGATGAAGGAGAAGAAGGCTCGCGTGGAGGACGCGCTCAACGCGACCCGCGCCGCTGTCGAGGAGGGCATTCTCCCCGGTGGTGGTGTCGCCTACGTGCGTGCCCTGGACGCCCTGGACGCGCTCAACTTGAGCACGGAGCAGGACTTCGGTCGGGAGATCATCGCCGTGGCGCTCACCGCGCCGCTGCGTCACATCGCGGCGAACGCGGGCCTCGAGGGTGCCATCGTCATCGACCGGGTGCGCAACTCGAAGGGGGCCTTCGGCCTCAACGCGCGCACCGGCGAGTACGAGGACCTCATCGCCTCGGGCGTCATCGACCCGACCAAGGTTACGCGCTCGGCTCTGCAGAACGCGGCGTCCATCGCCGGCCTGATGCTCACGACCGAGGCCATGGTGGCCGAGATCCCGCAGAAGGCGGCTCCCGGCGGCGGCCATGACCACGGCGGTGGCATGGGCGGCATGGGTGGCATGGGCGGCATGGGTGGCATGGGCGGCATGATGTAGCCCAGTCCCTACGGACTCTGAACGGCCTCCTCGCTATCTGGCGGGGGGGCCGTTCTCGTTCTGGGCCGCCAGCAGCGCGTTGAGCGCCTCGACGAAGGCCTCATCCTGCGCCAGCACCGTCCAGGACGGCTGCAGGAGCAGCACTGCGAGGTCGAGGTTGTCGCTCAGGGCCTGCGCGGCGCGCAGCTCACCGATGGCCCGGGGGACGTCTTTGTCCACCCGCGCAGACACCAGCGCCAACCCGAGCTGCGGCGCGACGAGGTCAGGCTCGAGCCCGCGCAGGGCCTCAAACGCCTGTCGCGCCTGCGCGCCCTGGCCGAGCTCGACCGCCACGCGGCCGAGCAGGTCGAGCCCCTGGGCGTCGTCGGGCGCGAGCTTGCGCAAGGCGGTGACGGCGTCGTAGGCAGCAGGCCAGTCGCCGCGGCCCATGGCTGCACGGGTGGAGACCGCCCAACCCGTCAGCGCTTCGGGCAGCAACTCCGTCGCGCGATCCGCGTGGGCCTGCGCGCGCGCGGGGCGGCCTTCTGCCAGAGCCCTCCACGCCAGCGAGGTCTCCCGTTCGCCGTGATACTCCGCCCAAGACGGCGTCGCGCGCTCAGCGTGGCCCACGCGCGGAGCCAGCGCCGTGAGCGCGAGCGCCGTGGCCACGCAGCAGGCAACGCGGGTCACGGGCTCACCGCCGGCGGCGCACGCCGACGAGCCCGAGGAGGGCAAGAACCACCGCGAGGGCAGGGGAATTCGCGTTCGGCGCTGCGGTGCATGTGCAGCCTTCGCCTTGGAAGCCGCCGGCTCCTCCCACATCGTCATCGTCGTCGGATGCTGCGTCGTCGTCGTCGTCGTCGTCGTCGTCGTCACCGATGACCCCGCCGCCTTCGCTCGCGAGCACCCGCACGTCGTCGACAGTCCAGCCGCCAAAGGTCAGGCCCTGGTCCGACTCCAGATGCCACTCCACCTCGATGGTTCCATCAGAGACGAGGTCGGTGACCTCGTAGCTGCGGAAGGCCCAGTGGGCGTCCTCGTGGTGGTTCGAGCTGTCGTTCTGGTTCGGGCCAGCGTAGTTCGACCACACCGTGGTGCCGTTCACTTCGACCCATGCCTGATCGAACAGCCCGTCTTCCACGGTCAGCCACCGACGGAACTGCAGGTGTACGGGGCCGTCACCCACCTCGATGGGGCCGCTTCGCAGCACGTTGTGGATCTCGTTTTGGTACTGGCCGTTCCAGTTCTCCTGAGGCTGCAGATCGTTGCCCCAGGCGAAGTCGCCCGACGCCGCGTCGGCGGGATCGCCGCCGTCGCCCTTGGGCCGATCACGCATCCAGTCGTCCGCGCCCTCCTGGTCACCGCCCTGGACGAGCTGCGAGGAGAAGCCGCCGTCGTCGGACTCGAAGTCGTTCTCCCACAGGGCATCGCCGCCCACCCACGCGCCGTACCACGGGTCGCTGACCGAGCCTTGCGGCAGCGTCCGGGCGACGTCGCCGTTCGAGTCGATGAGCTCGATGAAGTAGCGCAGGTATGAGCCGTCGCCGAGCGCCGGGACGGTCACGGACCAGTTTTCGCCGCCTTGCGACTCGAACCCCTCCTCCTCGAAGTCGCCGGTGTCGAGATCGGACTCGATGGTCCAGTGCAGGCGCACATCCTCAATCGTCTCACTGGAGCACTGCGCGTTCGTCGTGAACGCCGACAGCGACAGCTGCAGAGCCTCCCCAACCGGCAGCGATGTGCCGAGTGGCTCGAAGTCCACGCCGAACTGAGCTTCCCCGCCGGTGCCGGGGCCGAGGCCATGAAGCCCGAACTGCTCGTCGATCACGCACTGGTTGGGCGTCCCGTCGGCGAGGTTGCCGTTGTCGTCGTCGGCGAGCAGCACCTCTGCGTACGCGCTGGGGATGTCCGAGGCTCGCTGCGAGACCGCGAGGTACAGGGCGTCGGCGATGAGGACCCCTGCGGCGCCCTGTTCTGCCGAGAGCGCGGTGCGTACGTCCCAGAGCGCACCCGCGATGATTCGACCGGTGCCATGGATGTCCTGGGCGGACGCGTCCTCGGGCCACCGGTAGTTCGGCCCGATGTCGCGGAGCCCGTCGGTGCTTCCGACAAAGAACCCTCGCGCCATGCCGGGGTCGTCGTTGATGGTGGCCGACATGTAGTCGCCCATGCCCTCGCTCAAGGCGCCATCGAAGTCACCGGCACCGAAGATGATGCTCCAGATGTGAAACCCGTGCCCGTACTCATGAAACATCACGTCCCAGACGCGGCCCATGTTGTTGCAGCCATCGCCCTGGCGCAGGAAGTTCACGTTGGAGTTGGACGTACTGTTCGAGGGGTCGAACCAGGCGTTGCACGAGCCGTCGTTCACATTGACGTTGGCTCGGGCTTGCACTGTCGCCCACTGGAAGTTCGGGTGAATGGTCAGCGCCCGATCGCGCACGATGTGGGCGGAGACGTGCATGTCGAGCTCTGCGGTCTGGCGCCGCTGGGTGCCCGCGCCGGCGGTGGAGTCCGCTCCGACGAGCACGGTGCCCCCGTCGGATGCGAGGACGCCGCTGAACTCGGTCTCTCCGCCGTCGCTTTCGATCCGCCAGTCTTCCGAGCCGACCTCCAGGGTGACGGTGTCTGGCGCGGCCCCGGGCAACGCGAACACTCCGCTGGAGTCGGCGTCGCCGCTCCCGTCCTCGTTGTCCAGCTCCGCGAAGCGCAGCGGCACTGCCGTGTTGCCGTTCTCGGGGTAGCGGTCGTCCACGGCGCCCTCGATCGTGCCGCCGGCGAAGCGGATCTGCTCCTCCCAACCGATGAGCCGTCCGTCGAGGGCGTCGACCCAGACCACAGGGTGGCTGCGGCGGGCCTCGGACGCGATGTCGAAGCGCCACGCGAGCTTGGCGGTGAGTGCGCTCTCTCCACGGATCGGGAGCACGACGAGGTCAGTGGCGTAGACGCGGTCGATGCGCTCCCAGCCCAGCGCGGCCTGCGCGGCGCTGAGCGCCTGAGCGGAGGTGATCTGCTCGGACGTGGCCACGCCATCGAACACCGGCAGGGTCTCCACCTGACCCATCACGAAGCGACCCGCCTTGAAGCGCAGCGAGAGCCGCGTCTCGTCCACTCGGAGTCCGTTCCAGGTCTGCTGGAACGTGACGGTCGTGATGCCCGCGGTGCGGTCGACCACCCCACGCTCTAGATCGGCGATGCGCACGTCGCGCCCGAGCAGGCCCCGCTCCTCGGCGAGGATGGTCCGGGCGATGGCGAAGGCGCCGTCGTCCGTGGAGAGCGCGGAGTCGTCCACGTCCCAGCCGGTCCCGTAGAAGCGCACCGGGGTGCCGGTGATGTCGTCGAACTGGGCAGTCCACTGGCCACCCCGCCGCACCGTGAACTCTCGCCAGGCCTGCTGCCTCGCCCAGGCGCGCTGCATGATGGGAGACTCGATGCGTTGGGCGCGTTCGCCGGTGATGCTCCGCACGGGCCCGTCGCCCTGGACGGCCATGGCCGGGGAGGCAGTAAGGATCAGGGCGAACGAGGTAGCAAAGGTCAAGGCGAGGCGCATGCGGGCTCCCGGTAGATGGAATCGGCTGGTGAGGCCTCTCTCAGGTTTCGTAGGTTAGGCTCTCACGGCCGGACGCCCAAGTAAGCGGACGGAGCTGCCCCGAGGTTTTGCACCGCTGTGACTGGCCTTCACAGGCACTTGACTCCACCCCCCCTCCTCGCGCTCTTCGCGGTGCTGGTGTGGGGGGTCGGCTGTCCCTCAGAGAACGCGGACCAGCCGTCGGTGGACGTGCCCACGGTGCCGCTCCCGCCTCCGTTGGTGGGGGCGGGCGGGAGCTCGAAGCCCCGGGCGGTGGATGCGGACCCTGGCCAGTGGTCTCTCAGCTCGGATGCCGAAGCTGGAGAGCACGCTCCGTGGCTCAGGCTCCTGTACGGGCAGGATCTCCGCGGGGAGATCGAGGCCTGCGGCTGTCCCGGCGCGCCCACCGGGGGCTTTGCTCGTCGGGCGACGGTGCTGGCCCAGGCTCGGGCGGTGCTCTCGGGGCTGCACGTGGTGGAGGGACCGAACGCCCTGAGCCGCGGACTCACGGGCTTGGAGCTGCACAAGGACCAGGATCGCGCGCGGGCGCGGCTCATCATCGAGATTCTGGGGTCACTGGGGTCCGAGGCGCTGTTTCCGGGCCAGTCGGACTTCTCCATCCTGCCGCCCGCCGAGCTCGCCGCCAGCGCGCGGGACCACGGTCTGCCGGTCGTGGTGTCCAACCTCGAGCCATCAGTGATGCCGTCGGGCTGGAGCCGGAGCCTGGTGTGGGAGATCGAGGGGCGCCGGGTGATGGTCCTGGGGTTGCTCGGCAACCCGCGCACGGACGTGCAGACTCGCACCAGTCCCGTGATCGCCCCCCAGTTGGCGGTCTCGCAGGTCCGCGCGGAGGCAGGGACGGTCGATGTCGTCGTCGCGTTCACGTCGGCGACGGAGCGGGAGCGGCGCCGGTGGGAGCAGGGGGGCGCGCTGGACGTGGACATCCTGTTGGTCCCGTTCGAGAAGGAAGACGAGGTCCCCGAACGCTGGCGGGAACAGCGCTACGAGTTGACGGCAGACCCCCTGGGCCGCGGTCTCCGGCGGCTCGATTTGGTGCTCAGCGGACAGAACCCGGGCGTGCGTCGCCAGCCGGACGCTGAGATGGCGCCTCGCAAGCTGGCGCTCCAGGAGGAGACGTGGCTTCGCCTGGCGCGCCGCAGGGCAGAGCTTGCGACCGTGGTGGAGCGCGGCGAAGATCCCCGGGTGATGGTGCGGGGGTACGACGACATGGTGCGCGCGGACCCGGAGACCGACCCGCATGCCGTGCAGCAAGGCCTCGCGAATATCGCTCACGAGCGGAATCGAACCCTCGTTCGGGCCCAGCCGAACACCACCGCGCGCCATGTGGCGGTGGGAGGAGTGCTCGTGCTGCCCGCGGACGTCCCCAGGGACCCCGCGGTGGTCAGTATGATCGACGGCTTCCAGGCGAAGTGGCTCGCTGCGATCACCCGAGAGGTGGCGGCCGCCCAGGCGGACGGCGTGCAAGACGGACGGCTGTATGCAGGAGTGGACGTCTGCGTGGGGTGCCACCCCGCCGAGTACGGCCAGTGGGGTCGCACTGCGCACACCGGCGCGTACAAGACGCTGCGGGAGCACGCCGAGCATCGCAACCCGGACTGCCTCACCTGCCACTCCACTGGCTTCGGCGAGCCGGGCGGGTTCGCGGACCCGAGCGCGGCCCGTGGCCTGCTCAATGTCCAGTGCGAGGCGTGTCACGGACCGATGGCACAGCATGCCCGCGAGGGGGCAAGCGGGGGAGGCCTCGCACCGTCGCGGGGCGTGACCGTCACCGAGCGCACTTGCGAGGGCTGCCATGACCCCGTCAACAGCCCCGAGTTCGACTACGCAGAGTATCTTCCGCGCGTGGCGCACGGGACCCGTGGCGCTCCGGGAGGACCCACCCCATGAACGACCTCGACTGGCGCGCGCGCCATCGCATCGCTGGCTTGCTGGCGACCCACTTCCCGGACCGGCGTCGCCTGGACGCCCTCGCCACGACGGCGGGGCTCTCGCTGCCACCGGCCCGCGGATTCGAGCCGCTCTTTTCGGCGGCGTCGGTGCTGGTCCTCGGCGCGGGAGAGGCCCTGGCCCCCATGCTTGCGGCCGCAGCGGAACAGAACGAAGCGTTCTCCGAGTTCGCGCCCGAGCCGGAGGTCGAGGCCGAGCCCGACGAGGTGCCGACCATGATGGTCGCGACCATCGAGGAGGCGCCCGAGGGCGTGGCTCCGCGCCCCGCTGGAACCCCGGCCCAGGCTCCTCCGCTGGATGGGGTCGAGACGTGGGTGGCCCGGCACATCGAGTGGGAGCTGCCCGAGGCTCTGGCTCCTGGCGAGTCGGCATCCGTGGTGATTCGGTTCCGCGCTCCAGATGGCGGGGCGGTGGGCGGAGCGCCGGCAGGACACACCAGCTACGTCGGCGAGAGCTTCCCCGTGGACGTCGAGCTCACCGTGCAGGGCGGCACCCCGGAACACCTGCGACAGACCATGCGCTGCGACCCCATCGAGAACGCCAGCAGCCTGACCTTCGTGCTGACGCCGGCTGCGGATGCGACCGAACTGGACGCCGTCCTACGCTGCTTCTCCGGTGGCTACGAGGTCGGCCGGGGGCGACTCACGGCGAGCCTGCCCAGCGGCGAGCGCAGCAGCGGCGGCGCGCTGGCGGTGCCCGACTCCGTGCTGGAGCAGGTGAACGAGGACGCCATCAAGACCGTCCAGACTCACTGAGCCGCTCAGGTCCCCTGCGGACCGCAGTGGGCTACTGGAAGGTCTGCAGGAACTGCTCGACTTCTTCGCGAGCGAGCACGCCCACGCAGGTGTCTAGACACCGATTGCAGATCAGCAGCTTGTTCGCCTCATGCATGCCCTCGACCTCAAAGACCGAGTTGCCGCAGAACGAGCAGAGGTGGTCTTCTCGGTCGGGCACCGCTTGCTCGTCGCGATGCTGGTGCACGTAGGAGACGCACAGGTTGCAGATGTAGACCCGGTTGCCGCTCATGAGGCGGTCCACCTCAGAGTGGTGGCGGCCGCACACCGAGCAAGCCTCGCGGCTGCTCGTCAGAGTGCGTCCGGTGCGGGGGCGCTCCTTCGCGGCCTGGGCGAGGTCGATGATCTTCTCGTCGGCCTGGTTTCGCTCCAGGCCCATGGAGATGAGCTCGCGCATCCTCGCGCCTTGGTCGTCTGACAGACCACCAGACTCCTCCTCCAGGTACCGGATCGCGTCCTCGTTCCCGTAGAAGAGCAAGGCGATGGCAGAGCTGGCCTTGAGCTCCCGGTGGTCGCTCTCCAGAAAGTCGGTCAGGAAGTCCTCGGCGGTCGGCGTGCCCTTCACTGCCAGGGCCAGCAGCAGATACGCCTGGTACTCCCTCAGCTGGGCCTTCGCGCCGTCCAGGGCTGCCATGTAGTCCGTGATGTCGTCGCTCTTGGGCTTGCTGACCATGGCGCGGCGCTTGAGCGCCTCCTCGCCGACATGGAAGGCGTCGAGGACCGCTTCCTCGGGGATGTACTGGCTGAGCAGGAGGACGGTGCGGCCGAGCTTCCGGCCGAAGTGCTCGCCGGGCTCCTCGAGCTGCCCCAGAACCTGTTCCACGCGGTGACGCCGGGACAGCTCGTACAGCTGCTCCCACATCTGGAACCGGAGCGAGTCGGTCTTGACTGTCTCGACGATCTCCGCGAGCGACGCGAACGCGTTGATGCCCATCTCCTGGACCTGCTGAAGCAGAACGTCGAGCTTGCGTCGGGTGCGCCCGCGGGTGCCCTTGTAGTACTGGCGCCCGCCGTCGAACGACTCGTCGGACTCGAACGCGCGTACTTCGAGGCGGAGCTGCTCGAACAGCCAGCCGAAGTCACCGCGGATGTAGTGCGACTTCACCAGCTCGACGTAGGCAGGGAAGTAGTCGGGGGCCTGGCGCAAGATTCGCTCGAACCGCTCTTCGGCCTGCCCGTACAAGCGCTGGTCGAGATCGATGCAGCCGAGGGAGAAGCGCGCGAGCAGATGCTCGGGATCCGAGGCGAGGGCGTACTCGCAGGCTTCTCGGGCGCGGTCCCAGTTGCCCAGCTCCAACCAGGCCAGCGCGATCTTGCTCCACGCCAGGGAGCTCTCGGGCTCGTGCTTGAGGAACTCGCGGTAGTGCTGGATGGAGTTGGTGTAGCGCCCCATCGAGAAGTGCGTGAGACCCAGGTAGTAGTGGGCCAGGGGGCCGTACTCGGGGTGCTGGCGCAGGCGGGTGAAGAATCGCCGGGCGTACTTGTACTGCCGGGTATGCAGGAACAGCTCGCCCAGGTCCTTGTAGATGTTGCCGACAAAGGACTCGAACGGGCGCAGGCGCAGCGCGGTCACCAGGTGGTAGATCGCGCGCTCCATGGTGTCGTCGGCAGCGCGGAAGTCCCGCTCGCGGGCCTCGGAGTAGAGGGCCCCACCGAGGTTGTAGTGGGCCTGCCACAGGTCCGGGTCGAGCTCGGTGGCGCGGGTGAACGCGTCGATGGCCCGGCCCGTGTTGCCTCGCTGCTTGTGCAGGTTGCCGAGGCCGACGTGGGCTAGGGCGTCGGTGGGCTCCGCCTCGATGGCCTTGCCGTACCACCGCTCCGCCGTGTCTAGATCGGCGAGCCCGTAGGCCGCGTTGGCGAGGATGTTGTAGGCGCGCGCGCCGCCGCCGAAGCGGTTGACGACGTCCTCAGCCACCTCAACACCGCGGCGAAACCAGTCCTCGCCGGCGCCGTAGTAGTAACCCTTTTGGAAGTACGCCTCCGCCAGGTCGAGCAATACTTCGGGACCGCTGCTACCACGGTCCCTACGTTGCTCAAGGCGTTGGATTTTCCAGTCGTGCCGGCTTTCTGGAGTCATGCCAGTTGTGGGTCATGCCAGTCGGTGCGCGCCGCGACGGGGCCATCCGGCGGCGGGCTCGCACAGTAGCAGCCAGCGGCCCGTCGCGTGCGAGCGTGGTAGCCTCCGCGCGCCCGCGACGCAGCCGTCGCGTACAACCCCGGACATTCGATGAGTCGTCGCAGCTTGCCTCTCCTGCTTGCCCTCGCTGCCAGTTTCCTCATCCCGGGAGCAGCTCTCGGGCAAGGTTTCGTGTTCAACGCGGGCCACGCGCGCTTCGACGCGACAGGCACCGGGTTGGCCGTCGTGGCGGGGCCGGACGTGTTGCCGGCGTGGCGTGGTGGGGGTGGGGTTCTCCTGCACGTCGCCGACAAGCCGTTCGCGCTGTACAGCAAGGCCTCGGGCAAGCGAGAGCTCACCTCGCTGGTGCAGCAGAGCAGCCTCGTGCTGGAGCTGCGCGGTGGCTTCGGCTTCGGCGGCATCGCGGACCTGGGAATCGTGATGCCCATCGCGGCGGTCGTGGTGTGGGGCCAGGGCGCCGACGGCATCCCGGTCCCGGGCAATGGTGATGGGTCTGCGGTCGGTGACCTGGTGCTGATTCCCAAGGTCCAGATCCTGAGTCCCAAGAAGACGAAGTACGTCGGCCTTGGAGTGCAGGTTCCGGTGTCGCTCCCGACGGGGCAGCGATCGGGCTATCACAGCGATGCTGGCGTGAACCTCGCGGTGGACATCCTGGCCGAGTTCCGCATTTGGAAGCTCCGCGTGCTCGCGAACGTCTCCCCCATTCACGTCCGCCCGAAGGTCGAGTACGGCGACATCATGCGGCAGTTCGGGCTGGACTGGGGTGCCGGGTTGAGCTTCCAGATGCTCGAGTCTCTGGCGCTGCGCGCCGAGGCCTGGGGCACCGTCTCCTATGTGGGCACCGACAGCAGGACGACCGGCGAGTGGGCCGTCTCGGTGGCGATGACGCCCGGAGAGCTCGTGCAGTTGGAACTCGGCGTTGGGTCTGGTCTTGGCGGATTTACGACGCCAGGGATTCGCGCGTTCGCGGGCGCCCGGATCACGATTCCGGGCAAGGCCGAGCCTGAGGCAGCGGTGGACATCGCGCCCGAGGCTGTGGAGGCGCCAGTGGCTCCCGAGGCGCCGGTGGCTCCCGAGGTGCCAGTGGCTCCCGAGGTGCCGGTGGCTCCCGAGACGGTCGAGGAGTCGGCTTCAGAGGCGGTCGAGGAGATCGAGGAGACGGCCACAGAGGCGGTCGAGACGGTCGAGGAG